>OGNQ01001622.1_pt1 | contig 14343 bp, 8 predicted proteins | sample 1573481 | NCBI WGS metagenome assembly OGNQ01 (sample SAMEA2581920, study PRJEB24529) | metagenome | biome: Human gut stool | place: China | collected 2011 | reverse complement strand
ACGTATCTCTACCTCCGTACTACCTGAAGGGATACCGATCACCATACGTAAGGACGGAGCGAACCAGCGCTTCCTTCCGCTCGCCATCTTGATAAAGCCGCGAATCATTTGCTCGGCAGCGTAGAAATCCGCGATAACTCCCTCACGAAGCGGTCGTACGGTACGAATATTCGGGTGCGTCTTCTCGTACATCTCACGGGCCACCTTACCGACAGCCAGCACCTTGTCCGAGCGAGCATCCAAAGCAATCACCGAAGGTTCGTCTACCACCATCTTATCATTACACGTGATAATGGTATTAGCGGTACCCAAATCTATGGCAACTTCTTGTGTGAAAGAAAACAATCCCATTAGTCTTATTATTAATGTTTAAAATGACGAACACCTGTCTTCACCATAGCCAAACCATGTTGGTTACAGTACTCGACAGACAACTTATCATTGATAGAGCCTCCCGGCTGGATTACGGCCGTGATACCTGCTTGGTCTGCGATCTCAACGCAATCGGGGAACGGGAAGAAAGCGTCGGAAGCCATCACGGCGCCATTCAAGTCGAAGCCGAATGATTTAGCCTTCTCTATGGCTTGTCTCAAAGAGTCCACACGAGAGGTCTGCCCGATACCGCTGGCGCAAAGCTGCTTGTTCTTCACCAAGGTGATCGCGTTGGACTTGCTGTTCTTCACGATTTTGTTGGCGAACAACAGGTCCTCAACCTCCGAGGCTGTCGGCTGCTTATCCGTCATAGGCTCCAAATCCGCCTTACCTTGGATGCTCAAGTCCTTCTCCTGCATCAAGACACCATTCAATAAAGAACGGAACTGCATCGGGCAAGTCTTGCAATCCTTACGGATCAAGATGATACGGTTCTTCTTCTGTTGAAGTACCTCCAATGCGTCAGCGTCGTAAGCCGGGGCGATAATCACCTCGAAGAAAATCTTGTTGATTTCCTCGGCCACTTCCTTGTTAATCGTAGTATTCGTGATCAAGATGCCACCGAAAGCGGAAACCGGGTCACCAGCCAATGCATCGTTCCATGCTTCGAGCACCGTGGGGCGTGAAGCCAGACCGCAAGCATTGTTATGCTTCAATACAGCAAATGTTGTCTCTTCAAATTCATCGATCAGGTCAACTGCCGCGTTGATATCGAGCAAGTTGTTGTAAGAGATTTCCTTTCCGTGAATCTGGTCGAACATAGCTTCCAGATTTCCGTAGAAGTAACCCTTCTGGTGCGGGTTCTCGCCATAACGCAAAGTTTTCTGATTATTGGCAGAGCAACGAAATGCAGAACCTTCTTCGCCATCGAAGTAGTTGAAGATGGCTGAATCGTAATGGGAAGAAACGGAAAACGCCTCTTTGGCAAACCAACGACGTTCTTCCAGCGAAGTGGTAGCTCCATGTTCCATCAGCATATCGCGGAACGGCTGGTATTGTGCCTGAGAAGCAATGATAACCACATCATTGTAATTCTTGGCAGCAGCGCGGATCAGTGAGATACCGCCTATATCTATTTTCTCGATGATAGTCGGCTCGTCGGCACCAGAAGCTACGGTAGCTTCAAACGGATACAAATCGACGATAACGAGGTCTATTTCGGGAATTTCATATTTTTCTATCTGTTGCATATCCTGTTCCAGTCCGCGACGGCAGAGAATACCACCGAACACTTTCGGATGCAGGGTCTTCACACGTCCACCCAGAATAGAGGGATACGTGGTCAAGTCTTCCACTGCTTTACAGGGATAACCCAGTGATTCTATAAACTGACGAGTTCCGCCTGTTGACAGAAACTCAACTCCTTCTTCATGCAGTTTGGTGATGATTTCATCCAAACCTTCCTTATGATAAACCGATACTAAAGCGGTTTTAATTCTTTTTGTTTCAGACATGGAATTGCGTATATAAGTATTTGATGTGCAAAGGTACTAAAAATGTTTATTTGCACACATACTCAAACACAATAAATTAGGTATAATTAAAAAAGGCAGCAATCCTATTTAGGATTTACTGCCTTTCTCTTTCTTTTTTGCTAAACGGAGAAGTAACCACTCCACTGTGCCAGAGTTGTGCCACGGTCTTGGCACAGTTTTGCCATCACCTTGGCAAGACTATGCCATACTTATGGCACAACTGTGCCAAAGCGATGGCAAGACTTACCAAATAGAGACACGTTCTGCCACCGGTACGTACATCGGATCTTTCTCTGTAATGCCGAATGCCTCATACCATGCTGCAATGTGCGGCAATGCAGCGTCTACACGCCATTTGCCCAAAGAGTGCACGTCAATCTTCGTCAATTGCAGGATGGCTTCGGGACGAGTATTGTTAGCCCAAACATTGGCATAAGCCAGGAAGAAACGCTGTTCGGGAGTGAAACCGTCCTTTACTTCCAGCGGAGCGGCAGCGGTAGCCTTCTTGAATGCCTGGTAAGATACTTGCAAACCTCCGTGGTCGGCAATGTTCTCACCCAGTGTCATACGACCGTTGGCATGTACCCCCGGTGCAACTTCGATGCTGTCAAAGAAAGCAACCATTACATCGGCACGTTTCTCGAAGTTCTTGGCATCTTCTTCCGTCCACCAATCTTTCAGATTACCGTCTTTGTCGTACTGACGCCCCTGGTCGTCGAAGCCGTGTGTCATCTCATGACCGATTACAACACCGATTGCACCGTAATTGAAGGCGTCGTCAGCATTCATATCGAAGAATGGATATTGCAGGATACCGGCAGGGAAACAGATTTCGTTCGTTGTCGGGTTGTAATAAGCGTTTACGGTTTGCGGAGTCATCAACCACTCGTCTTTGTCCACCGGTTTACCGGCTTTGGCAACCATTTCGGCATATCCCCAAAGATTGGCACGTTTGATGTTGTTCCAATATGAATCGTCTTTGATCTCCAAGGTAGAGTAGTCTTTCCATTTATCAGGATAACCGATCTTCACGTGGAAAGTGGCCAGTTTCTCCTGTGCTTTCTTCTTGGTTTCGTCGCTCATCCAGGCAAGGTTGTTGATGCGTTCGCCCAAGCTGGTCTGAAGGTTCTTCACCAAAGATATCATACGTTCCTTGGCAGCAGCAGGGAAGTATTTCTCTACATACATCTGTCCTACGGCTTCACCCAGTGCGGAGCTTACTACAGAAACGGCAGTCTTCCAGCGGGGTTGCATTTCCTGCGTTCCGGACATGGTACGTTCGTAGAAGTCGAAATTCTGTTGAGCCATCTCATCATTCAAATAACCGGCAGCTGAATCAATCAGTTTCCATTGCAGATAAAGAGCTTGCTGATCGACGGGTAAGGTATTCAGGATGTTGGCAGCTTCAGCAACCGAAGCGGGTTGGCCGACAATGATCTCCTTCACATCTGTCAGGCCAAGACCTGAAAGGTAAGCGTCCCAGTTGAAAGTAGGATAATTCTTCTTCACCTCTTCCATGCTCATCTTATTGTAGTTGGCATGCGGGTCACGCAGTTCGGTACGGGAACGGAAAGCTTTGGCAAGGCGTGTTTCCACGTCCATAACCACTTCCACACCCTTCTTGGCAGTAGCCTCATCAAAGCCGGCCAACTGATACATTTTCTGTACATGAGTACGGAAGGCATCACGGATAGCGGTAGTAGAAGAATCAGTAGCCAGATAGTAATCGCGTTCGCCCATACTCAAGCCGCTTTGGTAAAGCTGCACGGCGTTCTCGTTACTGTTCATTTCGTCGGCAGCCACATAGAGGCCGAGGTAAGCACCGATGCCCTGTTTGCGCAGATCGGCGAGCAAAGCATAAACAGCTTCTTTATCTTTCAGGGAAGCAATTTGTTCCAGGTCGGCTTTGATAGGAGCAACACCTTCCTTGTTCAGCTTCACGCTGTCCATAACAATCTTGTAGAGGTCGCCTACCTTTTGTGCTACACTGCCTGCTTCGTGCTGAGTGGCAGCCAGTTCTTCGATCAAACCTTGTATCTGCTTACGATTATTCTCGGCAAGTTCTGTAAAAGAACCGTACTGTGAATACTCAGGTGAAAGTGGATGGTTTTCAATCCAACCGCCACAGGCGTACTGATAAAAACTACTCCCCGGAAGGGCAGTTGTGTCAAGATTGGCAAGCTGGATACCGGCTGTCATTTCAGCTTTCTGCTTGCCCGTACCACATCCCACCATCATAAGGCAAGCTGCAGCTAAAGGTAAATAATGAGTTACTTTCATAAGATATAAAATAATGTTATAAAGTGATAGCGTGATAAAGTGATAAGGGGAAGGTATTCACCGTATCGTTTTATTGTTCTCGCTTGGCTTCTTCCAGCTCGGTAGAGACGGCATCCCACTCTTCCATCACAGAGTCGAGTTGTAGCTTCAGTTTCTGATGCTGCTCGTAGAGGGTCATATCCGAAGCCCCCTCGGGAGTTGCCATGCGGGCTTCAAGGATGGCGATGGCGGATTCGGTCTGCTCTATCTCCGATTCACAATCGGCAACGCGACGTTCCAATTTTTTGAGCTTCTTGTTCAGTTCCTTCTGTTCCTCGTAGGAAAGCTTGGCGCCGGACGGCCGAGTGGTGGTATCCGTATTCTCTTTACCACCGGAGGGTGAAGTAGAAAGTGCGGGTGCTTTCTGCAATTCGTTCAGACTTTCTATCTGCTTCTTTTGCAGGAAGTCGTAGATGCCACCGAGGTGTTCTTTCACAACTCCGCCACCGAACTCATATACTTTAGTCGCAAGTCCGTCCAGAAAATCACGGACGTGGCTTACTAAAATGACTGTACCGTCAAATTCGCGGATGGCATCTTTCAGTACATCCTTCGAACGCATATCGAGGTGGTTGGTCGGTTCGTCCAATATCAGGAAATTCACGGGTTCCAGCAGGAGCTTGATCATTGCGAGGCGGGTACGCTCTCCACCGGACAACACTTTCACCTTCTTATCAGAAGCTTCGCCGCCGAACATGAAAGCGCCGAGGATGTCACGTATCTTCAAGCGGATATCGCCTACGGCTACGCGGTCGATGGTATCGAATACCGTCAGGCTTTCATCCAGGAGTTGTGCCTGGTTCTGGGCGAAGTAACCGATCTGTACATTATGACCAAGGGTGAGTTTACCGGTATAGTCGGTGATTTCTCCCATGATACATTTTACCAGAGTGGATTTACCTTCACCGTTCTTACCTACGAACGCCACTTTCTCACCACGGTTTATGGTCAGGTTGACATCGTGGAAGATGACATGGTCGCCATAGGCCTTCCGGACATCCTCACAGATGACAGGGTAACTTCCGCTACGGCTGCTGCAAGCAAACTTCAGGCGCAACGCAGAGTTGTCTTCCTCGTCTACCTCGATGCGTTCTATCTTTTCCAGTTGTTTGATGCGGCTCTGCACCTGCACGGCTTTCGTGGCTTTATAGCGGAAGCGCTCGATAAAGGCTTCCGTATCTTCTATCTGTTTTTGCTGATTCTCATAGGCACGGAGCTGCTGCTCACGACGTTCTTTACGTAATACGACAAACTCATCGTACTTCACTTTATAGTCATAAATCTGACCGCAGGTAATCTCGATCGTACGGGTAGTTACATTATTAAGGAAAGCACGGTCGTGGCTGACCAGCACAACAGCATTGGCACGGGTAGACAGAAAGTTCTCCAGCCATTGTATACTCTCGATATCCAGATGGTTAGTCGGCTCATCAAGGAGCAGCACATCCGGACGACGGAGCAAGAGCTTCGCTAGTTCGATACGCATACGCCAGCCGCCGGAGAATTCGGAAGTCGAACGGTTAAAGTCTTCCCTGCTAAAGCCCAATCCCAACAGGGTACGTTCTATTTCCGCCTGAAAATTGGTTCCTCCCATCATCAGGAAACGTTCGTTCTCATGGGTAAACCGCTCTATCAGCTCATGATAGCTTTCAGAATCATAATCCGTACGGTCGGCCAGTTCCTGGTTCATTTTCTCCAGTTTTTCCTGCATCTCAAAAATATGCTCAAAGGCCATCTCGGCCTCAGCCATTACCGTACGTGTATCGCTCAGTATCATGACCTGCGGCAAATAACCAATGGTAATGCCTCTTTGTACGGCTACCACTCCCTCTGTAGGCTGCTGCAATCCGGCCAGGATTTTCAGCATAGTCGATTTTCCGGCACCGTTCTTTCCTACCAGTGCAATACGGTCTTTTTTGTTGATAACAAACGATACATCTTCAAACAGCGGAGTAGTTCCGAACTCCACTTTCAGTCCTTCTATTGAAATCATGCGAATTTATTCTTCTACATTACAAAGTGACGGCAAAGTTACAACTTTCCGAGCACAGCAATGACAGACAAGCTGTTAATTTTTCAAAGCGTCGGACTCTCCCTCCGATTTACGCTGCAAATACAACTGGTAGGAATTGACTACATTATGCCACACACTGTAAAATCCTGCCGCAACGGCCGTCACAGGAGTGAAGAAAGTGTAGCCCATCCAGATGGCAAATACCGTATTTTTCTGTCCCAAGGCCTGTCCGGAGCTGATGGAATCATCGTAACGACGTCCTATCTTTTTCCCGAAATAGAACTGCAGGGCACAGCAGACCAAAGAAACGCCTCCTAATCCTGCCTGGTACCAGAAAGACACGTCACTGTGTACGATACTCTTCACCGTTACTCCAATGGCCAATGTCAACGCTACAGCCCACAGATAAAAAGAAAGCTCATGATACTGTCCTAACTTGGCATGTACTTTCGGAAGCAAAGCCCGCAGTAAAATGGCTGCCAGGAACGGACAAAGCAATAAGGGGAACACCTTTCCCAAAATCAGCGCAAACGAACTACCAAAATTCAGTTCCGGATGCGGGTGAACTAATGGAAGTACCAGCGGCACCAAAATGGCTGCCAGCAAATTGACTAAAATAGTATAGGTGGTCAGATGGGCTGCATCTCCTCCTAACTTACGTGTAACCACCGCAGCTGCTGTAGCCGTAGGACAAATCAGGCAAATCATAGCTCCTTCCACCAATATACGGGCCGAGAAATCCGGAAAAATCACCAGGAGCAATCCCAAAAGCAAGAAACTTGCTCCCTGAATCAGCAGCAAACGCCAATGCCAGGCACACAACTTCAAATCGTGTACATTAATTTTACAGAATGTCAGAAAAAGCATCAGGAAAATCAATACCGGCTGTACAATATCGATGGCATGAGCCACAAAGGGCTTGGTGGGTGCAAGAAAAGGGATATTGACATACACAAAGTACAGAATGACTCCCATTGCCATGGCTATGGGCAATGTCCAATTTTTACAAAAACGTAGAATATTCATTGTTAATCCACTATGGTGAAACAAACCTGCCAGCGCAGAGTGAAAGAAAAAGGATTTGCAAATCCGGCCATCGACAGGCTACGGTTTGCAAATCCTTTGTATGGTCTTATGCCTCTCACATCTTACAGAAAGAAGCATATCAGATGTATCAATTACTTACAGTTGCCAGTGTAACGAGGTTTGATTTGTTTGAAGAAATCATTACCCTTGTTGTCTACCAGGATGAATGCCGGGAAGTCTTCTACTTCAATCTTCCAGATAGCTTCCATACCCAGTTCCGGATATTCTACACATTCAATGCTCTTGATGTTGTTCTGAGCCAAGATGGCAGCCGGACCACCGATAGAGCCCAAATAGAAACCACCGTGTTTCTTGCAGGCATCTGTTACAGCCTGGCTACGGTTACCTTTAGCCAACATAATCATAGAACCACCGTGACTCTGGAACAAGTCTACGTACGGGTCCATACGACCAGCAGTAGTCGGGCCCATAGAACCACAAGCCATACCCTGCGGAGTCTTAGCCGGACCAGCATAATAAATAGGATGATCCTTGATATACTGAGGCAAGTCTTCACCACGATCCAGACGTTCTTTCAGTTTGGCATGTGCGATGTCGCGACCTACGATGATAGTACCGTTCAAAGACAGACGAGTAGCTACCGGATATTTATCCAGTTCAGCCAGAATTTCCGGCATCGGACGGTTCAAGTCAATCTTCACAGCATTACCTTCACCAGCCTGACGCAATTCTTCCGGAATCAGTTCGCCCGGATTTGAATCCAATTTTTCAATCCAAATACCGTCTTTGTTGATTTTACAACGGATGTTACGGTCAGCAGAGCAAGATACGCCCAAACCTACCGGACAAGAAGCACCGTGACGCGGCAAACGGATGATACGTACGTCGTGTGCATAATATTTACCACCGAACTGAGCACCCAGACCGATGCGGTGTGCTTCTTCCAATACCTGTTTCTCCAGTTCTACATCGCGGAATGCGCGTCCGTATTCATTACCAGTAGTCGGCAGGTTATCGTAGAAACGAGTAGAAGCCAATTTCACAGTCAACAGGTTCTTTTCAGCTGATGTACCACCAATTACAAATGCAATATGATAAGGAGGACAAGCTGCAGTTCCCAAAGTCTTCATCTTTTCAACCAGGAACGGAACCAGTGTAGCCGGATTCAAGATGGCTTTTGTTTCCTGATACAAGTAAGTCTTGTTAGCAGAACCACCACCCTTTGTTACGCAAAGGAATTCATACTCCATACCCTGAGTAGCTTCGATGTCAATCTGAGCCGGCAAGTTGCAGCGAGTATTCACTTCTTCGTACATAGTAAGCGGAGCGTTCTGAGAGTAACGAAGATTTTCTTCTGTATAAGTCTTGTACACACCCAGAGAAAGCGCTTCTTCATCACAGTAGCCAGTCCAAACCTGCTGTCCTTTTTCACCGTGGATAATTGCTGTACCGGTATCCTGACAGAAAGGAAGTACGCCTTTGGCAGCTACTTCTGCATTACGCAGGAAAGTCAAAGCTACATACTTGTCGTTGTCGCTTGCCTCCGGGTCAGTCAGAATCTTTGCCACCTGTTCGTTGTGAGAGCGGCGCAACATGAAAGAAACATCGCGGAAAGCCGCATTGGCCATCGCAGTCAAACCTTCTTTTTCGATTTTCAGGATGGGTTTTCCTTCAAACTCGCTTACAGACACATAGTCTTTTGTAAGCAAATAGTATTCAGTTGTATCCTTGCCATGTTCAAACATTGGCTGATACTTGAATTCGGGTGTTGCCATAATACATTAAATTAATTGTGAGTTATTAGTGGACACAAAGTTACAAAGTATTATTGAAATTTTTCCTTAATTCCTACAAAAAGTTATCTGTAATTCTTCTTACTCTTCTATTGCACGAATCAGGTCCTTTTGCAGTACATCTACCCCGGGGAATCCCACATAACGTCCCTGCAATTTTCCGTCATGACTGATAATCAGATAAGCCGGAATTCCAGTTACTCCATAAGAGGTGCACAAGTACTTCCATTGTGAGTCAGTAAGCCGATAGTGTACTCCCGTCATCTTGGACAGATTTGATTTCCAGATATTTTCGGGGGAAGAAGGTCCCGTCAGATAAATATATACGATGTCTTTTGATGACAGATTTTTCTTCAACGGTACCATAGACTGCATACTTTTTTTACAAGGACCGCACCACGTAGCCCAGAAGTCTATCAAGATGGCACGCCCTTTATGAGGAGCAATAATCTTAGGAAGAATATCCGCTCCTTCTACCTGCGCATCCAGCGAAGCAATCACCGCTTCTTTCACCGACTCCATCCGTTCGGCATTCTGCTGAAGTGCTTCTGCCACAGCTTCCACATACATACGAATTTCCGGAAAATTCACCGTTTTCAGCACTTTCCGGTCATCAGAAGACAAAGAAGAGGAAGCAGTAATCCGGGTACAGATGGGCATCACCTGCTCATAGTCAGATTGTAACCTGGAAGCGACCTCCGGACTCTCCATCAAACCTTTTTCTACAGCACGATAGGCATTCAGTGCAGCAGAAGAAGGGGAACTGGCCAGCTCCCGGTTAATAGTCTCAGCTGCTCCGTCAAACCAGGCCTTCTGTTTTTTCTCGTAACGTTTACCCAGCAAACGGGAAGCAGACATGCTCAGGCGAGGAAGATTGATATACACCGTCACCTCTTCGTCGGGCACAAGAAACAGTTTCAAAACCGCTTCGTTCAACCGCAATGCCGTCAAAGTTGGTTGCAACAACTCTGCTTCCAGATGAAACGAGCCATCCTGACGGACTTTAATGCTTTGCTTCCACTCCTTAGGGAAAAGACCGTCTTCATATTCCAATTCCGTGAACAATGACATTCTAGGATCATATCCTAAAATATAACCGTTTACTACAGCCTTTCCTACTGCCAATCCCGGCTCTGGAATTTCATTGCTCCGTTCCGGCTTATCTGTAGTAAGGTAATTAGGCACATACACATAAGGTTCTTCCCTACTCAACTGGATGCCAAAGATGTTCCATCCCATCTCCGGCTCGATAAAATCTACTTCATGCACATCCGAAGGAACCGGCGAAAAAGAAAGAGTTACTTCCAAAGTCCCATTCTCTTCGATTACTTCCGGCTCAGTCACTCCATCAATGGAAATACGTTCCGCCTCACGAAGCTGTGCCATCCCTCCATCAGCCCATTTCAATGCTGCTTTTGAAGAAATGACAACCGGAGTTCCCGGCTTACCATACATCACCGCATCGACCTGAGTCTGTTCACTAGTCTGGATAATCCGTCTGAATTCTATCTCCGCCGTATTCGACAAGACGAAACCCGGACATTCCATCACCTTTCTTCTATTGGCCTGCATCTGCAAAGCCATGAAACAAACGCAAAGCAAACATATATATCTGCATATTCTTTCCATACGCAGTACCTCCCATTTTACAATAAATTCTTTACACGTTCTATCAGTTCGTTTCCAAGCTCCGTTTTTACCTTTATATGTTCCAGCACCGCTGTCACAAACGGATTGCTTTCGAACACGCCACGTACTTCTTCAAAGTCGCGCATCTTTTCCTCACTGCTTCCATCTGCTCCGAATCCGGTCATGGAAGTCAACGAAAATTCCTTCTTGGCATCTTCGTACACCATTTTATCCAGTCCCACTACAGCTTCCTGCCACTGGCGTACGATAGCTGCGATGTCTGCCGCTGTAATCATATCAGCCTGCAAGCCATAGAATTCAAGCATTTTTTCATACGCCCACGTCCATTCATACGTATAATAATTGGCGTGCATCTCTGCAAAACGGTCGTGTATCTCATCCACACTGTTCAAACGGTCGCACTCAATATCCTCCATCAGGCGTTCTATCTCACTCTTCGGGGCAATCAGTCCGGAAATATCCACCCATTCTCCTGTTCCAATCGGCGTATCCGGAACCAGGCGAGCACGAATTTCTTCATCAGAAGCAAAATGAATGGCTTCCAGACGCTTGATGACAGAGTTTCCCAGAAATTTATGGATAGCAGTCTCATAAAACTTGATTCCCTTATTCAGTGCCGAATTTTTGATTTTCGCACTTTGATAAGAGTAAATCTCGGAAGTTTCCCCCGACACACGAGCCAGTTCCTTCAAAATCTGTCGGCCAGTCATCATCTTCTGAATAGTGTACGGACTCAACAAGTTATAATTAATCTGGTCCAAACGGTTCGGGTCTTTCCGCTGGTCACGTTTAGGCCACTTCTGCGCATCACGAATTGTACCTACACTCCGCAAATTGACACCCGGCACCAGATAAGTTGTATTCTTTTCCTCTATCAAATAAGAAAAAGGCAGATTCGAAGTATCCGGATGAGTGACATGACGTCCCATCACCAGTGAGAAGGCACCAATACGGGCGGGCCACAGGATATAAGAATCAGAAGTGGTCTTAGCACCTCGTTCCAATGCCCCCTGATGAATCGGCCCTAACTTATACATGTGGTTACTCTGGTTAGAGCCTGAACCTGCATTCATGAACGAGAACATGCCGGCAATAAGCAACGTAGACTTATGGTGCGTCACGGTAAAAGGTCCAGCAAAAATGGCACAAGCCTCTCCATTTTCCTCCTGACAGTTACTGAAGAACAATGAATCAGAAGCCGAATAGGTATGCCCCAAATGACAAGCCTGGCCCACGAAACAACGTGTAAGCATCGTGCCATCTTCTACGTGTGAGCCACTTGAGATGATAAAATCATCACAAATCACCCCGTAACCGATATGCACCGGTGCATGCTCATTACTATTGATGCTTCCATTCTTCAAACGGCCGGCACCCTCAATCTGACAATAATCTCCAATCCGTACATTCTTGATGTAACCGGCATTCACTATCATTACATGACTCCCGATAGTACCTGTATCTGACGCATGTGACTCTGCATAAGACTCAATAATCTTCCGCATTTTCTCAATCAGTACCGGGCGATGACGATAAAGAGCCATGATATAAGCCTGATGAGCAGAAAGACGGTCATGAATAATCACCTCACGCCCGCCAGTTTCATTGAGGACTGAAACTTCCACTCCGTTTCCAAAACGGCTATGGCAATCCACCAGGATGATATCTACATTCTCTATAAAGGTATCATGCCCTATTTCATAGTTGGCAATGTAATTCTTTACATTCTCAATGTAGCAGTTGTCACCCACCGTTACATTGTGCAAGGTTGCATAATATACACCAGAATGTTTGGCCATTCCACCAGCCAAAGTAAACTCTTTTTCAAAAACGCCCAGTCGCACTTTTCCCGAAAAACGGGTGTGATGAATATAATCCGTATGAAAATCATCGGCCACTTCTACACCACTCCAATCGGAAGCTATACAGTGCTGCGCCTCCAGTCGTGCGATTTCTTCTTTTGTCAGTAAACGATAGTGTTGTGTCATATTTTCTTGTAGTTATTCTTCGTCGTATGTCTGATATAGAAAATCATTGTAAGGATACTTCTGCACATGCAGTTCCTTTACCTTTTTATATAATAAATCACGGAACTGATCAATGTTGGTCTTCTCACGTGCGGAAATAAAGATACAATTATCATTTAGTTTCGCCATCCAGGTATGCATCAGTTCCTCCAGCGTGATATTTTCTTTCGTCTTCGGAGTCAGGTCATCCTCGGCCTTTTCTACATACGTATAGGCATCTACCTTATTAAATACAATCATACTCGGCTTTCCACCTGCACCCAAATCGGCAATTGTTTTCTCTACCACCTGAATCTGTTCCTCAAAATCCGGATGTGAAATATCTACCACGTGTACCAGCAAATCCGCTTCACGTACCTCATCCAGCGTAGATTTAAACGAATCGACCAAGTCAGTCGGCAATTTCCGGATAAATCCTACCGTATCCGAAAGCAAGAAAGGCAAGTTTTCGATAATGACTTTACGCACGGTGGTATCGAGCGTAGCAAACAATTTGTTTTCCGCAAAGACCTCACTCTTGGCCAGCAGGTTCATCAACGTCGATTTTCCGCTTCCGTTGGGCCCCACCACAACGGTTATGCCCCGGTTGAAATTCAGAACTGTTTTGTCGGGGAAGGATTTGAACCCCTGCATTTCAAGAGCCTTGAGTCTCAAGAGTGTCTCCTTTGATTTCGTCTGATTGCGCCGTCGCTGCGGCGATAAGATATATTATATCACAAAAATCGCTTTTTGTCACCTGTTATCTCAGATAAGAGAAACGCGGCAGCTATATTGAGGAATGCCTCCGTCCCCGCGGAATTTCACGCCCGAAAGCCCGAAATTATTTATCAGCCGGACGGTGTTTCTTCTTTTCTGCCCCGCCGCCTTTGAGATTTCGGCTGACGGAACCGTGAAAAGCGCGGTTCTGCCGGAGGTCATGCCGGAATATTTCTCAAGCTCCCGGCACTCTGCGCGGTAGTAAAGCTCTCCCTCGACAAGCTCGCCCATTGCGGGATGATACGCACCGAAAGCGATGCCGTCCTCCGCGTAAAGCGTCTCTCCGGAATGAAGCCCGATCCTTATCACCGGCACTCCGTGCGACACGAATACACCGAGAACTCCGGCAGTCCTTGAAACGGCATCTTCGGGCACAGGAGGTATGTACCTGCCGTCAAGCGTCATTTTTTCAAGCTCCGTGCCGTGAAAAACCATCGTCGGGTATACCCTCGCGCCGTCGGCTGAAAGCCCGCAGATGCGCTCCGCCGTCATTATCTCGCTCTCCGGGGTGGAATACGGAAGCCCGGTCATCATCTGACCGACAAGAGAAAAGCCGTATTCCTTGACAAGACGGCAGGCATTTTCGGAATCCGCCGCTGTATGCCCTCTTTTCGCCGCCGAAAGGACGTTGTCGTCCATGCTCTGTATCCCCAGCTCTACCGTTTTCACGGTGTAGCGGGAGAGGATGTCAAGTATTTCCCGGCTGATATAGTCCGGACGTGTCGAGAGCCGTATTCCGGTCACTCTGTCGTCGCGGACGAAATTCTCCGCCGTGTCAAGCAGGCGAATCATCAGCCCCCTGTCGATCCCGGTAAAGCTGCCGCCGAAAA
>OGNQ01001612.1_pt1 | contig 14461 bp, 1 predicted proteins | sample 1573481 | NCBI WGS metagenome assembly OGNQ01 (sample SAMEA2581920, study PRJEB24529) | metagenome | biome: Human gut stool | place: China | collected 2011 | reverse complement strand
GTCATCGTCTTGTAGCGATTCGCGAGCTGCAGCGCTACAAGACGATGACCTCAAAGGAGGCCCCTGTGCTTCTCCCCATCTTTGGGGAATGGAAGGGAACGGGCACCTACCACATTGCCTTGATGAGCCGCAACGGCCAGATCATGTCCATGTCGCTTCATGACTCGTCGACCAACAAAAACGGCGTCATCGCGGCTGAGTCGGGTTCGGGAAAGTCGTTCCTCCTGAACGAAATCATTCTCTCCTACATGAGCGAAGGGGCCCGCGTCTGGGTGATTGACGCCGGCAAGTCCTACAAGAAGCTGTGCGAATCCCTTGAAGGCGACTTCGTCGAATTTGGCGAAGAATCTCGCATCTGCTTGAACCCCTTTGAGACCATCACCAATTGGGAGGAAGAGGAAGACGGCATCGTGTCGCTCGTAGGCGCAATGGCATCCGCCAATGCGAACCTGAGCGACCTTCAGATCGCAGAATTGAAGCGCATCATGAAGGTGCTTTGGGACGAGCGCGGGCAGAACATGACGGTCGACGACATTCGAGAAGCCTGCATTTCGTCCGAAGACCCACGCGTGATGGACATCGGCAAGCAGCTCTATGCCTTCTCCTCAACGGGTGCATACGGACGCTTTTTCAACGGGAAGAATACCGCCGACTTCCGCAACGACTTCACGGTGCTTGAACTCGACGAGCTCCAAGGTCGAAAGCATTTGCGCCAGGTCGTGCTCCTGCAGCTCATCTACCAGATTCAGCGAGAGATGTACTTGGGCGAACGAGACCGCAAGAAGCTCGTCATCATTGACGAAGCGTGGGACTTGTTGAAGGAGGGCGAAGTGTCCGTCTTTATGGAACACGCCTACCGCAAGTTCCGTAAGTACGGGGGCTCGGCCATCATCGCCACGCAGGCCGTGACCGACCTCTATGACAACAAGGTGGGTCGCGCCATTGCGGACAACTCGGCCAATATGTTCCTGCTCGGACAGAAGAAGGAATCCATCGAAATGGTGAAGGAAAAGAAGCTGCTGGTGTTGTCGCCCGCCGGCTTCAACATTCTCCGTTCTGTTTATACCGAGGCGGGCGTGTTCTCGGAAATCTTCCTCATTACGGAAAGAGGGCAGGGCGTCGGGCGACTGGTGGTGTCCGATTTCCAGGGCCTTCTATACTCGACTGCACCCGAAGACGTGCAGGCCATCAAGCTGTATCAGGATCAGGGCTTGTCCGTCTCCGACGCCATCAAGTCGGTGCTCAGAGACCGGAAACGGGCTTAAGCCAAAAGTCCGGAGCAGGGGACTTCCCTTCCTGCCGAGGGGCTTTGTTGAGACTTTTGCAAGGATGCAAGCCAAGGGGGATTCCGCAAGGGATCCCCTTTTTGTTCTCCCTTTGCAGGAGAAAAAGTTCGGCATGCCGAATTTTTGGAGCTGCTTCGGTTCGGGGAAATTTGCCGATAAAACCCCTGTAGCTCAAAGCTCGAATTGAAGAATCACTGTCGGGGAACCGGGTCTGATGACACGAAAAAGCATCTCCAGACCGGGTTCATCTCGCTCGAATGAGTGTCATCAACTAGTCGATTCTTCAAAAATGAATAAAGTCTATAAAACAGTGTGGAACGCTGTTCGCGGCCAGTTGGTCGTCGTCAACGAAGCCACAACCTCTCATTCCCAGGCCGACGCAAGCTCCAAGACGGGCAGCGTCGTAACCAAATCCCAGCCGACGCCGCTTTTCGCAAGGGCTGCGATGACGATGGTCCTCGCGGGCATTTTGGCGAGTCCGCTCGCCATGGCCGCTCCTGCAGCATCTGCGATTACTGAGGATACGTCGGCCTGGACGGTGACGGATCCGGACGGCACGACCGTCATTAACGAAAATCTTGACACGACGGGTGCCAAGTTCGGTGCCGTCGACCTGTTCTCCGGCTGGGGGAATGCCGGTTCGGGCGAATTCACCAACAAGGCGCAGATCGGGGCCGGTTTCACCGTTACGGGCGGCGTGTTCGGCTACGACAATGGCCAGGATGACTTCTGGGGTGACGGTGAAGCATCGAACTTCGGCGATCGCAATTCAGCCGGTCTGCTTCGCTACCACACGATGATCATCGACGGTACTCTCAAGGATGCCGCGACGTACCATGACGTTGCTTCCAACTTGGAAAAAGCGCAGGTCGGCACGATCAACTGGCTCAACCGCGTGGCCGTCGGTGCTACGGGCGTTGTGAATGTTCAGGAAGTTCGCGTTGCCGAAGCTCTTGTCAACCGGGGTGATGTGACGGTCAAGGATCTCTACGTCAAGGACGGCGCAAAGATTCAGAACGACGGCACGATCCATGTGACGGATGCCGTGCTCGGCACGAAGGCCGACATCTTCGACAAGAACATCATTGACATTTCCGCCATTGAAAAGACGGCTGGTGCGGCAACTTTTGCCAATGCTGGCACCGTTAATATCGACGGCACTTTGACCAACTACGCCACGATCACGGATATGGCTTCGGCTGGCAAGTGGACGGTTAAGGATTGGCAGAACAAGGCCGATGCGACGATTGGCAGCGTGGACATCTCCGACAAGCTGAATAATGCTGCGGGCAAAACGATCACGCTCACGAAGGACGTTGCTTCCACGCTTGGCGCGGTCATCAATGCTGGTAACATCAAGACGACTGGCGACACTACGCTTAAGTCTCTGAATCAGACCGCCGCTTCGAAGACGGAAGCAGGCAAGCTCCTTAAGGTCAACGGCACGATTGTGAATGCCGGTACGATCACGGCGGGTACGCTCGCTGCAACCGGCAAGACGACGAACAGCAAGTCGATCACTTCGGGCAAGGTTACGCTTGGTGCGGTTGACAACAAGACAGCTGCCGCAATCGAAACGACAGGTACGGAAGCCTCTACGATGGGTGCTGTCACGAACCTCGGCAACATGACGCTTGCGGGTGCCACGACGTTGGGTTCTCTCACGCAGAACGCGGCTTCGGGTGTGACGACGGCTTCAAAGGGCCTGACGATTACCGGAGCTCTCGTCAATGCGGGTACCGTGACGGCCAATGCGCTTGCAGCGAAGTCGACGGTCAACAACACCAACGACATCACTGTGACGGGCAATGTCGGCGTGACGGGCCTTACGACGAACTCGAAGACCATCACCGCAGGCAATTTCAATCTAGCGGCGGTCCAGAACAATGCGGGCGCTACCACGAAGTCCACGGATGCAGCTCAGAAGTCCACGTTCGGTGCGACGACCAACGCAGGTACGATTGACCTCGCCGGTGCTTCCGCTTTCGGCGCAGTGACCAATACGGGTACTCTGAAGCTGGCCAAGGATGCTACGCTTGCGTCTCTGAAGCAGACGGCGGGCACTGTGAACGCAGGCAATGCTGCGGTAACGATTGCGGGTCTTCTTGACAATGCCGCTGCAGTTACGGCGAAGTCTCTCTCCTTCAACAATGCCGCTTCGAAGAACGACGCAGGTGGTGTGATTACCGCGACAGCCGGTGTTATGACGGGCAGCGACTTCATGAATGCCGGTACGATCAATGCCGGTACGGCCTTCAACGTCCAGGCCGGCGTTTCGACCCTCAAGGGCACGGTGACGGCCAACGCTCTCAATGTGGCCGCTGGTGCAACGGTCAAGAACCTATCCGCTACGAACAAGTTCAAGACGCTTGCTGCGAAGGCGGGTTCCTTCATTGAAAACAATGTCTCGATGGCTCTGGACACCATTGCCGAAGGTGCGAACGTAACCTATAACCAGACGGGCGGTACGCTTACGACGGCGGACAACTCCTTCTTCAACAACTCCATCCTGAACATCTCGGGCGGTACGCTTGATCGCACGGGCGACACTTCCAGGGCTGCGGGTGCCAATACCCTTGGCGAGGGCAATACCGTCAACATTTCCGGTGCGACCGCAGGCTCGTTCACCGATCAGACTCAGGTGGGTTCCAACTGGAAAGCAGGCCAGACCTTGGTTACTGTTGGGCTTCTCGATTCGAAATCCACGATCAACCTGAAGTCCGGCGGCATTCTTGAGGCAGGTTCCATTGCGCTTACGGATAAGAGTCTGCACATGGACGGCGGCGCTTTGTCGGCCTCCCTCGGCAACTTCTTCACGAACGTTTCTGAAAAGGTCTACAAGATCAACGACGGCACGGAGACGACCCTTAACTCGACCGTTCTGGGTGCTGCAAACGTGAGCGGCGTCAAGGATTCTCTCAAGAACAACATGGACTTCACGACCAATGGCGGTACGCTCGTCGTGACCGACAAGGCCGTTTCGCTTCGCGCTATTGCTTCTGCTTCTTCGCAGCTCAAGGCGATGGCAGGCGCAGGTGCGGATAAGGTCAATGTCGTGTTCACGGGTACGGCTGCGGGCGCATCCGGTGCGCTCAACGGCTTCTACTACGACACCTACCGCGAACTGAAGAACGAACAGGTTGCGGTCTCGGGTTCTCACTTCATTGATCCTGGGGTCGTGTTCTCGAACATGGCCTTTGAAAACAAGGCCAACGAAGCTGGTACGTTCCGCGACAAGCTCGTCATCGGCGCGGCAACGGCGGCTGCCGACACCTATGTCCTTGACGACTCCATCGGCTTTGCCCGCGTGGCAGGATCCGACGACGTGACGGTCAACGGCGGCAAGACTTTTGCTCTTGTAGGTGAAAAGACGGCAGGCACGAATCTTCTGAAGAGTGCCGACGGCACGATGCGCGTCACGGGCGAAGGCTCCAAGTTCGTCCTGGGTTCCAAGGGCGTCGCTGGCACGAAGGGTGTTCTCGGCACGCTGACGGCTTCCGCCAAGGGTGCAGTGGACGTCGTGATGGGCGAGTTCAATGTGAAGAACATGTCGCTCGCCGCCGCAACGGGCAAGACGGATGCCAATGCCATCCTGAACGTGACGAACCTGACGGACGACGCTTCCTCCACCTTCTTCAACAAGGGCAAGCTGACGGTAGCAGTGGCCGACGCTCTCAATGCGGCCTACACCAACGCAGGCACTTTCAACGTCAAGTCCGCTACGGCGATCAACAAGAAGTTCCTGAATACCGCTGGCAAGGCAATCTTCGAGCAGGCTCTCGCCGTCAATGACGCGATTTCCAATGCGAAGGATGCTCTGATTGAAGCGGGTGGCCTGACGGTCGCTGCGTCTCTCGACGGCACGTCCGACGACAAGATGGTGAGGACTGCTGGCAAGATCGTTTCGACCGCCGCCAATACGGTTGCTGGTTCGATGATCGTCGACAAGACGGGCGGCTTCGTGGCTCTCGACAAGACCGACATTGCTTCCGGTCGAATCAACGTTTTGGGCGACAGCTCGTTCGCAGAGATCAATGTGGGTTCCAATACCCAGCGCGGCGATCTCGGTGCTGGCAAGGATGCGCTCATTCGTGCGACCGATCTGAAGGTGTCCGGGCTTGGCGCTCTGCGTCTCAAGGAAGGCGCCACGATTGTTGCCGATAAGGTCAAGCTCAATGGCCGCGTCTACGGCAGCGGCGCCAACTGGACGGTTGGCCTCGTTGCTGCGGGCAAGTGGGATCAGAACAATCAGGAACGCTTGAACAACCTCATGGGGGAATATGCGGGTAAAACGCAATCCGTGGCGCTCATGTCGCTCGCCCCGATGCGTGCTCCGATGCGTGCGGGTGCGGAATCCGGCTACAAGAATAATGTGACGCTTGAATCCGTGACGGGGCCTGCTCCTGAAGACTTCGTGGTCGATGGTGCAGATGCCAAGTACATCATCCAGGTTGATCGTTCCAACACGGAAATCAGCGGTGGCGAACTCTCCATCGACGTAGATGGCACCAATGACTACAGCAGTCAGAGCGCTACCGACTGGACGTACTTGATTGGCCGTACCGACGGTCAGAAGATTAGCGGCACTCTGACGTTGATGGACTCTGCCTATCTGACCGAAGGGAAGAAGATCATTGTTGAATCGACTGGTAGTCTCGTGGTCGAGGATGCAACGATTACGGGTCTCGGCTACCACCCGGGCTTCCTAATCGTTCGAGGCGAACTTGACAACAAGGGCGTCATGAACAGCACCAATGGTTCTGGCGTGATTGTCGGCGGCACCAACGGCATCATCACGACGAACGCGGGTGCCGTGGACAACGGCAAGACGCTTGGTCTTACTGGCAACGGCACTTACAAGGTCGCGGGCGGCGATGTCAACTATGGCAATCTGTTCATGCAGGCCGGTACGCTTGAAGTCGATTCGGGCTTCTTCGGCCTTGGACTCTCGAAGACCAACACCGCCTATGACGGCACGAAGAACGCCGTCTTTGCGACGAACAAGGCCGGTTTTGTCACCAACAACGGCAAGATCATTGTGGGCACTGTCGAAGCGGGTGAAACCGTAGGGGCAGGCTCCGTCTACTTCGGTGCTGATTCTGCGTTTGTTCTCGATACTCAGAACCTCGTCGACAAGACGATCTTCAAGGGCAACAACACCGGCAAGTTCGTCGTCAAGGATGGTTCCGAACTCGTCGTCAAGAAGGCTACGTGGGGCAAGCATTACTTCCTCGCTGACGGCTACGATCTTTCCAAGACGTCAGATACGGCTTGGAACGGCGCCTACCTCATCAACAAGACGAATGACGACATGACGATGACCGTGAGCAAGTCCGAAGGCAAGCTCATGCTCGCCGTTGGTGCCAATACGACTGGTGGTGAAACTGGTGGTGGTTCTACCGGCGGCACGACTGGCGGCGGTACTGGTGGTAGCGAAGGCGGGTCCACTGGTGGTTCGACTGGCGGCTCTACGGGCGGTTCCACTGGCGGTTCTACCGGTGGTTCCACTGGCGGTACCACGACGCCCGATACGACGATTCAGGCTCTGTCGAAGAACTTCAGCGTGCCTGCCGTCATCAACGGTCTCATCAATGACGACACGAACGTTGCTCTGCGCGATCCGAACTCCGGCAAGGCCGATGTCATGTTCATCGAACGTGTGCTCGACAAGGACTACGTGGGCAAGACTTCCACTGGTGCGCTTGATGTGACGAAGGCCACGCAGGTTTGGAACTCCGCCGTGCAACTCTCTGCCGCTTCGGGCATGAACGCATATGCGCTTTCCAGCGTTACCGACACGATGGGAGCCATGGAAGTCCACGCCTCCGACAGCGTTATGACCAAGGGCAAGACCCTTTGGGTCAAGGCTTCGGGCAAGTACGGCAAGACCGACAAGCTCGAAAGCGACGGTGCTATGAAGGGCGGTTATGAAGCCACTTCCGGCGGCTTCATCTTCGGTGCCGATGTGGTCAATTCGGGTGCTCTCACCCTCGGTGCGGCCTTCAGCTACACGAAGGGCGATCTCAAGAGTCAGGGCAACTTCACGAAGACCGATACGGACGCCGAAACCTTCGGCGGCAACCTCTACGGTGCTTATCGCATTGGCGATGCGGCCATCATCGGTCACGCAGGCTACGGCTATGCCACGGGCGAAGCCAAGCAGAACTATCAGGATGTCCAGGGCAACGCCTACGCCATCAAGGGTGACGTTGACTCCGAATTCCTGACGCTCGGTCTGCGCGGCGAAATGTCCTTTGCACTCACCAAGGGCCTGATCGTCATGCCTCATGCCGGTCTGCGCTACGTGCATTCCAAGGCCAAGGGCTATGACATCACCATCAACGGCAAGGACGCCTGGAAGGTCGGTTCGGAAACCTCCGACATCGTTCAGGTTCCGGTCGGCGTTGCTCTGAAGGGCAGCCTCCGCGCCAAGAACTGGTGGGTCAGTCCCTATGCGGACGTCTCGCTCGTTCAGAGCTTTGGCGATACGGATTCGACGGCTACCGTCCACGCTACGGGCTACAAGGCTTCCGACAGCTACTCGTATGACGTGACGGGCAAGACGGCGGGCGAACTCAAGCTCGGCATCAATGCCTCGAAGAAGCATCACAGCCTCGGCCTCTCGTACACGGGCGGCGTTGGCGACAAGGGTTCTCAGACCCACAGTGTGACTGCCAGCTACAGCTATAGCTTCTAAGCAATAGCTTTCTGATTCCGACTGGGGCGGAGAGCGTGTCCGCACGTTCTTCGCTTCGGGCGGACTCTTTTAGAAAGCATTGCCGTTGGGAATGCTGTCCAAAAGGGTTCTGGAAATAAGTTGAAAAATCTCGGGGAGAAGATATGAATCGGATTTACAAGCGCATCTGGAACGCAGTACGAGGGTGTTCCGTGGTGGTGAGTGAACAGGCAGGCTCAGGTCAGACGAGAGGATGCGCGAAAAAGGCTGTGGTTGCGGCGGCTGTTTGTCTCCGCATTGATGCGGATATCAAGCGACTCGTCGTCTCCGCTCTGGCGTGGGCTGTGTGCTCCTGCTTCGCGCTTCCAACTCACGCATCTTGGATTACCGACCACGGTGGTGTTAAAAATGAGTTGACCTGGACTGTTGGCACTGATGGTACGACGACGTGGAAGCCGCTCCAAAACCAAGAGTTTGAAATTCTCAAGGGCGAAACGCTCAATGTCGGATCGAAGGGATCAAATTACTCAGAGGCGGGCGTGCCTGCAATTCCGAATTTGACAGCAGGAAATCGCATCACGAATCGTGGAACTTACAAGATCAATTGGACCGGTAACAAGATACAGGCCAATGCCGAAAACGAAGGTAATTTCCTCGACAACTACGGTACGGTTGCCATTGTGATGAATCAGACCCCTAATTTTGGGGCGGAAAACACACGTCCCAATGGCATGCAGAATCACAATATGGCTGCATGGGAGATCTACCGATGGAATATGAATGGCGTGGATGCCGCGTGGTTAAAGGAAAAGCCGGCCTTTTACAACCGTCAGGGGGCAGAATTCATTATTGACGTGAATGTCGATTCATCCAAGCTAACGAGCGATAAGGATGCAACGAAGTTCGGTTCTTCCATTACCGGTATTGCCATCAACGGCTCCGGTGATCGAGCAGGTATGGCTGGGAAGAATGCTGGTCACATTAAGGTTGATATTGAAAACGCTGGTTCGAAAACCTACGGTTTATATTTGAGGCAGAAGGGCAATGCCTTCGCCAATGAAAAAACTGGTGTTTTCGACATCGGCACAACCTACAAAAAGCCTGCTGACAACTTTTTGGATCCGACTCTGCTTCCTCAGGCGGTAGGTATCAAATTGGGAAGCTCCGCAGAACTTCGCAATGAAGGAACGTTCAATATCGACGTGGCGGGAAACAGGGCTTACGGTATTTCGATTGGCGATTCAGCCAGTTCGACCTCGCATTTGGTGAACGCCGCAGGTGGCACTTTTGCGCTCAAGACCAAAGCCAATTCAAAAAACGCCAAAGACTACGCGATTCTTTTCGATGTTGAAACAGATGCCATTATCGACAACTATGGCACGATGACTGGAACGGCGACCGCTCTTGGAACTCATGCGCAAGGCATTGGGTTCTTCAATGCGGGCGGTCGCTTCAATAACTATGCTGGTGCAAAACTCGATTTGACTGCCATGGCACAGGCAACCAATGAATCGTCAGTCAAAGTTTACGCCAAGGGCATTTACCTTAATGGGATGGAGCAGTTCGTTAATAACGGATCTGCGACTCTATCGGCCATCGTTGATGGCGCGGGCACGGATAAGGTCACGAATGGATGGGCTATTGACGCCAGGGATGCCAATACGCAGGTAGTCAACAACAAAGAATTGAATCTGAACTACACAGGCGCATTGGGTGGCGGTGTATACCTGATTAAAGGTGCAACTTTCAGCAACAATGCCACGGCAACGATTACCGTCAATCGTCCAGTGAATGAGGTCGTTCGCACTGGTCTCACCGGTATTCGAGCACTGAATACTTCTACGATTACCAATGCTGGCAATTTGTCGATTTCGATGACTGGGGTAGCACCCACGACGGCTCCCAATGAATCTCGCAATCAAGGCGGCGACATGACGGGTCTGTATGTCGCCGGAACCGACGATTCCATCATTTCGCTTTCCAACAAGAAGAATTCAAAGCTCGACATTAATGTCAGTGTCTCGAATGCGGCGGAAGGGCAGACCAATGGTATTAGACCTTACGGCATGATCCTGTCTTCTCACGCGAAGAACGAGGGCACGATGGACGTGACCGTAACAGGCAATTACGGGAAGGTTACATCGGACTACGGCGTGTTTGCGGCCATGGGCTTCAACATTGACGGCGAGAACGCCTCCAAGGAAACGGCGCTTGCTCATCCGCGCATAGAAAACTCAGGCTTGATGAAGGCGAATGTATCCTTCAATGCACAGGGCATGACGCCGACACTCGATCCTGCGAAGGCCAAGGGTTGGGCTACCGGCTTGAACATGCATGGCACGGCCACGCTCGTAAATTCTGGAACCCTGCAAAGTAAAGCAACTAGCACGGTCAACGCGAAGGCGGCCTCAATTCAGGGCTCAGAATTAATAAACAACAAGGATGCGGCTTTTGAGGCAGAAGCAACAGGCAACGGCAGCTTCGCCGCTGCATTTCAGGTCGGTCGACCGAATGCAGATATGGTCGAGATACCGAGCTACGTTCTCAACGACGCGAACGGAACATTGACTCTCACGGCGAAATCCCCGATAGGGAGTTCTTATGGCATCTACGAGAGCGCTGGGAAGGTTGAGAACAAGGGAATGCTTACCGTAACGGCGGAAGGTCGAGATGCCAACGGCATTTCATTGAGCAACGAAGACTTGGAACGCAGGGATGGGAGCAATCCGGAATTCAACAATTCAGGCACATTGACCGTTCATGCCAATGCAATGGAAACCGTGCCGACCATGTATCACGAAGCTCAAGCCTTGCTTTTGAAGGCAGGGTCGTTTGTCAATTCAGGTACTCTTGATGCCTTCGCAACCGCCTCAGGTCTGGCCGAGAGTATGAAAATCAGTGATGCCAGTTTCACGAATCAAAAGGGTGGCATTCTCAACCTGACGGTTAAATCGAACCAAACGGTTTGGCAAGACGGCCTGGCTGGTGGGATATCTATCGCCCCGAATTCAAATGTGGTCAATGCTGGGACAATCAACATTGATATGGAGAGTCACGCCCATTTCATCAAGGGTTTTTCGTTTGGCGACAAGTCTTCAACGCTCACGAACACCGGCACGATCAAGATCCTCGGCACAAACTTCGGTGACGGTACTCATGTAAAGGAGCCGACTCTTAAGGATACGAAAAACGCCTATGGTATGTATTTGAATGGCGGAGAAAAGTTTGCCAACGACGGGACTTTGATAATCGGCGTCAACGCCTTGAAGGGCGTGTCGATGGGTATCGCCGCTCATGATGCAGAAATTGCGAACAATGCCGGCGGCAAGATGAACATCACGGTTAAGGCTTATGAACAGGAAGCCTTTGGCATTGATGTTTATGGTGCATCGGGGTGCGGGAACAACGCCGGTACGATCTCGTTTGATGCGACGGCAGGAACAACTGACAACGCGCTTGCCCGCGTGATTTTCCTTCGCAATGGGGGCTTCTTCGCCAATACCGGGACGCTGGATTTCAAGCTCCGCGGCACCACGGATTCGGCATCAAGCGCAGACGTGATGGCCGCTGACATAACGGGTGCGAATACCAAGTTTAATAATCAGGGCCTCGTAGAAATCTCGGGAAATCGCACAAGTGCGGGGGCTTCCGGCGATGTGCTCGGTCTGCGCGTCAACAATGGCGCAACGCTTGACAACACGGCAACCGGCAGCATTGACATTGCTCTTGGTCCGACGGGCAATCACAAGTATGCGAACAACTTCGGCATCAGCGTTTTCGACAAGGCCGCTTTCGGAAACGCAGGCACAGTCGGCATTGCGTTGAATCAGGAAGCAGGGAATCTTGGTACGCTCTACGGCTTGAAGCTAGGTGCGGATGCGGTGGTGAACAATTCTGCAACCGGCACGATCAAGATCGACGTTTCCCCTGAGGCCGTGGGTTCCAGCCATGCATGGGCCATTCACGGCGACTCGGCGATGATTAAAAACTATGGCTTGATCGAAACAAACGGTGCAATCAGTCTCGGCTCCATCCTGGGGACTGCGAGCAACGCGAACGGCGGCATTCTCAAGTTGACAGGAAAAGATGCCGTTAGCACCGTTACTGGGCAGCTTTGCCTTGGAACCATTGAGAATGCAGGAAAGCTAACTGTTGGTTCGGTGTATTCCAAGACGGGAACGGATGTTTCGCTTAAGGCTTACGACCTGCTAAATACAGGTACGTTGAATACGGATTCGGGCTGGTTTATGAATAGCGTCACCAACGAAGGTAGTTTGTCATTCTCGACGACGAACAAGTCGATTGCTCTTATTGTGTATGGCAAGGAACTGGCATCGGGCGAACATCTGACAATCCTCAACAAGAAGGATGCTTTGCTGAACATTACTGCCAAGCCCAATGCCGAACTGAGTGCGAAAAGCACCCATGTTGCAGGCATTGATCTCTTTAGTCCGATCGACAAGCCCACCATGACGGGCGGGGACTTCATCAATTACGGCACGGCAACCATCACCGTCGTGGGCGAACGCGGTAATACGCACGGCATCATAGCGGATTCGGCTCACGCATCCACGATTCAAAATGACGGGAAGCTGACGATTGATGTGACGAAGACGGCTGCTGACGCTGCGTACAACACTTTCGGCATCAAAGGCAACCACGATACAACGTTGCTGAACAACGGATCGTTGGAGATTACCGGAACGAGCACTGCCGAACGCTGGCTGGTCGGGATGGCTTTGTACGGGACGGCTTCGACGCATGGCAACTTTAAAAATTCAGGAACGTCAAAAGTCACTCTTAAGGAGTCCGCATTGCCGGTAGATCCAAAGAATGGAAACATCTTTGGCTATCACAGCTCTTGGGGTACAGGGACTAACACGGGGAGCATGACTTTTGATTTGGCTGGTTATCGCAGTACGGGCATGAATGTCGACCATTCGTCATCCTTCCTGAATCAAGGCGATATTGCGATCAATATCAAGCCGACGGATCACTCATCTGTTTCCTCTACGGAATTGAACAGCGGTTTGAACCGAGCTATGTATGTGAGTGAATCAACCTTTACGAATGATGCGAAGGGAACGATGACAGTCAAGTTTCTCAATGAGGATGCAGGGCTGACCACAGCTTTCTCTGACGGATTCTGTCTGCGGGCGGGAGGCAAATTCACAAACGCAGGGCTTATTACGTTCGAGCTAAAGGATTTGGGTTCTCGTAAGGCTCGCAAGTGGATGAAGGTCATCTCGGCAGCTGAAAACACGTCCTTCATCAACGACGGCATCTTCAACGTTATCAGTGAGACGAACAAGGCGGAAGAAGCATTTGATGCCGTTCTGGCAAATGATGGCACGTTCATTAATCGCAACCAACTGACCTTTAATGTGCTTTCTCACGAAAGCACCCGTCAACTCTATGCGGGTCACGGCAAGCTCCACAATGAAGGTACTTTCGAGGCGACCGTAACGAACGCGGGCAGAGGCGATGTTGTTGGGTTTATGCGTGATTGGGACGATAAGCCCGCGCAGTACACCCTTAGCGTTCGGAATGAAAAGACCATGAATCTGACGCTCAAAGCGTCCAATGGAAGTGCAGATCTCTTTGCCATGCTTGGCAAGGAGCGCTTCGTCAATGGCGCTTCGGGCGTAGTCAGGGCTAATGTCTCGGCGGGAACTAGCGCCAACGGTTGGATGCTTTCCGACACTACGTTCTTTGAGAATGGCAATGAGTTGAATCTGACTCTGACGGGGCTTAAAAGCACATCGAAACTGATAGGTCTTTCCTCTTTGAATGCTGGAGCAGTGGCGACTAACGGCGGTTCTCTCAACCTGAAGTTGACAGGCAAGGGAGCAGAGGCTTATGGCTTGAAGAGCTCGGTTGCGGAGGCTCTTTTCACGAACAACGGAACGCTGTCAATTGAGTCGACAGGCACGTTCGGCAAGGTGTCGGCCATTGATTGGGCGGGCAAGATCGCCAATACCGGCACAATCAAGACCGAACTTGGCGTCAAGCTGGGAAGTTTGACCAATACTGGCCGCGTGTCGACTGCCGACATGATGGTGACGGGCTCGATTCAGAACGACCGAAACGCCGTGATGCAGATCGGGACGCTGAAGACCAAGGATGGCAAGACGAAGATTCGCAATGACGGGACCCTCTCGATTTCGAATGCAGAAAACCGCGTGACGGTGCAGAACACCGGGGTTCTGGCCATCGGTTCCTTCAAGAATGTTTCTGTGCAGAACAAGGGAACGCTCGTCACCGACGAGGTGAAGATTGGCGGCCTTGACCGACTGGTTAACGGCGGGACGATTGTTGCCAACAAGTTCAAGTCGAACGGCACGCTGATCAATCGTGACAACGGCCAGTTGGTGATCGGCATCGTTGCGAAGACTAACTATCTGATGAATCATTTGGAAGTGGCCAAGGAGCTGTATGAAGCGGGCGAAAGTCTGCCTGCTTCGGTGCTCGAAAAGCTGAAGGCACAGGGCATGATCCC
>OGNQ01001599.1_pt1 | contig 14542 bp, 16 predicted proteins | sample 1573481 | NCBI WGS metagenome assembly OGNQ01 (sample SAMEA2581920, study PRJEB24529) | metagenome | biome: Human gut stool | place: China | collected 2011 | reverse complement strand
CGAAGAAACCAGCCTGTCATGCGTATATCTCCCGTCGTTCACCAGCCTTGTAATATGCCTGTTCACATCGGCCAACTGCGGACAGTTCTCTAACATACCTCCCGGCCGTACCTGTGTCCTGATCCAGTCGTTATCTCCGAAATGGCGTTTATAATGCTCGTTGATCGCATTGCGCAAGACGACTTCAAACAGGCTTAACACGCCATAAAATTTCTGGCACAGTTTTACATTGTGCCTGTACAACGTCAAGGCCTTGTCATTATCCCCACCGCAAGCGTTCAAATATCGGCTTAGACGAGCCGGAGAAAAGGCAGTTTCATAATCGGAATATTTCATTTTGTTTTTTTATTGGCTTTTTATTTGCAAATATAGGAAAAAGCCCGTATATTTGCAAAGTAATCCCCTGTTGTCCCTGTCGCAAGACAAACTCCAGGGTTTTGTTTTTATATACTCCCCCCTATACGGTAGCGTATGGATCTTTTTCCTGAATCACCTTTTTAATCTTGAACAGCCGTTCTTTGGTTAGCGGCTTTATAGTTTCCGGATCCTCACCGTCGAATGTTTCCCCGAAGATCAGATCGTCCACCTCCAGGCCATGATTAAAATTCTCCCTGATACAGTCCCTTAGCAACCAAAGGTTTTTGAGGTTCACCCAATCGGCCGTTATGTTCCTGATCCTTCTAAACATGATTATCGCAGTACGAAAATAATGCCCCACATGATCGTAATCATGGCAAACCCGTTTATCCAGATAATAAACATCTATTTCCTGGTTTTCTTCATCCTCCGCGATCCGGCAAAGGCAGAACGGGATCTGCTCCAGTTTATCCCATTCGATATATTCCGTTGATTTCATATTGTCATTATTATAAATATCATTACTTGACCAGCGAGGCTATCACTTTGGCAAATTCGGAAATATCCCCCTCCACGCTGGCCTTTTCCAACGCTTTCATATATTCTTTTCTACGCTCCACCGGAACAACCGTCCAGTTATAGCCTCCAGACGCAAGCATGGCGTTCAAGACGAACCGTCCCATTCTCCCGTTCCCGTCCATATAGGGGTGAATATACACGAAAAAGAAGTGTCCCAGGACAGCCCTTACCGCCGGGTGCGGCTCATTCTTCAAGAGATCGAAAAGGACGGGCATAGCGTCCCTGACCGCTTTCGGGTTCAACGGGATATGTTGCGATCCCCGTATATAGACCTGCCCGGTACGATAACCCACAAGATCCTCCCTTTGCAAGATCCCCACCGTAACGAACGGCATCCACATCTGCATATACCAGACCGGATGATCCGCCCTTACCGCTTCCCCTGCGTTCTTTCCTTTCAGTATATCGGAGATCGTCCCCCTGACAGCCTGGAACGCCTGGTAATACCCACGTGCCACCAGTGCGTTTTTATGCTCCTTATCTTCTTCCTCCGGCTTCCAGTTCCCGACACGCACTTTCTCGATCAGTTCCGGGGAAACCCTATATCCCTCGATCGAGAGAGAATGATAAGCGTCCTCCGAATACTTTTCATCGACGGATCTCAAATACCCCTCCACGTCATCAATCTTTCCAGGGGCTTCGGGAAACAGTTCTACAACCTTATCCCTCATGTTCTCCCACATCAGGCGCAAGCGTGTGACGTAAGGCGACACCTCATAAACAAGGGGCGTTCGTGGCTGATCCTCGAACGGATCTTCTTCTCTCACGTCATACCCGAACCCCCGCATCGTGGAAACGATGCTGTCGGCGATTTCGCTGTTCCCGATGTTCCGGAACGCTCCGGCTATTCTTCCGGCACGAAGCGAAGCCCCGTTTTTCGTCAGTACCTTTAATATATCGGCAGCGTCCCGTATCATGGCCAGGCAGGTGCGGGCTGCGATCTTCTCCACCTGGAAATATCTCGGCGTGGCATATACCAGGGCTTCGGCAAGCGGATAGAGATTAAGGCCGTATTCCGGCTCTTTATATACCTGATCCGGAATCTCGCTTTGAAACACCAAAAGCGAGGTATCATACATCAGCTTTTGCGTGTTGTTATGGCCTTTCGGCGACTTGATAACCACCTGCACGGGCACGGTCGTTTTCCCCGAATACAGATCCAGCGACTGGTCGGCCGTCAAACACCACCGTTCCCCCAGCCGGACGGCCGCATATTTCGCAATAAAATACCAGAATGAGGTGTACCAGATCGTCGTATCCCCCTCTGTTCCCGGCCTGGCCGCAATATACCAGCCTTTCATTACTTCCTGCAACCAGCCGTTATCCAACAGCCGGGTTAAATGCGTCCTCCCTATCTCGGCCGTCCCTTGCAGGACGACACAGCGGTCTTTCTCCTGGAGCTTTCTTAATTCCTCCAGTGAAGCCGCCATTTTCTCCGCCATTGTTGCCATAACCGTTTTTATTTAGATTCTGATTATTTTCGTGCAAATACTCGTTTTTAGACACGTGTAAATACTCGTTTTTAATTATGTGCATTTACTCGTATTTGTTGCAAAAATACAATATTTGTTCCGATAATCAGCTACTAATGAAGTCTTTTTTTACTTGTTGTATCGTCGAAACGGCCTTTCCCGTGAGCTTCGCCACGTTCCGGATCGAGTAGCCTTTCTTTAACAAGGCGATCGCCTCCCGGTATTCCTCTTTCCTCTGTTCGGCCGTTTTCCGGCTTCCCGGCTTCCGTCCCAGCCTGCCCCCTTTCTGGATGTACAACTCCCGTCCGCTATTAAGGCGGTCGATGATCCCCTGGCGTTCGATCGCGGCCAGTTCCCCCAACAGGGTAGTGATCAGAGAGGACAAGGGGTTTACCGTCTTGTCCGGCCGTAACGTTTCCAGGTTCAGGTTTTGAATATACACGCATATTTTATGCGTGTGCAGCGTATCGAGTGACTTTAGGATCTCCAGGGTTGAACGCCCCAGGCGTGAGATCTCGGTCAGCAACAACATATCCACCCGGTTCTGCGGATCTGTGCAGTATTCCAGGCAACGGCTTAAAACCGGGCGTTCGATATTGGCCTTTCGTCCGCTTATCTTTTCCTCAAAGACCGCCGTCACCTCGTACCCCCGTCCGGCTGCGAACCTCTCCAGATCGACAACCTGCCGTTCGGTCGATTGCCTGGCCGACTGCGAGCTTACACGTGAATAAATAACCACATTCATCCCTTTTGCTTTTGTTCTTCCTTATCTATTGTTTTAATCACCTTATCCACCTCTTTCAAGGAGGCATTATTTCCGGATCTATCCAAAAAAGAAATTCGCTAATTAACCTATAATTACTATCTTTGCATTGTAATGCTTGGTAAAGCCTCTGTTATCAAAACACGTAACCAAGTCAAGGATATACCCGTTCATCAAGAACGGGTTTTTCTTTTGCGACAGCCCATTCATAAGACAAAGGATATTATAACAGGTCAGTAATCACAGCCGCCGGAATATCCAGCTTTGAGAAAGCGAACATCTTTTTCCCCAGATCCTTTAACGAGGCTCCGATATGGTACACGTCCGTTTCATCAACGATCAGGAAACGGTCGTGACTGTCCCGGTACGTCCTGATGTCGATAGGTGGGTACTGGCTGTTATGCCTGTCAAGATCAAGTTGGAGTTGCTGCGTGATACGCTGGGTGTAAATGGTGGCCGAGACACCGACGCTGCGTTTACTCAACATGAGCAAGACCGTTTCGTCCACATAGTTGTCGATAAGCACGATCGAACGCCTGGCCGACTTTACCAGATCGGTAGCGAACTTGTACGCATCGAAAATCTGGCCGTTATAAAAAATGCCTTCGACCGGGGGCAAGGCAGTACGCACAAAAAAATCTATCTTCTCGGTATGTTGAGCGACAGTCCTTTCAAGTTCTGACAAACGTTTATTAATGGAATACCCTTTTAAAAGATAGTCCTTTAAAACCTTATTCGCCCATTGCCTAAATAAAATACCTCTTTTACTATTGACACGAAACCCAATGGATATGATCGCATCCAAATTGTAATAAGTCAGATTGCGCATCACTTGCCGTTTGCCTTCCTGTCGAACTGTTCGGAAATCCCGAACAGTTGAACTTTCCTCTAATTCTTTCTGATCATATATGTTTTTTATATGCTCGCTTATATTTGCTTTGCTGGATTGAAAAAGATCCACAATTTGCGCCTGTGTCAGCCAAACGGTTTCATCTTCCAGCCTCACTTCCAACTTGACCGCTTCATCCGGCTGGTATAATATGATTTCTCCCTGTTCCATTGCTTACTTACCTTTTCTTAATTCATCAAGCCTCTGCATCGCACCGCTGAACTTCTCACCAAACATCATATCATCGGGCAAAACAAACCAGGTGGGAATACCTCTCGACTGTGGATTACCTATACATTCATCTTGCCCGTTCTGTTTGCGGTAATCGTCCCATTCACTATAAGCGATGTTCCAACGAATACCTAATTTATAGGTATTTTCCCATTTAATAATAGCCAGTGAATAGGCCGGATCATCTTTGCCGTCATAAATCACTTCTACAACTTCAACCACCCCTTTAGGGGAATTTATAAACTTCGGATTTTTATACGAATAAGTGCTCATGTCTTTTATTTTTTATTTATAGCACACAAAGATACTCAAAAACAAATATATACATATATACATACGTATGATTAACGTATAAAAACATTTATGGTTATTCTAATCTTTGATTAATTCCGGTACAGAAACAAAACGTACCGAAAGACGGAAACAGGATTTATTTCGGTACGCTTCCCCGATCGGTACAAAAAACACGCAAAAAACGAAAATACTACTTTTAGTATTTTAGTATATTAGTTTTTGACTATATTTGCGGACATGACAACCATTTAAAAAACTGAATTTATGAGCAAAGCAAAAGTAATCTCCGTATTGAATCACAAGGGGGGAGTAGGAAAGACCACAACCACGATCAACCTGGGCGGCGCGTTACGTCAAAAAGGGTACAAGGTTCTTTTGATCGACCTTGACGGACAAGCCAACCTGACTGAATCGCTGGGCTTCTCTGCGGAGCTTCCCCAAACGATCTACGGTGCGATGAAAGGCGAATACGACCTGCCGATCTACGAGCATAAGGACGGCCTTAGCGTCGTTCCCTCCTGCCTGGATCTCTCGGCCGTTGAAACGGAGTTAATCAACGAGGCCGGGCGGGAACTTATCTTAGCCCACCTTATCAAGGGCCAAAAGGAGAAATTCGATTATATCCTGATCGACTGTCCCCCCTCGCTGTCGCTGCTCACGCTTAACGCACTGACGGCCTCGGATCGGCTGATTATCCCGGTTCAGGCTCAATTCCTGGCAATGCGTGGAATGGCCAAACTTATGCAGGTCGTCCACAAGGTGCAGCAACGTTTGAACTCGGATCTTTCGATAGCCGGGGTTCTGATAACCCAGTACGACGGAAGAAAGAACCTGAACAAGAGCGTTTCGGAACTGGTACAGGAAACATTCCAGGGCAAAGTGTTCAGCACCCATATACGCAACGCCATTACGCTGGCCGAAGCCCCGACACAAGGGCAGGATATTTTTCACTATGCCCCAAAATCTGCCGGGGCAGAGGACTACGAAAAGGTATGTAACGAACTGCTAACAGAAATAAAGTAACCATATGGCAAAGAAGAACGATTTAAAAAACAGTATGTCGGCCGGGCTGACCGGGGGATTAGACAGCCTGATCCAATCCACGGCCGGGCAAAAAGAGGCTCAAAAGCCGAAGAAAGCGAAAACCGTGCATTGTAATTTTGTCATGGACGAAACCTATCACCAGAACTTAAAGCTGATCGCGATCCGCAAAGGCGATTCGCTAAAATCGGTATTGCAAGAGGCTATATCTGACTACTTGGATAAAAACAGTTCCCTGCTATAACAGCGTATCGGGAATATACAGGGCAAACACTCCACAAAAGAAATTCTCCAGGAAAAAGGTACGCAAAAAGCACCCCTACACATCAAAAAGTATATTGAAAATGCGATTCCCTATAAAGAACCCGTTGGCACGATTTCCCCCGATAACCTTGATTTCCTGCAAGGTCTGCTCCCCGGAGGCGGCGGCAGCAGTGGAGGCGGCACCGGCGGCACGCCGAGCACCCCCAGCGTTCCGAGCCGTCCCGGCAATTCCGGCACGCCGGTCACGCCTGCCACGCCCAGCAGCGGCAGTACGTCCTCTGCTTCTGGCATTGAGTCTGCCGATATTGCAAAGCTGCGTCTCAGCCTGCAATACCTGAACTCCAACCAGCTGGACGCTCTGCAAGCCGTCTACGGCCCGGTGCAGCAGTATTCCTTCCCGCTCGACAGCCTGCTCAAGAGCGCCACTGCCGCGCAGGAAAAGGCGGCGCTGCGCTCCCTGCTGCAAAACGATCCTGCCGCCATGTATCAGTTTTTCCTGCTGATGCGCGAGGATATCGCCCGTGAGGAAAAGGACCAGATCCTGTACGACAAGATCTTTGACGACATTTGGAAAAACGCCGATCAGCACCGCATGTTCTATGAGAGTGACGATGTGATGCTGAACAAATATCTGCCGAACCTGCTGAATATCCTGACCGACAACAAGACGAATGTCAACGCAGCGATCGCGCTCATTCGGCAGAATCAGACGCTGAGTGGCAAGCTTGCGCTCCATCTTGCCAAGGAAATGGGCGAGCTCCGCTCGGTCAACACCGCGCTCGACCTTGCGATGCTCCAAAAGGAGATCAACAGCGGCGCGGCGTTCCAGCGGGATGCCGCCACTGTGGCCGCGGTCAACGCGCTGCTGCGGAAGAATCAGCAGACCTCCGGTACATCCGGCACCACCGGCAGCACGGGCATGGATGAAAACGATCTGCTGATGTGGATCCTGATGAATCAACTCAAAAATCAAACCGGCGGCTCAGGCATCCCGGATATCTTCAACACCGGCGCTTCTCAGACGCAGAAGCCTGCCGACAACCGCTATTACCTGACGGTCGTGCTGTCCTATGACGAGTCCTTGATCCAGGCGGAGCAGACGCGCAAGGGTCTGGATCGCGACGCCAAGGTTGAGAAAGTGGAGGTGGGCCAGTGAAAGTGATCGGTAGAAACTGGAAGGCTGTCCTGTCAGTCCTGCTCTTGTTGGTCGCCGTTCTGGTGTATGTTCTGGGCTACCGCCCCCGCAGTGAAGCTTACGTCATGGAGCGGGATCAGTTAAATGCTCAGATCACCGCGCTGCAAACCACCATCGTCGAAAACGAGATGTACAAGGACGTGCAGGATCAGCTTGAGCCGGCAGAGGCCGCGATCGAGGAAAGCCGCGCCGCGCTTTATGAGAACTTCCCCGCGGATATGAAGGAAGAAGATCAGATCCTCTATCTGCTGTATCTGGAAAAAACACTGGGGACCGGCAGTAAGGAGCTGGGCTACACCCAGAAACTGCACGATATTTTCCTTCAGCGCTTCGGGAGCGGCGGCGACATCGAGTTTTCTTTCGGTGAGATCACGCCGATGCAGGCCTTGAGCGATGGCGCACTCCTTGAGGGCTTGAACCTGACGGTGTACTATCACGCCTCCTATCAGGAGTTCAAGAACATGGTGCACGCGCTGGCAACGGATGAGCGCATTACCTCCATCCGGTATGCCACCTTCAACTACGACAGCGAAAAGAAGCTGCTGGACGGGCAGATGACCCTGACGCTGTATCTGATGCCGTCCGCTCAGAACACCTATGAGGAACCGGGCGTAACGCCGCCCGCGACCGGTAAGACAGACATTTTCAACTGACCCATTGGGAGAGACAAGGCATGAAAAAGATCGGGAAAGAGAGAACAGCGGGCTTTTCGCTGCTGGAGGTCGTCGTGGCGATCGCCATCATCGGCCTGATCTCCGCGCCCATCTGTTCCAGCCTGATTCTGGCAGGACGGATCAACGCCCACAGCCAGGCCGTAATGGAAGCCCATCTGAACGTCCGTACCGCCGTGGAGACCCTGATGAAGGACGGCATGACGGAGGCAAGCGCTGCCTACTACGCAGAGAAGTTCCCCAATGTGAAGATCGAACCGGAGAAAGTCGAAGGCAAGCCCTATTACCATGTCACGGTGAAGGATCGGCACACGGAGCCGCTCGTTAAAGTGGAAACGGATATCCGCGCGGTGCCGAAAGGCGGTGGCGCATGAAGAAGCTCTGGAAAGACAACGGCGGTTACGCGCTGGTATATGTGCTCATCGTCGTTCTGGTGCTGTGCGCCGTCGCCGTGTCCGTCTGCACCGCCGCGCTGAAAAACTATCAGGCGCAGGAGCGCTCCATCCGCCAGACGCGGCAGCTCTATCAGGCGGAGGGTGAGATCGAAAAATTCGTGGCACTGGCGGAGGACGTAAGCTCCTTGCAGGAATCCGCGGAATACGAATCGGAAGATGATGCAAAGGCAGAGGCAAAGGGAAAATACCTTGCACACCTTAGCGCTGTGAAGGAAAAAGTCGGCAACTGTACCTTTACACCCCCCGATCCCGCCGAGACCGGCAGCGAGTGCTGCACCTTTACCCTCACCTGCGAGAACGCCGCCGTTCGCATCGAGACAAAGATCAAAATGAAACTCGCATACGAAGTACCCAAGAAAAAGGTGCAGGAAAAACAGCCCGACGGAACGTCCAAAGAAGTCATAAAGTACACCGCCAAGGTCAGCAAGGCCACGCACCACTACATCACCTACACCATCACCCACTTGACAGCGGAAGGGGGGGCGAGCGGATGAAACGAAACAACAGCGGCTTTACCATGGTCGAGCTGCTGGTGACCGTCGCTGTCAGCTCCATCGTGCTGGCAGCCGCAGCGTCGCTGATGCTGCTCGGACTGCGGGTGCATCAAACGACGCAGAAGGAGGCGGGCGAGCAGCAGACCGTGCGCATCGTGCTCTCCGCGCTGGAGGATCTCTCCGCCAGCGGCAAGATCTACCGCGTGGAGCCGCTCTCCGACGGCTGGCAGCTACAGGGAAAGACTGCCGGCGGCACTCCCGGCGCGGTGCTGCTGCGCTACAACAGCGGCAAGCTCACAAGCGGCGCGAGCGGCGATCAGGTGCTGCTCGACAACCTGCGCGGCGCGCGGGTCGATCTGGACGGCAGCCTCGTGACCTTCACCTTCGCGACCGCGGCGCACAGCTACAGCACCTCCGTTTTCTGTCGAACCGGGATCGAGGGTGACAGCGTCGGCAAAGCGGAGGCGGGAGATATCCTGACGAAAGAGCCCACCCTGCCGGAGTCCACTAAATTGTCCGAGAAGGAAAAGGCGGCGCGTTTCGCGTTTTTAAAGACGCTTGCCGGCCAGTACGACAGCAGGGGAGAGATCAAGGGCGAAAGCGATTACCGCTATTTCTCCGAATGGTACATCGGCGACTACGCGAAAAACCCCGGCTGGAACCAATACACCCCCTGGTGCGGCTGTTTCCTCTCGTGGGCAGCCGATCAGCAGAAAGCCTCCATCGACGGCGCGCCGCCCAGATTCGCAGACGTGGATAAGGGCATGAAGGGATTCAAGGATAGCCGTATGTGGCGCGAAGGCGGCGACACCAACAATATGCCCATCCCCGGCGACTATGTCTTTTTCGATTGGGACGGCCGCAACGACCCGGACGGCGGCAAGGACCCGGACCACGTCGGCGCAGTGCTGTGCGTGGAAGGGAATTTCCTTTACACCATCGAGGGCAACAGCGGCGGCAGGGTCGCCATCAACCGCTACCCGCTGTCGGATAAGCGCATCGTGGGCTACGGCGTGCTGAACTGGAAGACAGGAGAGGAAACCACAGAGTGATCATCTGTTCATATAATTCTCAAAAAGAAAACAAATATATTGAGGAGGATACAACATGAAAAAGCAAGTGAGGAACAAGCTGCGCGGCAGCGCAGGCTTTACGCTGGTAGAGCTTATTGTGGTCATCGCGATCATCGGCATTTTAGCCGGCATCGGCACGGTGGGCTACGGCGGCTACATTAAGCGCACCAACGAGGGTCTGGACGAGACCCTGTATCGCAACATCATCTACGCCGGTGAGATCGGCAAGTATGAGAACCCCGGCGTGACGGGCCGCGTGATCGTCACTAAGACGGACGCACATGTCGAGGCTGTTGGCACTTCCGGCAACGCGACTGTCGTTGAGAAGTGGCTGTCCGACGCTTTTGGCACGGATTGGAGAAACACCGTCAAGTACCGCACGGACAAGTACGCGAATGGCACTTACGGAACAATCGCCCTGCCCGCTCAGTCGGTCGATCTGGATGATACGCAGAAGGCAAATCTCGAAAAATTCACGCAGTCCAATCTGAGCGGCCACGAAGTGGAGCTGGCAAATACCGCCAACAACCTTTCCAACCTGTTTAAAACCGGTTTTCTCAATGGTGTCACAGGGGAAGCCGCGGTGAAAAAACTGGCCAACTATATGGGCGGAGAAGATTCTGATGAGTTTAATCAGTTCAAGGAAGATCTGCTGCGTAAGACGGGAAAAACGGACCTCAATGACCTCGACCCCACGCAGATCGCCAACGCCACCGTCCTTTATGTCGCCTCCAAGGCGAATGGCATGACTGCGGAATCCGTTCTGAACACGTTCAATACTAAAGGTATCGACGCCGTTATGAGCGAAAACGGCACGCTGCCCACGGCTGCCCTGATGTACGGTACCATGGTCGGCTTTGCAAACTCCAACTATGTCACCAGCGAAGAGTTTAAGAACGCAATGAAAACGCCTCCTACGAGCATCAATGGTGTTTGGAGCCTGTTTAATAAGATGACAGCCGATCCGGGGGTCAAGGAATATATGAAGTCCACCAACAAGGGTGCCGCCGCGGATATGGACGGCTACCTCGGCGCGCTGCGGATCATCAACGACTACAATGTTAAATTCGACGTTTCCAGCGAAAACGCGTTCAACGACGACCAGACCCTTGCCCTGCTGCAGGCAGTTTTGAATTCCAAGAAGTAACGATGGGTCTGGTCACATGGCTGTCTGACCACAGCCTTGCCGTGCTCCTCACGGTCAGCGCCGCGTTCACCTATTGGTGGCTGTGGCGCTGCCGCGAGCGGCTGCAGTTGGAGCACCGCCTTGCGGCGCTTGCGCTTGCGGTGGGGCATATCTTCATCGGGCTATTCAGCGTCAAGGCCTTTGCGGTGCTTGAGGCGTTCGATATGGGCGCGATGGGTAATATGAGCCTGTTCGGCGGCGTCTTCTTCATGCCCCTGTTCTATTGGGGCGTGGCGAAGCTCGCCAAGCAGAAAACAGCGGATGTGTTCGATGTTTTCACCATTTGCCTTGTATTCACGCTGATGTGCGCCCGCCTGAACTGCATGATTTCAGGATGCTGTCTGGGGGCGCACATCCCCATCGAGGGGCTGACGCATCTGCGCTTCCCCACACGCGAGCTGGAGCTGCTCTTCTATGTCCTCCTGCTCTCGCGCCTGTGGCGCAAGGTACTCTCCGGCAGCGCGCGGGGCATGATCTACCCCATCTATATGATCTCCTACGGCATTTTCCGCTTCGTGACCGAGACGCTCCGCTTCTCGGACCGAACGGACAGCATCCTGCACGTTTCCCATCTCTGGGCACTGCTGTCACTGGGGATCGGCATCAGCATTTACGGCGAATTGCGAAAAAAAGAGAAAAAAACTGGAGGACGACGGAATGGTTAAACGAATTGGCAGGCGCTTTGTGTCGCTGCTCCTGACGTTTGTCACAGTACTGACAATGCTGCCGGCGATGACGCTGCCGGCGCTGGCGGCAGAAAGGGGATCCGTGACCGGCTTAGCCGATGAAAACATCGGCTTGAGCTTTAGCGGTGACGTGGACAACGCTTGGTCGGCCAATGGTACGGGCATTACCGGTGCAGCTACCAGCACAGGTGGAACATGCGGCGATACACCCCAGAAATCCACACTGACAATTACAAATAAGAAGTCGACAACGGCAACCCTTTCCTTTGACTACTCTATTGAACAAAATAGCGGAGAAATTGAGGTGGATGGTAAAAGGGTTTCTTCGGGTGCCAGTTTTACCAAGGAACTGGCGGCAAACGAGAGCGTTAAAGTATACATCAAGTCTGGCAGCACCAGTGCTGCAACGAAGATCACCCTTACCAACGTGGTTCTGGTAAGCGAAGTCAATGCAACTGCGACTTTCGTGCCTGCTGAAAACGGTACTTATACAGTAGACGGAAAACTCATTACCGAGGAATACAGCAACACGCAAAGTTCCATGACTGCTTATCAGGTAGTGGCGACCCCGGCGGATGGGTATCAGTTCTTAGGCTGGTATAATGAGACCGAAAAGAAGTACATCAATACCTCCCCAAAGGCAGCGCTGAATATTGAGAGCAACTACACCATCACGGCGCGGTTTGCGAGCAAAACGGCGGCGCTCTTTGAAACCGGTGGTCAGCGGTTTGCAGACCTGAATGAAGCGGTTGCTTACGCACAGGCAAACGGTCAGTCCAAGATTACCTTGGCGACCGATGGCTCCATCAGCGGTACCTATACCATTCCGGCGGGAATCACGCTGTTGATCCCCTTCGACGCGGCAGGGACACTGTATACGGATGCTCCTGCGGCAATTCGCACGGCTCCGGAGTCTAAGGCATTCCGGACGCTGACGATGAGCGAAGGCACGTCCATTACCGTCAATGGCGCCATCAGCTTGGGCGGCAGGTATTATGCTGCTGGCGGCGGTGAGCAGGGACGTCCCGTTGGTGATTACGGATACATCAAAATGGCGGATAACAGCTCCATCACGGTCAAGAACGGTGGTAATCTCTACGCTTGGGGCTTTATCTCCGGCAGCGGCTCTGTTCTGGCAGAATCCGGCGCTACGGTGTACGAATTCTATCAGATCGCGGACTTCCGCGGCGGCACCGCATCTTCCAATATGGGCAACAAGGTGTTCCCATTTTCGCAGTACTTTGTACAAAACATCGAAGTTCCCTTGACGTTGAATGCCGGCGCTAATGAACAGGTTTATACCGGCGTTTATGCAATGCGCAAGACATATACTACTGCTATTAATTTCATTGGCGACACCGGCATGTTCAAAGTGGAATCCGGTAGCTTTACTAAGGATTACGATGAAAAGACAGACCGTCTTGTATTTACGGTAAACGGCAAAGCGGCACTGAATACGTTGTCGCTGACGCTTGCAGGCATGGATGTCAACTCTGCAAGCTACGTATTGCCCATCACCAACAACATTACTATCAATATCCAGTCTGGAAATGTGACGATCAATCAGGATGCGGCTCTGTTGGCGGGCGTTGAGGTCAATATTGCCGAGGGCGCTGGCCTGACGGTTGCAGACAAGAAGAATATCTACATCTATGACCGTGACGAGTGGGTCGCCCAAAACTTTGTTACCGGAGGTAAGTTCAAAGCGGTGCCATATGCCCCCGGAAAGCATTATAAACGCACAGATGCAGACCTTAAAGACGTTAAGATGGATGTGAACGGCAGTGTAACGGCTATTGGCGCCATCTACACCACCAAAGGCGGCGCTGACATTTGCAGCAGCAACAAAACCGGCAAATATGTCCAGCAGGGCACTCCCGGCACGGAGCCCAAGACGTATCAGTACACGCAGAACAAATCCTCCGTGACGGCACATGAGATCCCCATCACCGCCGCCAAGCTGCACAATGCCGACGGCACCTACACCGAAACCGCAAACGCCAGCGCCGGCCAAACCATCCCCTACTGCACCTGCCCGACCTGCGGCGGAAGCGACGGCGGCAAATGGTTGAAGGATTTCGCGGCGATCATTAACAGTGACGGCACGCATATGGACTATCCTACCCTGCAAAAAGCGGTCGATGCGTACAAGCCGGACGACAGCACCGCTCCGACGAACTACATCAAGCTGCTGCACGATACCACCGAAAAGCCTATCAGCGTCAACAACAAGAGTCTCTATCTCGACCTGAACGGCCGCACGGTGACGGGCGATATCTCGGTAACGAACGGCTATAAGCTTTACGGCATGGACAACTCGAGCAAGGAGTATATCGCCCCGAGCGGCAAGATCGTTGGCAAGGTGACGGGCTGCGCCCCGACCTACGAGACCCCGCCCGTGAAGGTGGGGGATGTCGATACCTACGATCGCTATGTTGCCATTCCGGGGACGGAAGAAAATGGTACATTGAATCTGTCCTTCCACCATTTCAACATCTCCGTCACCGGCTACCGCTTTGAGCTGGCGGCCCCGCAGTGCGCGCTGTTCTTCATCGGCAAGTTCCAGGGCGACAAAGCCGCAAAGGATTACCTGACGTCTCTGGGCATTACGCTAAAGGATAATAATAACAATCTGCTCGGTGAAGCCAAATATGAGTTTACTGCCGATACGGTCATTCCCCCTATGCCCAAGGAGGGAGAGGAGGGCACTAGCGAAGTCGTTCTCAGTGGTGACGACTATCTCTTCGAGGTGTACCTGAAGCGTTCCTTCGATAGGAATTCGACCGATAAAACTGCCTATACCGAGAAGATCTCCGCCACCGCGCAGGCAATGTTCAAAAATAACGGAACGCAGGATAGCGAACCGAAACTGTGGAGCTTTGAGGATGCTTG
>OGNQ01001595.1_pt1 | contig 14566 bp, 12 predicted proteins | sample 1573481 | NCBI WGS metagenome assembly OGNQ01 (sample SAMEA2581920, study PRJEB24529) | metagenome | biome: Human gut stool | place: China | collected 2011 | reverse complement strand
AGGAATTGTTCTGCTGTGCCTATGCACCTTTCTTTTGGCAGGCGATACAGATCCGTTATCCGGAGTATGCGACTTATAACCGGGAGCTGTATGCCTTATTTGGAGGAGCAGACTAATGTTAAAGGTTAGATTGATGGGAACGAAGAATGATATTGTATGGTTTCAGAAAATCTTACAGCGTCATCCAAAAGTAGAAGTTCTGGAGATATCAGAGCTTTACAACAATAAAGGAACAAGCAAATATTACAGAGTTTATGCGGAAGTACAGAAAAGCAATGTGAAAAAACAATAGTAGAAGAACAGGAGAATTTTATCATGTGTAAAGTAATCGCAATCGCAAACCAAAAGGGTGGAGTTGGAAAGACCACCACAACGAGTAATTTGGGAATCGGACTGGCAAAGCAGGGAAAGAAAGTTTTACTGATAGATGCAGATGCACAGGGCAGCCTTACGACGAGTCTTGGCATTCAGGAGCCGGACAGACTGGAAATTACACTTGCAACCATTATGGCAGACATTATCAATGATGAGGAAATAAAACCGGAGTATGGCATCTTAAGGCATGAGGAAGGCGTGGATTTCATGCCGGGAAATATCGAGCTTTCCGGTTTGGAAACCTCGCTTGTGAATGTTATGAGAAGGGAGACGGTACTGCGTACCTACATAGAACAGCAGAAAGACCGTTATGATTACATTCTGATTGACTGTATGCCGTCACTCGGCATGATTACAATAAATGCTTTTACCTGTGCGGATAGTATTTTAATTCCGGTACAGGCGGCATATCTGCCAGTAAAAGGTCTGGAACAGCTTACTAAAACCATTGGAAAGGTAAAACGACAAATCAATCCAAAGCTGGAGATCGAGGGAATTTTGCTTACAATGGTTGATAACCGTACCAATTATGCAAAGGACATCAGCAATCTGTTGATTGAAAACTATGGAAGCAGAGTGCGGATATTTGAAAACAGTATTCCAATGTCGGTAAGAGCTGCGGAGATTTCTGCGGAAGGTGTGAGCATTTATAAGCACGATCCGAATGGAAAGGTAGCAAGTGCCTATCAGTCATTGACGGAGGAGGTGCTTGGTGATGAGTAAAACAGGAAGTGCCACAAAAGTGAAGTTGAACAGCTTTGATGATTTATTTGGCAGTAGTGAGATGCAGACTGCAGGGGCGGAACAGATTATCAATGCTCCGTTAGCCGAATTGCACGATTTCAAAAATCATCCTTTCCGTGTAATTGATGATGAAAAGATGGAGGAAACTACAGAGAGTATCCGTCAGTATGGTGTACTTGTACCGGGCATTGCAAGACCGAGAACTGATGGAGGATATGAACTGATTTCCGGGCATCGCAGAAAACATGGTTCACAGAGAGCCGGAAAATCAGAAATGCCGGTTATTGTCCGAAACTATTCTGATGATGAAGCTACGATTATCATGGTAGATTCCAATATACAAAGAGAGGATATTTTACCGAGTGAAAAGGCAAAAGCCTATAAGATGAAATACGAAGCCATGAAGCATCAGGGAAAGAAAACAGGTAAGAATACTTTGGATGAGGTTGGAGAAACTGCCGGAGAAAGTGCAAAAACAGTACAAAGGTATATTTACCTTGCCCGTTTATCGGATGCGCTTTTAGATATGGTCGATAAAAAGAAAATTGGAATTGTGCAGGGGGTAGAGCTGTCATTTCTGACAGAACAGCAACAGGAGTGGGTGCAGGTTGTTCTTGAAGAAACCGGAGTGAACATTTCAACAGCACAGGCATCAAAGCTGAAGGAGTATGGAAAAAGTGATGAACTGACATTGCCGATGGTAAGGCTGATCCTGACAGAAGCGAAACCGAGAGAGCGGAAAGTAACCATCAAAGCAGATAAGATCAGCAGATATTTTCCGGAAGATTATTCTAATGAGCAGATTGAAAGTGTTATCTATCAGCTATTGGATGAGTGGAATAGTTCAAATAATGAGAAATAAGCAGCAAAGGAGGCATGAAAAAGTGGACGAGAATACAAAATTTGATTACTACTATGGAATTGAAGCAGATCAGTTCTCTTTTTATCGTGTCCCCCGGCTGTTGATTAAGGATGAGCGGTTCAAGGGGCTTAGCAGCGATGCCAAGCTCCTGTATGGCTTGATGCTCGATCGAATGTCATTGTCTATGAAAAATGGATGGCTGGACGAGGAAAACAGGGCGTATATCATCTATACGGTGGATGCGATTATGGAAGATTTGGGATGTGCGAAAGCAACCTGTGTTAAGATTATGAAGGAGCTGGATTCCGAAAAAGGGATTGGATTGATTGAAAAAAAGCGCAGAGGTCTTGGCAAACCGGATATTATCTATGTGAAAAACTTTGCCACAATGTCAGTGGAACAGGAGGCAAAAGTGCCTGAGAATACTGGAAAATCCACAGAAGTTCAAAATTTGAACTTCAAGAAGTCTAATACTGATACTTCAAGAAGTTCAGAAATTGAACTTCAGGAGGTACAAAATCTGAACCACCAGAAGTATAAAAAGCAGACTTCAAGAGGTTCAGAAGCTGAACTTGCAGAAGTTCAGGATTTAGCCCCTATTTATACTAACTATAATAAGACTGATATAAATTATACTGATATGAGTTATACCAATCCAATCTACCCGTCCGGTGAAGGAAAACAGACTGATGATAGGATGGATGAAGCAGATGCATACATAGAGATTATTAAAGAAAATATTGAGTACGATCATCACATGAAATATGATGAAATAAATGATAGGGAACTGTATGATGAATTATTTGAACTGATCTGCGAGGTCATATGCGTAAAGCGGACTACGATACGGATTGCAGGGGAGGAGTATCCCTATGAACTTGTAAAGTCAAAATTTTTAAAACTGAGGAGTAATCATCTGGAATATGTGATGGGCTGTATGAAAGACACAACAGCAAAAATTTCAAATATCAAGGCATACATGGTTACAGCACTGTATAATGCACCATCAACGATAAATCATTATTATCAGCAGGAAGTGCAGCATGATATGTATGGGGGAGGCTGGCATGAAAAGGGTATTGTTTAAGATTATCGTTCCTGTAATGATACTTGGCTTATGGATACTGATGTGTTATTCGGTATGCCAACAGGAAAACGGATTTGATTACTTCCTTTTTGGGATTATGGTAGGTTTTCCCTATGGGATTCGGAAAATGTGTATGTTCCTCATACCTAAAAATTTTGGAATTGCCGGGAGCATTGGGGTGTTGGCATTTAACGGCATCATTGGTGGTATGATAGGCGGTATCATCGTAATAGTAAGGATGATCGCAGTATTTGTGGAGATAATAAAGATGATTGCAGGCACTTTTGGTCACGATGTCCAAAAGTAGAAAATGAGCTTATAAAATTAAAGCAAGATGTTAGGCAAATAAATTTATGCGGCCTTTGAAAATAGATTATAATGAATAAGATGTATTTGTATGGTATAATTTCTCAATATAATGAACTTGAAAATATGCTAGAGAAGAAAGGAAGAGGATTTGAAAAATTTATGGGGAAATACATATTTTTAGATGCCAATATTTATATCAATACTAGATATTCTTTTGAAAATTGGCACATGAAAAAGTTTTCGGAATTGATAGTAAATGACGGACTTATATTGTTGAGTTGTAGCACTTGTATAGGGGAAGTAGAGAAACATATAAAAATGGATCTGGAAGGTGCAGTGAAGGAATTAAATAAAGTTTTAAAAAGAGGAGAGTTTGCAGCTATACGGAACGAATATTTGTATAAAGACAGACTAGCTAAGCTTGACGAACAATCTACAATTGAATTTGTAGTTCAGAAATTCCATAATTTTCTGGATAAAAATCATGTCGAATGTTTTTCACTTCGAGGGATTGATATAGAAGAAATTATGCAAGATTATTTTGAAATGAGGGCACCTTTTGAAAATCAAAAACCCAATGAGTTTAAAGATGCGATTATGATAAAGGCACTGAAAAAATATCAAAAAGAATTAAGAGAAAAGATAGTAGTAGTTTCGTTGGATAATGGGTTTAGACAAGCTTTTAGTGGAAATAATAATTTTATTATATTCGAGAAACTTGTAGATTTCATTCAGTATCAACAGAGAACAGATAGTATTCAAGAAGCTTTCACAGAGTATTTTGCAAATGGTATGGAATGTGAAAGTATTCAAGATGAGTTAGATAAACTGATTCGAACAATTATGTATTCTTTTGATGAGAGAGAAGAATTTGAGATAATAGATTTAGAAAATGATGATATAAAATATGAATTTAATTATGTGGAGGTAGATAGGGATGAAAGGGCAAGGGTTTTTTTAACAGTAGATTTTTGTATAAGAATAAAAAGTACATATTTGGATATAAATAGTTCATTTTATGATAAGGCGGAAGAGGAATATATTGTTAAGAATTATATTGAGACTGAAGAAATTCATCAATTTGAACATGAAATAATTCTTGATTTTACCTGTAAAGAAATAGAAAGAAATATAGAACTAGAAGAGACTAAATATGAATTAATGTTTGTGGGAATTAATGATAATACATATGACATATCCATTGACCTATCTGAAGATGATACGTTGCTTAGGCATATAAATTCGAGAAAGGTAATGGAGAGAGAGGCTGTAATTAGATGCAGTGAGTGTGGAAAAATTTTAGGAATTAGTGATAATGGATGCTGTCATAATTACAGGGGCGAACCTATATGTGATAGTTGTGCAGCAACGGATGATGATGGTTTTATATGTTCCATATGTGGATTAAAAAATCCTTATGTGCGCATGGGAAATTCAGGACAATATTGTATTGATTGTGAAAAGGAATATGATATTTAAGTAATAGCGTTAGGACGGATATGGAGGTAAATCTTGTAGTTCCCTTTTTTACTTTTGGACATTGTGACCAGAAGTAAAAAGGAGGGATTAGGGAATCAGTGAGAAATATCAAAAGAGATAACATCAGAGAAAAACTAGAAGATATGTTATCCTATTTGTTGAGAATAAGGGACTTTAGGAAATATGATGGAAAGACTATTCGGAATAATGTGTATATGGATTTACGTGGAAGAAAATCTGGAGAATAGGTATCTGAAGAACTTGTAATAAACCATTTCATGTTTCAGTTCTTATTTATGAATTTTCAGATGATGTGTATAGGTGACAAATCATTAAGAAAATGAATTTGAACTATAGAATGATACCAATTAATAATATTTTGTTATGATGAAGAGAACGAAGATGGACGATGAATTACAGAAGTCTATAAAAGACTGGATTACTTATCAAAATGAGAGACAAACTGAATTAGAAAAGAAGCTGCCATCTGATCCACCTAATGATGTATGTAAAGATGCTTTAGTTAAAGGGATATTGATTGAAAATAGCTTTAATCCCCAAATTGGAGAATTGAATAAATTATTTGAAACAGAGTATGAGAAGTTGTTTGTCTGGACTCATGATAAAAATGAAAATTCTTCAATTGTAATAAATGTAGCTTCTGCAGTCAAAGATATACCTTTTTGGAAAAATATATGTAGTATTCTTTGGCTTGCCCATTGTGTGGGTGCAGGAAAGACCTTTGAAATGACAGCGGCAGCGATGGAGAGCAAGCGTCTTGGCTTGTGCCAGAAATCTCTTTTTGTTGTACCGAACCATCTGACGGAGCAGTGGGCAAGTGACTTCCTGCGGCTGTATCCCGGAGCAAACATCCTAGCTGCCACGAAGAAAGATTTTGAACCTGCCAACCGGAAGAAGTTCTGTTCCCGCATTGCCACAGGCGATTATGATGCCGTGATTATCGGGCATAGCCAGTTTGAGAAGATTCCGCTTTCTGTTGAAAGGCAGACCGCAATCATTGAAAGACAGATTGATGAGATCGAGCTTGCCATTGAGCAGACTAAGGCAGACAAGGGGGAACGGTATACCATCAAGCAGATGGAAAAATCAAGAAAAGCATTGCAGGTGCGTCTTGATAAACTGAATGACCAGACACGCAAGGACAACGTGGTTACCTTTGAGCAGTTGGGCGTGGACAGGCTGTTTGTGGATGAGAGCCATAGCTACAAAAACCTTTTTTTATACACAAAAATGCGCAACGTGGCGGGCATTGCACAGACAGAAGCACAGAAATCCTCGGATATGTTTGCCAAATGCCAGTATCTCGATGAAATCACAGGTGGAAAGGGAGTCACATTTGCAACCGGAACACCAATCAGCAACAGTATGACGGAGCTTTATACAAATATGCGCTATCTCCAGTATGATACGCTGCAGAAACTCGGTCTGGGGCATTTTGATGCGTGGGCGGCATCTTTTGGGGAGACACAGACCGCCATAGAGCTTGCACCGGAGGGAACCGGATACCGGGCAAAGACGAGATTTGCAAAATTCTTCAATTTACCGGAACTGATCAGTCTTTTCAAGGAAAGTGCCGACATTCAGACACCGGATATGCTGAAACTTCCAGTGCCGGAAGCGGAGTATGAAAATGTGGTATTAAAGCCGAGTGAATTTCAGAAAGACATGGTAGCGTCACTTGCGGAACGTGCTGAAGCAGTCCGGGACAGACTGGTACAGCCTTATGAGGACAATATGTTAAAAATAACGAATGACGGAAGAAAGCTGGCACTTGACCAGCGTCTGATCAATGATATGCTGCCGGATGATGAAAATTCAAAAGCTGCAACCTGTGTCGATAAGGCATTTGAAATTTGGGAGGACACAAAAGAGCAGAAATCCACGCAGCTAATTTTTTGTGACCTGTCCACACCAAAAGGAGATGGCACATTCAATGTGTATGAGGACATCAGGAACAAACTCATGGAGAAGGGAATACCGGAGAACGAAATCGCATTTATCCATGATGCGAATACGGAACTGAGAAAAGCGGAGCTGTTTGCGAAAGTAAGAAGCGGACAGGTTCGTTTTTTATTGGGTTCCACAGCAAAAATGGGAGCCGGAACCAATGTGCAGGACAGACTTATCGCATTGCACCATCTGGATGTGCCGTGGCGTCCTTCTGACATTGAACAGCAGGAGGGACGAATCTTACGACAGGGCAATCAGAATGACAAGGTTAAGATATTTCGTTATATTACGGAAGGTACGTTTGACAGTTACTCGTGGCAGCTCATAGAGAACAAGCAGAAATTCATTGGACAGATCATGACCAGCAAATCCCCGGTGCGAAGCTGTGAGGATGTGGACGAAGCAGCACTTTCCTATGCAGAGGTAAAGGCACTTGCCACAGGCAACCCGTATATCAAGGAAAAGATGGATCTGGACATTCAGGTATCGAAGCTGAAACTGATGAAGGCGAACCATACAAGCCAGAAATACCGTCTGGAGGATAATATTACAAAGCATTACCCACAACAGATCGCCATTTTCAAGGAGCGGATCAATGGTTTTACTGGGGATATGCAGAAATATGAACAGAATAAGCCACTGGATAAAGAACAATTCTCTATGACCATCGGGGGAAAAGCGTACACCGATAAAAAGGAAGCCGGAACTGCTATCATTGCCATGTGTAAGGAAATCAAGGGCATCAATGCCAGTGCAGATGTGGGTGAATATCTTGGATTTAAGCTGAATGTGACCTTTGATTCTTTCAACAATAAGTTCGTGATGAATGTGAAAGGTGCCATGAGCCATCCGATGGAAGTCGGCACGGATCCGCTTGGCAATATTACCCGTATCAACAATGCACTGGAAGCAATGCCGGCACAGCTTGAAGAGGCACAGACGAAACTTTCCAATGTGGAACATCAGCTTGAAACAGCGAAAGCGGAGGTAAATAAGCCATTTGCGCAGGAAGCAGAACTTAGTGAGAAGCTGGATCGTCTGACTGCACTGAATGCTCTCCTGAACATGGATGAAAAGGGGAATGAGGCGATTGAAATGGATGATGAAACAGAACCGGAAAGAAAACTTGCAGACCGACCAGCAGAACGGACTTCATTGAAGGGGAAACTCTCCGAAATGAAGGCAAGGGTGTCCGGGACACCTGCAGGAAGGGATGCAGTGGATAAGACAAGAGGAAATGAAACGATACGATAGAAAAATGTTTATGGAAAATTCAGTTGATTCCGCACAGGCTCTCGCTTATAATGATATTGAGGCAGAGAGCCTTTTGCGGAAATGGAAAGGTGCTATGCACAGTACAAAAGGAGGAATGCCGACTTGAATACAGAAATAACAAATGCTGTAAATGCAGCGGGAGACAAAGCACAGTATGATGCCCGTGTCAAAAGGATATTAGCGCAAAAGAATATTTTGGCACATATTCTGGTAAAGACAGTTGATGAGTTCAAGGGAATGAAGCCGGAGGATGTAGTAACATACATTGAGGGTGAACCAAAAGTTGGGATTGTACCGGTTGAACCGGGATTAACGAATGTAGAAAAAACAAATGCCACCGGGCAGAGGATTGTTGGACTAAATACAGAAGATGCCGAGATCAATGAGGGATTGGTCAGATTCGATATTATTTTTTATGTCCGCATGAAAAATGGTCTTTCCCAGATTATCGTGAATGTCGAAGCTCAAAAGGATGAACCAAACAAATATAAGCTATTAAATCGGGCAATCTTTTATGTGAGCAGGCTTGTCTCTTCACAAAAAGAGAGAGATTTTGTAAATACGAATTATGATGATATAAAACAGGTATTTAGCATTTGGATCTGTATGAATATGGATTGTAACAGCTTAAGCCATATTCATCTTACAAAGGATGAGATGCTGAGTCCATATGACTGGAAGGGCAATATGGATCTGCTGAATATCGTTTTAGTTGGAATTACGAATGATATTCCAGATCGTGAGGAAAAATATGAAATGCATCGTTTGATTGGTGCACTTCTCTCAAGTGAATTAAAAGAGCAGGAAAAACTGGATATCATAGAACATGAATATAATATCCCAATCAGCAATGAATTAAGAGAGGATGTGAGAATTATGTGTAATCTGAGTACAGGAATTGAAGAAAAAGCCACAGAAAAAACGAGTGAAAAATTTATTATGAATATGTATAAAAAAGGTTATACATTAGATCAGATCGCAGACGTGGCAGAAACCAGTGTGGAGGTTGTGGAAGCAATCGTTAAGAAGAAAGAGCCTGTGATGGCATAAGTAACAAGTAAATACCAAAGAATTAAGCAGTAGATCAGTAGATGATTTGCTGCTTTTTCTTTTATCTGAAGGCAGTCCATAGTGGGCTGCCTTTTGTCGTGCAAAAATGGAGGTAATCTATGGCAGATAATCAAACAGAAAAACAAAAGGTACAAGATCTTACAGACAAGCTGGAACGTGGACTGACAGAACTTTTCAACAGTGACAGTTACAAAAATTATCTTTCTACAATGTCAAAATTTCATAATTACAGCTTTAACAACACACTTTTAATCGCCATGCAGAAGCCGGAAGCATCCCTTGTGGCAGGCTATAATGCGTGGCAGAAGAACTTTGGTCGTCATGTGAATAAAGGCGAAAAGGCAATCCGGATTCTTGCACCTGTACCCTATAAAATCAAAGAAGAGCGTGAGAAGGTGGATCCGGTCACGCAGGAAATCATGATTGACCGTGACGGCAATCCACAGAAAGAAGAAGTGGAGATCACAATTCCGGCATTTCGTGCAGTGTCTGTATTTGATGTGTCACAGACGGATGGAAAGCCAATTCCGGAGCTAGAAACGAAGGAACTTCTGTCAGATGTGGATGGATACCAGGATATGATCCATGCGGTGGAAGCAGTTTCTCCGGTCCCGATTGAGATGGAAGAAATTGATAGTGGAGCGAAAGGATACTTTGACCGGGAAGCAAGGCGTATTGCGGTACAGGAGAACATGAGCGAGAGCCAGACTTTAAAGACCATGATTCACGAGGTGGCTCATTCCAAGCTGCATAATAAAGAAGTGGAACAGGCGAGAAAAGACCGGAACACGAAAGAAGTGGAAGCGGAGAGCATTGCCTATACAGTATGCCAGCACTTTGGGGTAGATACTTCAGAGTATTCTTTCGGATACATTGCCGGATGGAGCAGTGGCAGGGATACCAAGGAATTGAAATCCTCGATGGATACCATCCGAAGGACGGCATGGTGTATTGATAAAAAAATAAGGGAAAAGTCATTGCAGGAAATACCTTTTGAAAATGTAATTAAGTTACTGGATATACTTGAAAATACAAAAGTGGGCATTACAATTGAGGGTGGTGGTGAGCCTACAATGTATAGTAAGTTTAATGAATTTATTACGGAATGCTATAAGAGAAATATACAAATAGGTCTAATAACGAATGGAACCAATCGAATTAATAAAGAATTGTTAAAATGTTTTACTTTTATTAGAGTGTCATTAGATGCAGCTACACCAGAAGAATATGTGACAGAAAAGGGAAAGGATTGTTTTAAAAATGTGATAGAAAATATTAGATATATAAAAGAAAATAGTGAATCAGTAGTATTAGGAGTGAGTTATGTTCTTAATAATAGAAACTATAGTAATATGAAAAATTTGTTTGAGATATTTGAAGGGATAGGAATAAATTATTTTAGAATACGGCATATTGAAGAAAACGCTAATCTTGCGATAAGTATGGAAACATTAGAAAGAATTGAAAGAGAGATTAACCAATATAGTGAGCAAACAAAAATTAATGTTTCTTTTTCGAAGAATATTAACTTCGGTCAGACAAATAATAATAACTTGCCATGTATAGCGCATTCCTTAAGAGCGTTAATATTGGCAACGGGAGATGTGTGTGTCTGCGCTAAAAGAAGGCATGATCCATTAGTAATTGGAAATATAAATAGTGATAATTTTTTCTCAATATGGAATTCTGAAGAAAGAAGACAAGCAACTAAAAAATTAATGCTAAAGGAGAATCAAATAGGATGTACGATATGCAGAATTACTAAATACAATGAAATATTTTGTAGTATGGCGGATGTTAAGACTTCAAGATTTATATAAAGGGGGATGTAATGCAGATATATTTTACAGAAGATAATAAAAGAGAATATATGAAATGTGTGCAAGAGATTGTAGATACAAATTGGTGGTCAGAAGGAAAGTATACACAGGAATTTGAACAATTGTGCAAATGTGAGTGTGGGACAAAGGAAGCTGTTGCTGTTAGTAATTGTGGATCAGGCTTATTTATGGTTTGTAAATATTTAGGAGTAGAAGGAAAGGAAGTAATCATTCCAGGGAATACTTTTTATGCAACTACAGTTGCTGCAAAGATGGCAGGCGCAAAAGTAATTTATTCCGATTGCAATAGAGAAGATTTATGCATGAGCTATGATGATATGATAAGTAAAGTTACTGAGAATACAGCAGCGGTTATAGTGGTGCATATTGGTGGGCACATAGCTTTTGATATAGAAAAAATAGCAAGATTTTGCAAAAAAAGAAAAATAGCATTAATTGAAGATTGTGCTCATGCCCATGGCGCTACATGGAATGGGAAAAGGGCAGGAGCGTGGGGAATTGCTGGAGTCTATTCTTTTTATGCAACTAAGACGTTAACAACAGGTGAGGGGGGAATGATAGTTACAAATAACGAATCAATTGCAGAATGGTGTAAAGTATATAGAAATTATGGGAAAAGAATTACTGGCAATAGATTAGAGTTTGATAAAACAATTGGGGGAATGAATTTTAGGATTTCAGAATTTACAGCGGCATTAGGTTGCATACAAATGCGTAATTTAAGTAATATTCTAGAATATAAGAGAAGGATTGCAAATAAGTATGATATGCTTTTTGAAAATAGAGTAGTGCTACCTGAAGGAATGCAGTCAGGATATTATAAATATATAGTATTTAATCAAGAAATAAAGTGGAAAGCGGGGAAGGTATTTGAGTTAGAAAGTCAAGCATGTTATATAGATGATGAATGGAGATCATTAGAAAATTGTATATGGATAGGAAATAATCATACATGTATACCAATATACAGTAATAAGGAATATTCGGATTTAGATATTGATGAGATGAAGGCACTTATTTTTATATAATTTTTTGAATGAAAGATTTAATAAATAACAGATGTTAGACGTAAGAGCGGAGTGGAAATAGTACATAATTTGTAGTATTCATATCCTAAACAATGTTTAATATATAGCAATTATATGATGATAAAGATTGATTGAATAAATCTGAAAGTTTAAATTACATTTTTATTTTTAAAACATTAAGAGAAATGGAGATATGGAGATGAATAGAAGAGAAAACTATAACAGAGCATATCCACAAAATAATGCTGGAATGATTATGACTAGTTTGGATAGGGAACACTCGCCGTTTAAAATTTTAGCGCATGGTGATATGTTGAAGAAATATTTGTGTGGAGAGAGAATAAATCCGATTCATTGTAGAGTAGGATTAACAAGTTGTTGCAACTTACAGTGTAATTTTTGTAATTTTCATTCACAGAATGAAAAAGATTTTTATAATTTGTTTAATTATAATGATTCGATTTGTACAAATGATGTACTAGATTTTTTGGATGATTTTAAAGAAAATGGTGGGTTGGCAATAACATTTTGTGGGAGTGGAGAATGCACAATTCATCCAGGATATGAGAAAATTAGTTATTATGCTTTAAAGAAAGGAATAAAAATAGGTCTAATAACGAATGGAACAATGTTGGTTAAGAAAGAAATGATTGAGTGCGTAGACCAAACGCATACTTGGATAAGAATAGGGCTAAATGCAGGAACAGAAGATACATATGAAAAAATAACCCATTGCAATGGCGAGAATTTTACAAGAATTTTGAATTCAATAAGAATTTTAAAAGAAAAAGCAGAAATAGAGGAATTTAGAGTCGGACTTAATTTTGTAATAACTTTGGATAATTATAAGGAAATCATTCAAGCAACTAAATTAGCGAGAGAAGCAGAAGCTCATTATATTAGATTTGAACCTGAGTTTTATTCAGCACTAGCACATGAAACAATTTATACCAAAATAGAGGAAATAAATAGTATGCTTGAAAAGGCAAAAAAGTTACAAACAAAGGAATTTGAAGTTTCCATTCCTAAATTAAACAGAGGGGCTATGACTAATACGGATAGTGTAGAAGGAGATTTTAAAGTATGCCATTATTGTAATTTTGTTACAGCATTAGGGGCAGATGGAAGTATGTATCCATGTCCGCAAATTCACTTAAATGAGAAATATTGTATGGGGAATGCAATTAATGATGGTTATTCAAAATGGATACAGAGTAAAGATAAGGAAAACTGGTATAGAAAAAATAGAGATAGAACTATTTTGTGTAAGACTTGCTTTTATCGGCCTCAAAATGAATTAATTGAATGGCTTGTTACAGGTGAACTAGAATTAGATGAAGTGCTTAAAAAATATCAAGAGGATGTGCCAATGACTATACATAAAGAATTTGTATAAGTTAGTATGAGATGGAAATATATGAAGTTTGGTGTAAATATTGATTTTTATTATGATGGATACAAAACTCAAGATATCAACTGCGTTGATTTGCCATTAGCAGCTTGCGTAGGACATTTTGATCGAAAACTCTATTTTGTATATTGCTTTTGTTATGCGTACTTATTTAATTGGAAACTCTTTTATAAAGAGGATTGGCATGAGTGTAGGAAAGCGATATTACAAGAAATGGGTATTGGATTCGGGAGAGAAAAGAATGTCATATGTAACAATTTGAAGAGTACTATAATTAAGCATTTGAAAATGCATGAGCCGGTTTTTAGTGTTGTTAAATATGGAGCACTGTCGTATAGCCAATATTATAAGACTGGGAAATATGACCATGGACTAATTATTTCCGATTATGATGATGTGCTGAAAGTATTTGGGATTCGTGATAGAGAAATAATTAGAGAACACATAAATATGGGGATTTTTACTAGCGATATACTTGCACGTTTGCAAATTGATGAAGATGATATTATTAAAATATGGGCGGAAGCTAGTTCAATGTTTGCAGAAGAAAAGTCACTACATAAAGGTGTTTTGTATTATTTATATCAGGATAAAAAGATATATCCAATAGAAATATTAATACAATTGTTGCAAAAACCTATTCAACTTTCAGATAGTCAGCTTCGGAAATATGTACTTTCTTTTGGTGATGAGAATGCAATAAGAACAAATATATCTATCGCAGAAATAGAGAATTTTAAAAGAGTATTTTTTAAATCTTTTGGAATTATACTAGATACAGTCAAAAAAATTGGTGGAGTAGATAAAGTATTCATTGATGAATGCTTAAAAGAAACTTATTTAGAGTTTTTAAATGAGAGGGAACTCTTAGTTGATTTGATTTTAAAGCAAATAATGCATGGAAAAGGGGTTGATATTCAACAATATGATTATTTATTTGATAATGATGTAAAAAAGTTTGATGACTTTAGAATGCAATTGTTAGCGTTATTAAAAATGCAGTGATTTAGCATAACAATAATACGTATCAGGTAAATAACCCGCACTAACTAAAAAAAAATGCCACCTGAAATCAGATGGCATTGTTAACTCTGTTTCTTCAGTTGTTTGCAG
>OGNQ01001592.1_pt1 | contig 14630 bp, 17 predicted proteins | sample 1573481 | NCBI WGS metagenome assembly OGNQ01 (sample SAMEA2581920, study PRJEB24529) | metagenome | biome: Human gut stool | place: China | collected 2011 | reverse complement strand
GACCAGTTGTTGAGGCTAACGAGGAAGTTTACAGAAAGAACGCTATTCTTGAAAGTATTACTGCGGCAGATCGTCACGCTGGAGCAGAATGCGCAGCGACTGCTGCTGCTCCTGGGAGAGAACCTGCTGCTGGGAGAGTGTGGCGAGGAGATGATTTTCCATTTGGCTACATCCGGAAGTTTTCGCCGAGATAGATCTTGCGGACGGCCAGGTCGTTGACGAGCTCGTCGGGCGTGCCCGAGGCGAGCACTTCGCCTTCGTTGATGATGTAGGCGTGGTCGCAGATCGACAGGGTTTCGCGGACGTTGTGGTCGGTGATCAGAACGCCGATGTTGCGCTCCTTGAGGAAGCGCACGATGCGCTGAATCTCGATCACAGCGATCGGGTCGACGCCCGCGAAGGGCTCGTCGAGCAGAATGAAGCGGGGATTGGCGGCAAGGGCGCGGGCGATTTCCGTGCGGCGGCGCTCGCCGCCCGAGAGCGAAATGGCCTGGTTCGTGCGAAGGTGCTGGATCTGCAGCTCTTCGAGCAGCTGGTCGATTCTCTCCTCGATCTCGCCCTTGGAAAGCCGCTTGCCATCCTCTCCCTCCTGAAGCTCGAGAATGGCGCGGACGTTGTCCTCGACGGAGAGCTTGCGGAAGACGCTTGCCTCCTGGGGCAGATAGGAGAGACCCATGCGCGCACGCTTGTAGATGGGCATGTGCGTGATGTCCTGACCGTCGAGGCGGATCTGGCCGTCGTCGGCCACGACAAGGCCCACGACCATGTAGAAGGTCGTCGTCTTGCCTGCACCGTTCTTGCCGAGCAGTCCCACGACCTCGCCCGACTTGACGGCGAGGCTGACGCCCTTGACGACGTTTCGGGGCCCGTAGTGCTTCTTTAGGCCGGTCGCCTCGAGCGCGTGGGTGTGGGAATGGCTAACTGTTGCGTTTTCGGTCACGCTGAAGTCCTGTTACTGCTGAAGCTTGGTGGAGTTGGAGAGGGACGTGCCCTGACGTTGCGTGCCCGCGTCGGTCTTGGAGCGGGGCGCGATGATCGTCGTGACGCGCTTGCCTTCGCCGCTGTTGACTTCGGAACGGGCGTTGCGCATGTCGTAGACGATGCGCTCGCCGCTCGTCATGTCCTTCTGCTGGCCGTTTTCGCTGCGCGAGAGCTGGGCCTTGCCTTCGAGCGTGACCTTGTCGGTCTCCTCGTCGTAGGTGATGCGGCTCGCATGCGCGTGCACCCATTCCTCAACGCCCTTCGTCTTCGGATCGCGCTGCTGCTTGAAGCGTGCGGGAGAGCCCGTGATCGTGGCGCGACGGTAGCCCTTGGGCGTGATTGCAAGATCGAGGCGTGCGCCCGTCAGGTTCATCGAGCCCTGATCGACGACGACGTTGCCGGAGTAGACAGCGGTCTGCTTGACTTCGTCACCGTTGAATTGGTCGGCATGGACTTCAATGGGCTGGCTCTTGTCGGTGCTCAGGGCCCAGGTCGGCGCTGCGATGGCGGCGAGGATGCTGAAAACGATTGACTTCTTCATTTTTGGGCTGCGTTGGCGGATGTGTCAGTGGACTGCGCGTTGGGATGGAAGACCGAGACGACGCTGCCGTCGAGCTCGACCGTGTGCAGGATGTTGTCGTACTTCATGCCGTTGGAGGCTTCGGTGGTGTCGATGCCGCGGCGCATGTAGACCTTCCTGTCCGTCTCGAACCTGTAGGTGTCGAGATACCCCTTGATGTATTCGGTCGTGAAAAAGAGATCGGGCTCGTCCTTGAAAGGTGCGCGGCTCAGCTGCACGTTGCCTTCAAGCTCGACGGTCTCGAGGCTGTCGTTGCTCCATGCGCGGTCGCCCGTGAGGGCGAGCTGGGGCTTCGCAGGATCGAGGGAGTGATAGCTGGCGTCCGTGGCGCGCATGCGCTCGTCCGAGAAGTGCTCCATCGTGTTGGCGGAGAGTCGGGCCGTCGCTACGCCGCGTTCATCGAAGTCGGTCAGCGTGACGCGGCGCGCCGTGAAGTCGGGGCTCGTTTCGCTGGGGACGTACTTCAGGGCCTCGATGCGGGTCTGGACCGAGTAGTAGTAGCTTGCGCCGACGAGCAGCAACAGCAGGGCCGCGCCGACGATGGCGGTGATGCGTTCGCGGAGGACTAGGCTGCGGTGGATCATTATTTGCCGAGGACGTAGGTGTTGTGCACGAGTGTATCCCATGCGCCCTGGGATTTGAGGATGAGTTCGGACAACTCCCTGACGGCGCCGCGGCCGCCGGGGAAGCGGGACTGCCAGTGAGTATAGTTCAAAACCTCCGGATTCCCGTCTGCGGGAGTCGTGGAGAGGCCCACTCGCATCAGAAGCGGCAGATCGGGGACGTCGTCGCCCATGTAGGCGACCTGCTCGTCGGTGAGACCGGTCTCCTCAAGAAGCGCCTCGTAGGCGGTGGTCTTGAAGCGCTGGCCCTGGGCGATGCGGGTGACGCCGAGCTCCCTCATGCGCTCGGCGACGATCGCAGAGGTGCGGCCCGTGATGATCGCGATCTCGATGCCGTGCTTCTGTAGCATCTTGATGCCGAGTCCGTCGCGCACGTAGAAGCTCTTGTAGAGCTCGCCCGTGCCCGAGACGTTGATCGTGCCGTCGCTCATCACGCCGTCGATGTCGAGTACGACCATTCTGATGCGGGCCGCGCGCTCGTTCACTGTGGTCATGTCGGGTCTCCCGAAAAGTGGATCAAAGAACCTTGGCGCCCATCAGGTCGTGCAGGTGCAGGGCGCCGATGAGCCTGTTGTCCTCGTCGACGACGAGAAGCTGGTTGCAGTGGAAGGTGTCGAGGAGCTTGACGGCGGAGGCGGCGAGCTCCTGGGCGCGGATGGTCTTCGGATTGCGGATCATCACGTCCTTCATGACGCACGGACGGATGTCGCCGAGACGCTCGATGAGGCGGCGCAGGTCGCCTTCGGTGAAGATGCCGGTCACGCGGCCCTCGTCGTCAACGACGGCGGTCATGCCGATGTGCTTCTTCGTGATTTCGCGGACCGCTTCGAGCACGCCGACCTCCTCGCGGACGGCGGGAATGTCCTCGCCCGTACGCATGATGTCCTGAACGTGTATGAGCAGGCTTCCTGCCGGCAGACCGCTTTCCCGGAGGCGCGCGAAGTCCTCCTTCGTGAAGCCCTTGGCGGAGAGGGTCGCAACGGCGAGCGCGTCGCCGAGGGCGAGCGTTGCGGTCGTGGACGTGGTCGGCGCCAGATTGAGCGGGCAGGCCTCACGGCTGACGTGGCAGTTGAGATGCACGTCGGCGTGCTGGGCGAGGCTGGAGTTCGGGTTGCCCGTGATGGCGATGAGCGTCGCGCCCTCGCGCTTGAGCGTGGGGACGATGGTGAGAAGCTCGTTGGTTTCGCCGGAGTACGAGATGGCGAGCACGACGTCGTCGGCCGTGATCATGCCGAGGTCGCCGTGGGCGGCTTCAGCGGCATGGACGAAGTAGGCGGGGGTGCCCGTGGAGGCAAAGGTGGCGGCGAGCTTGCGGCCGATGTGGCCGGACTTGCCCACGCCGGACACGATCAGACGGCCCTTGCAGGAAAGAATGCGCGAAACGGCGTCCGTGAATTCGCTGCCGAGCGTCGAGGCGAGGTGCGTGAGCGCCCCGGCTTCCTGGGTCAGAACTTCCTGCCCGAGCTGGAGAGCTGCTGCGGCATCGAATGCATGAGTGTTGCTCATTTGACGGTCCTTCTTTGCGGAAAAAAAAGCTGTACAACCTGTTAATGATAACCCGTGGCATGACCCTGAGGGGGTTCGGAAAAAGACAAAACCCCGCCGGGAAGCGGCGGGGTTTCGAGGCCTGAGCGCTGAAAAATCAGTGCTGCAGAATCTTGGAGAGGAACTGCTGGGCGCGTTCGGTGTGCGGCGAGTTGAAGAACTCCTGGGCGGGGAGGTTTTCAATGATTTCGCCTGCGTCCATGAAGATCACGCGGTCGGCCACCTTGCGGGCGAAGCCCATTTCGTGGGTCACGACCATCATGGTCATGCCTTCCTTGGCGAGTTGGACCATCACGTCGAGCACTTCATTGATCATTTCCGGGTCGAGGGCGGACGTCGGTTCGTCAAAGAGCATGCAGATCGGGTCCATGGCCAGGGCGCGGGCGATGGCCACGCGCTGCTGCTGGCCGCCGGACATCTGGCCGGGGAACTTGTCGGCGTGCTTGAGAAGGCCGACGCGGTCGAGAAGCTTCAGACCGCGCTCGGTGGCTTCCTCGCGGCCGCGGCCGAGCACCTTCATCTGGGCGAGAACGAGGTTCTCGCGGATGGAGAGGTGCGGGAAGAGCTCGAAGTGCTGGAACACCATGCCGACGCGGCTGCGCAGCTGGGGAAGGTTCGTCTTCGGATCGCCAACGGAGATGCCGTCGACGATGATTTCGCCCTTCTGGAAGGGTTCGAGAGCATTGACGGTCTTGATGAGGGTGGACTTGCCGGAGCCGGACGGTCCGCAGACCACGACGACTTCGCCCTTTTCAACATCAACGGAGCAGTCCTTCAGCACCTGGAAGTTGCCGTACCACTTGCTGATGTTCTTGATTTCGATCATTGCCATGATAGGGGGATATCCTGTTCAAATTTTTTAGTGAGCCTGAGCCGTTCGCATTCTCGTCTGCAGTCGACGAATCAGCAGGGAGAGGGACAAGGAGACGGCAAGATAGCAGACAGCAGCAAAAGAGTACATCAAAACAAGCTGTCCGTCACGCTGGGCGATCTTGGAGATCGAACCCATGAAGTCATTGCCGCTGATGACGTAGACGAGACTGGTGTCCTGGAAGAGAATGATCGTCTGCGTCAGAAGCACGGGCAGCATGTGACGGATGGCCTGCGGGAGCACGACGTGCCGCATGGTCTGAGCATAGGATAACCCAAGTCCGTATGCAGCCTGAATCTGTCCCTTCTTCACGGACTGGATGCCCGCGCGCATGATCTCGGCGAAGTAGGCCGCCTCGAAGAGCACGAAGGTGATGATGGCGGTCATTTCGGCGCCGATCTTCACGGGGTGGTCGAGGCCGAGGATGATGCGCAGGATTTCCGGCATCAGCAGGAAGTACCAGAAGAGCACGAGCACCAGAGGCACCGCACGCATCAGGTTGATGTAGAGCTTTGCGGGGGCGGAGAGCCAGCGCTTTTCGGAAATGTGGCAGAGGGCGAGCAGCGTTCCGAGGAAGAGGCCGCCCACAGCCGTGATCGCAGTGAGCTGCACCGTGTAGGCGGCGCCCGAAAGGATGTAGCCCCAACTGTTCGTAATCGAAGTGAAATCCATGACCGACTCCTTTGCTTACTTGGCGGCGATGAAGCCGGGGATCGCGCAGCGCGCTTCCATCCAGGCCATCAGGCGGTTGACGCACAGCGCGATGGCGATGTAGAGGACCGTCGCCCAGAGGTAGGCGGCGAAGAACTGGAAGGTCGCCTCGCCCATTTCATTGGCGCGCATCGTAAGTTCCGGCAGGCCGATCGTCATGGCCACGGCCGTGTTCTTGATGAGGTTCATCGCTTCGCTCGTGAGCGGCGGCAGCACGAGGCGGAAGGCCATCGGAAGGATGACGAAGCGGTAGCGCTGAATGACCGTGAAGCCCAGGGCCTTGGCGGCGTAGGGAAGACCAGAGGGAATGGACGTGATGCCGGCGCGAACCTGTTCGGCGATTCGGGACGACGTGAAGAGGCCCATGCAGAGGAAGGCCGAGAGGAACTGGCTGAGGACGGGGTCGGCCTCGATCATCCAGTCCTTGTAGGGCGGGATCAGTTCGGGGACGACGAAGTACCAGAGGAAGATCTGGACGATGAGGGGAATGTTGCGGAAAAGCTCGATCCAGCCTTCGCAGATGCCTCGGATCCACTTGTTGTCGACGGTGCGGAGAGTGCCGACGATGGTGCCGAGCGTCAGGGCGAGCGCAAAGGAGGCGACGGCAAGGCTGATGGTCCAGCCTGCGCCGTAGACGAGATAAAGCCACCAGGGATCATCACTCAGCAGGGAGGTTTCCCAGAGAGTGTTGAGGGTCATGTTCAGTGCCATGGCGGGGTTCCTCTTGTTTTCGGGAATTAAATCTAAAAGGGGTCCCCGGGACGCGATTGCTAGCTGGCGTCCCGGGGACCGTAAAGGCTTGGGCTTAGATGCCGTTGCTGTTCGGGTTCGCGAAGAGTTCCTTCGTGACGCTGTTCATCGGGAAGTTGAGGTTGGCGTTCTTGGGCGGAATCGGGGATTCGAACCACTTCTTGTAGAGCTTGTCGAGCGTGCCGTCCTTCATCATGCCGACGATGGTCTTGTCAACCAGAGCCTTGAAGGCGGGGTCGTCCTTGGCGAACATCGGGGCGTACGGTTCGACGGAGAGCGAGGCGTCGACGATCTTGAAGTCCTGCGGGTTGGGCAGGTTCGAAATCTGGCCGGCGAGCAGCACGTCGTCGATCACGAAGGCGGCGGCGCGCTTCTTGGCGACAAGCTGCATGGATTCGGCGAAGTCCTTCGTCATCAGGTAGCGGATCTTGATGCCGTTGTCCTTTTCAAACTTCTTGAGCAGGGCGACGGCGGTCGTGCCGGACGTGACGGCGACGTTCTTGTTGTTCAGATCCTTGATGGAGTTGATGCCGGAGTCCTTCCACACGGCGGCAGTGACCTGAACGCCGAAGTAGTTGATGCCGAAGCCGGCTTCGCGCTGACGGGCCTTGGAGTTCGTCGTGGAGCCGCATTCGATGTCAACCGTGCCGTTCTGGATGAGCGGAATTCGGTTCGCGCTCGTGACGGCCTGATACTTGATCGTCAGGTTCGGCATGTTGAGTTCCTTCTTCACGGCCTCGCTGACGGCCTTGCAGACTTCGAAGCCGTAGCCCGTGGGCGTGCCGTCAGCCTGCAGGTAGGAGAACGGAACGGAAGCTTCGCGGTAGCCGAGCGTCATCGTGCCGGAGTGCTGGATGCGCTTGAGCGTGCCGGTCAGTTCGGCGGCGGAGGCGGCGGAAGTGAGAAGCATGCCTGCGCAGAGCAGGCCGGTGAGCGGGAGGGAAAGCTTCATGGTGGAACTCCTGAAAACTTGTGTCTGACGAGGGACCGTGAAAAAACGAACGGTCGCAGGGGTGTTGTCCTTCTACGTAGCAATCAGCGTGCCAAAACCGCTAAGGTAAATAAATTAGATCGTTGAAACGACTGCGGCAGAGTCGATGAGCAGAATGCGGTCGGGAGCGTTCCGTGAGGGAGGAGAAGACGGGGGCGGACGGGGTCCAAAGGAGGGCGGAGCGGGATGCACCAAAACAAAGCGCGCACCAAAATGGTGCGCGCTTTGGATGCCGAAAAAGGGCGGAGGATTATTCGGGGCGGAAGGCGGGCTTGCGGCCTTCGAGGAAGGCAGCGAGCGCTTCGGCCGCTTCGGCGGATCCCGCCTGGCGGCGCCAGACGGCTTCCTCTTCTTCGGCGGCGACTTCGAGGGCCTTGTTGCGCGGGCCGGTGAGAAGAGCCTTCATGGCGTGAACGGCGCCCGGCGGCAGGACGGCGAGACGAGCGACCTTGGAGGCGACGAGGTTGTCGAGGGATTCGTCATCCGCAATGCCCGTGATGATGCGCATCTCGAGGGCCTCGGCGGCGGTAATCGGCTCGGAGAGCATGAGCTTCTCGGTGGCGCGGGGCAGGCCTGCCGCGGCTGCCATGATGAAGGCGGAGCCGAAGCGGGTCGTCTGGCCGAGCGCGACGCAGGGCAGGGAGAAGAGGGCGCGTTCGGATGCGTAGACGAGGTCGCAGTAGAGTAGCATCGAGAGCGCGTCGCCCACGCACGGGCCCATCACCTGGGCGACGACGGGCTTCGGGAAGGCGCGCAGTGCGGCGAAGAAGTTCGTCATGGCACGGTCGAGCACTTCGGGCTGGGAGCGCATCTCCTCGAGATCGGCGCCGGCGGAGAAGATCTGCTCGCCGCCCTGCAGGAGCACGACGCGAACGGCGTCGTCGGAGGCGGCTCGGGAGAGGGCCTCCGTCATGGTGTCGAACATTTCGGCGTTGATGCTGTTGCGCTTCTGGGCGCGGCTGATCGTCAGGCGGAGAATGCCGAATTCGGTGTTGGACAGAATGGCCATTGCTGTGTTTCCCATGAAGAAGAATGTCTGAGGCGCGCCATTATAGGAGATTCGTCGGGATGGAGATGTCCTTCACCCACGGATCGGTGTCGCGGCTGTCGCCTTCGCCGAGGGTGTAGCCCATGGCCGTCATCATGCCCTGCATGGCCTCGTTGCCCTTGAGGACGTGGCCGACAAGTCGGGTGACGCCGCGTTCGGACGCCGTGGTCTCGATGTGCGCCATGAGCACGCGTGCAAGGCCGCGGCGCTGCCATGCGTCCTCGACCACGATGCCGAACTCGGCCTCGCCGAGCTCGCCCGTCAGGCGCCAGCGTGCGACGGCGTGGATTTCTCCGTCCTTGGCGAGCGCCCAGGCGGCCTCGCGGGCGTAGTCAAGCGAGGCGAGCTCGCAGATGCGCTCGTCGGAGAGGTGGCCGGACGTGTGAAAGCGCAGGTAGAAGGTCTTCTCGGACAAGCGTCCGAGGAAGCGCTTGAGCGGGTGGAAGTCGCTCTGCACGAAAGTGCGCAGCGTGAGCGCCTCGCCGCCGAACACGACCTCGCGGCCTTCCTCCCATGGCGGCGCGCAGACCGTCAGGTGCGGATAGCCGGGTTCGGACTCGACGGGCGCCTCGTTCAGATGGACGTCCGCATCGATCGCGGCGGCGCCGCCGTCGGTCCAGACGAGCGGGTTGATGGTGAGGTCCCTGATGGCGGGGATCAGGGCCGCGAGCACGGAGAGTCTGCAGAGCATCTGCGCGATGAGCGTCCTGTCCGCAGGCGCAAGCCCCCTGTAGGTCCCGAGTGCGCGTGCTATCCGGGTGCTCTCCACGAGACGGTCGGCCTCGTTCAGGGTGATCGGCACTAGCGCGGCCTTCTTGTCCTGATAAAGCTTGGAGCCGATGCCGCCTGCGCCGAACTCGACCACGGGACCGAGCACGTTGTCATAGGCAATGGCGAGATGAAGCTCGCGCACGGACGAGTGCGGCACCATCTTCTGCACGACGGCGCCCACCATGGGTGTCATCGGGGAGTTGTTGACGAGGCTTTCCGCCATTGAGCGCCATGCGGCGGCGAGACCGTCGCGGTCCTTGATGTCGAGCACCACGCCCCCGATGTCGGACTTGTGCCTGAGGCCGGGTGCGGTCACCTTCAGGGCCACGGGCCAGCCGAGTTCGTCTGCGGCGGCGCCCGCCTCTTCAAGCGTCCCGACCTCCCTCAGCGGCACGGCGGGGATCTCGAAGCAGGCGAGAAGGCGCCCCGTCTCGCTGGGGGAGAGCGCATGGCGCCCCTCAAGGCGCGCGCCGTTCACGATGGCACGTGCTTCGGCGAGCTTGGCGGGGTTGAGCTCCACCGACCATTCGGGCGGAATGCTCAGCCTGTCGGCGCGCCTGCGGGCCTCGGCCGCCAGATAGCCGAAGGCGAGTGCGGCGGCCACGGGCGACTGGATGGCGGAAATCGGGGCGTTGGGCACGGAGCGCAGCTGCTTGCGCACGCTCAGCGCGATCCTGTCGCTCACCCAGGCGGTGATGACGGGCTTGTAGGAGCCTGCGGCCGTCTTGGCGAGAAGCTTGAGCGTCGGGTCGATCGTGGTGACGGGGCTCGGCGCCACGACGACGAGCGCGCCGTCGATCATGGGGTCCTGAAGCACGATCTGCAGCGTCTTCCGGTAGCGCTCGGGCGAGGCCGTGGCGCCCACGTTGACGGGGTTCACCGCAATCTGCTGGGAGGGATAGGCGGTCTTGAGGTCCTTGATCGTGGCGTTGCTCAGGCCGTGGAGGTCGATGCCGCAGGCCTGGGCGGCGGAGGCGGTGAGCGATGCAAAGCCCGAGCCGTTGGCAATGACGGCGATGCGGTTGCCGCGGGGAAGACGGTTGGTCGCAAAGCCCGAGACGGCTGCGGTGAACTCCTCGAAGGTGGGAACGAGCGTTGCTCCCGCACGCTCTACGAGCGCTGCGAGCGCGCCTTCGCTTCCCGCGTCGGTGCCCATCTTGAAGCAGGCGATGCGGTCGGCGGCGTAGCCCGAGCCGCTGCCCGCCTTGAGGATGACGACGTGCTTGCGCGCACAGGCGGCCCTGAGGGACGAGTAGAACTCGCGCGGCCGGCGGATGCCCTCGATGTGCAGGGCAATGACGCGCGTGTTCTTGTCGTTCGCGTAATAGTCGATCAGTTCAGGCATGTCGACGTCGATGGCGGCGCCCGTCGAGACGACGCCCGAAAAGCCGAGCTCGGCGCCCTGCGCGTAGTCAAGCAGCGCCGTGCCGATCATGCCCGACTGGGTGATGAGCGCGATGTTGCCGGGACGGGGCGGGTTGGGCCAGTAGCTTGCGTTGACGCCGAGCCCCGGGTTCATGAGCCCGAGGGAGTCGGGACCGATCAGGCGCATGCCGTACTGGTCGGCCACCAGCTGGAGCTTCGTGAGCCAGGTCGCGTCGCTCGCGTATGCGTTTTCGTCCGGCGTGATGAGCGCGTAGGCGACGCCCCGTTCGCCCGCGTCGATGAGCGCCTTCAGAATGCGGTCGGCGCGCAGGGAGATCACCGCCAGATCGATGCTGCCCGGCACCTCGTTGATGCTTGAGAAGCAGGGGCGCTCGCCGATGTACTTGTACTTGGGGTTGATCGCCCAGGCGTTCTTGAGGAGCTTCGATCGGGCGACCGCGCGCCAGACGAAGGAGCCGCGGCTGGCGGTTCTGTCGCTTGCGCCGATGACGGCGATGTTTTCAGGACAGAGGGCTCGCTTGAGCGTGGGGCGGATGGGGTTCAAGGTGACCTCCCGGGCGGTGGTTGATCCGTATGCGTTTGCGTTCAATTTTGCTACGAACCGGCAGGTGAAGGCAAAGGAGGCTGCTGATGCGAAATTCGGTACACTAGGAATCAGGGCGAGGTGCGTTCCGACCCGCCAGTCCCGTCAGAAAGGTGAAGACATATGAAAGTTTACGGTGAACCTACAAGAAGCATCCGCTCCCTTGACAACGGCACGGCCGTCGAGATCGTCGATCAGACGCTCCTGCCGTATCGCTTTGAAAAGCGGGTGCTGGGCGACTGGCGGGACTGCGTGGAGGCCATCCGCACCATGCGCGTCCGCGGCGCTCCGCTCATCGGCATCACCGGTGCGTGGGCCGTCGTGCTCGCCGTCAAGGAGAATCCCGAGAACGACGCCCTGCTCAAGGCCGCCGAAGTCATCGCCAATGCGCGTCCAACGGCCGTGAACCTTTCCTGGGCCGTGCGCAGGATGATGAGCACGCTTCTGCCGCGCGACCCCGCGCTTCGCTTCGAGGCCGCCGTGAAGACGGCCGAGGCGATGACGCAGGAGGACGTGATGACCTGCCGCGCCATCGGCGAGGCGGGCATGACGCTCATCTCTGACCTCTACGCCAGGCTGCGCCGTCCCGTGAACGTGCTCACGCACTGCAACGCGGGCTGGCTTGCCACCGTCGACTACGGCACGGCGCTCTCGCCGATCTACATGGCGTTCGAGCAGGGCACACCGCTGCACGTCTGGGTCGATGAAACCCGTCCCCGCAACCAGGGCCTTCTCACGGCCTGGGAGCTCGGCCAGCACGGCGTGCCCTACACGCTCGTCGCCGACAATGCGGGCGGCCAGCTCATGCAACAGGGCGACGTCGATCTCGTGATCGTGGGCGCCGACCGCATTACGCGTCGCGGCGACGTGGCCAACAAGATCGGCACCTACCTCAAGGCGCTTGCCGCCGTCGACAATGAAGTCCCCTTCTACGTGGCCGCGCCGTCCTCGACCATCGACTGGACGCTCAACGATGGAAAGCGCGAGATCCCCATTGAAAACCGCGCCGCCAGCGAGCTTCTCGTGGTCAACGGCGTGGGCAGCGACGGCGAAACGCGCACCGTCCAGATCGCCGCACCCGAAGTCGCCGTGGCCAACCCCGCGTTCGACGTCACGCACAACCGCTTCGTGACGGGCATCATCACCGAGCGCGGCATCGTGAAGCCGACGGATCTGACCGCGGTATTTGCCGACTTATTACCAAAGGCCTGAAGAAATGATGCAGGATACGACGGCGCTGCGCGCCGAATTGATTGAAACCGCCCGCGGGATGAATCTGCGCGGGATCAACGTGAACAAGTCGGGGAACGTCTCGGCGCGCGCCTGCAGGGCCGACGGTGCCGAGGGCTTCCTGATCACGCCGACGGGCATGCCGTACGAGTCGCTCACGCCAGACGATCTGGTCTGGATTCCTCTGGTGAATCCGCCTTCGCTGCGCAATGCCGACGGCGCACGGCGCCCGTCCTCCGAGTGGGAGATGCATGCGCGCGTGTATCTGCGCCGCTCCGACATCGATGCGGTCGTGCACACGCACTCGTGCTTTGCGACGGCGCTTGCCTGTCAGGACATGCCGATTCCGCCCTTCCACTACATGGTGGCTGCGGCAGGCGGCCATTCGATCGACGTGGCGCCCTACGCGACCTTCGGTACGCCCGAGCTTGCCCGCGTCGCCGCCGAGGCGCTCGCCGTCAAGAACGCCTGCCTGCTTTCGCACCACGGCGTGCTCGCTGCAGGCAAGTCGCTTCAGGCGGCGCTCACGTTGGCGGTCGAGGTCGAGAACCTGGCCCATCAGTTCGTCGTCGTCTGTCAGCTCGGCAAGCCGAAGCTCATTTCCTACGAGGAGATGAACGAAGTGCTGAGGAGCTTCAGGACCTACGGGCAGCAGTCCGTTGAGGGAGAGTCCAAGTGACGACGAAGGCGCCCGAAAGGTGGCTCAGGGTCGACGGCTCCGTCGTCTCCTGCACGGAGAGCGTCAAGGTGCTCAATGAAAACTGGCACGAGGCCCGCGACATGCTTCAGGAGATGTTCGAGGACGCCGTGCTTCTCGGTTGCGGCAAGGAGGCCTTCAGGGCGGAGTTCCGCCATCTAATCGACGGCCTTGACTGCGACTACAAGGAGCTCCTTCAGCCCGTCGAGGCCAAGGGAGTCAAGGGGGACTGACCATGAGAATCAGAGCACTGGGCTGCGCGCTGGCATCAGCGGCCTGTCTTCTTCTGACGGCCTGCAGCCATCCTCAGCTCATGGATCCCGGCATGACCGAGTCACAGGTCAGGACGGAGCTCGGCGCGCCGCACGCGGCCGTTGACACGGGCAAGGGCACGCAGCGCTGGGTCTATTCCATGCAGCCCTTCGGTCAGGAGGTCTGGTGGATCGAGTTCGATGCGGACGGCAGGATCGTGCGGCGCGAGGAGGTGCTCGACAGGGCGCACATGGCACTCATCAAGCCGGGCGTGAGCACGGAGAAGGACGTCTGGAACCTTTTCGGCAAGTGTGCCCAGGAGTACACCTTTTCGCTCATTGACCAGACGGCCTGGATGTACCGATTCAAGGACGACGGTCTTTTCGACATGGCCTGCTGGGTTCAGTTCGACGTCAACGGCGTCGTGACCGAGGTGGGCTTCACGACCGATCCCTGGAAGGACAGGGATGGCCTTTTCTGGGGATTCAACTAGGAGGCGGACATGCGGGCCCCGCAGTTCATGGCGAGAGTGCAGCGCGTTCAAGAGGCGGCCTCCGGCCGCTGGCTGGACATACTGATCGGCGCAGGATTGCCCGAGGCCATGCTTCTTCGCCTGAACAGGCCGTGTCCGCTCTGCGGCGGCAGGGACCGCTTCTCCTTCTACAGGAACAAGCCCGACGGCCACTGGTTCTGCAGGGGATGCGGCTACGGCGACGGGCTGAGCCTTCTGCAGAAGTGGCGCAGCGAGCGCTTCACGGACACGCTCGTCTATCTCGAGAGGGTTCTCGAACTTCCTGAATACAAGCAGCAGGACACTGGGCCCGACCCCGTGCAGACTGCGGAGGCGGCCGCGAAAAAGCGCCGTCAGGACAGGATCGAGGCGGTCTGGAAGGAGGCGCAGGCGCTCTCCAAGGTCCCGCCGAGCGATCCCGTCAGGTTTTATCTTGCGTCCCGCGGCCTTTACTGCGGCTCGATCTGCGAGCTTCGCAGTCATCCGCTTCTGGACTACTGGGAGGAGCTCGATGACGGAGAAAGAACGCATGAGCGATGGCCCGCGATGCTCGCGCTCGTCACCGACGACGAGGGACGGATCGTCACGCTGCACAGGACCTATCTGACGCCCGAGGGCATCAAGGCGCCCGTCGAGGCTCCCAAGAAGCTTTATGCGGGCGGCGCCCGTGGCGGCCTCATCAGGCTCGGCGAACCCTCAGACGTGCTCGGCATTGCCGAGGGGATTGAAACGGCGCTGTCGGCGAGGACGCTCTTCAAGATTCCCGTCTGGAGCGCCGTGAGCGTCGGCGGATTTCAGAATTTCACGAAGGTGCCCGACGGGGTGAGGAAGGTCGTCGTCTTCGGAGACAACGACAGGAGCTATGCGGGGCAGGCGGGCGCGTATGCGCTGGCCGCCAGACTGCGCAGGGAAAATCCCCCCCTTGAGATCGAGGTCGAGATTCCCAAGACTGAAGGACTGGACTGGAGCGACGTGTGGATGCGGCGCAGGACGGGCAGCCGCCGTCCCTCGGGGGCCGGGATGAAGGCCTGAGGGCGGGGCGCTCCGCACCTCCGGGTGACCATGAACAAGAAGGGCCGCTTCCGTGAGGAAGCGGCCCT
>OGNQ01001575.1_pt1 | contig 14914 bp, 5 predicted proteins | sample 1573481 | NCBI WGS metagenome assembly OGNQ01 (sample SAMEA2581920, study PRJEB24529) | metagenome | biome: Human gut stool | place: China | collected 2011 | reverse complement strand
CTCGGCTACATCGACCCTGAGCACCCTGCTGCTAAGTGGGAGATTGTTAAGGATGGTAAGGTTGTTAAGAGTGGCGATGGCAACTCTTGGACAACATCACTTGCTGACCTCGGTAGCTACGACCTTAAGGTAACTGGTAACGAGTACGGCGAGGATGGTACAGCTAAGCAGACCACACGCACATTCTCTTCTTACATACAGATTACAAGCGTAGGTACAGGTGCTCTGCCTGAGATTTACTCTCTCACAGCTAACGGTAGCGAGGAAGAGGTTTCTCTCAAGGTAGGCGAGAATGTTAAGATGGCTTACACAGGTCGCGCTGCTGACGGTTCTGGTTCACAGGGTATCGACCTGAAGGAGACACGCTTCGGTGTTCCTGCTGCAGACCTCGGACTCGTAGGCAAGAAGTCGTTCTCTATCTCATTCTGGTTGAAGATCAACAGTCTCAAGGAAGGAAAGTCGGCTACTCTCTTCAATGTTTACAACAAGCAGGATGGTTGGCCTAAGACCGACTGGGGTTGGAACTGGTCACAGATCAGCCCAGATGGCAGTTTTGAGGGTATCACATTCCGTGGTACAGACGCTACATCTAACAAGGAGCTCCAGTACAAGTACGGCAAGACCAAGTTCCCCGTAGGCAACTGGGTACACGTTACAATGTCGTTCGATTACAATACAGCAGGTCAGTTGCGTGCCGACATGTTCTTGGATGGTGTTAAGCAGACTGTAACAGAATGGAAGCGTTTGCAGGGTGGAAATCCTGTATTCGGCCCTGCTACATATGAGCCAACATATCAGGACGATGTTTACAGCATCACAAACGGTATGTACCTCTGCATCGGTGGTCCGCTCCACGATCGTTACGGTCTTGACGGCATTATCGACAACGTAGTAGTTTGGGATAAGGCTGTTACAGAGGCAGAAGCTAAGGTTGCTATGGGCGACCTCAACGCTAAGAGCCTCCCGGCTGGCGTAATGGCATTCTGGGACTTCGAGAAGAAGGCTACAGACAACTACTTCACATCTGCTGGTACAAAGGCAGTAAATGGTGGTATGCAGGATATGGTAGCTGGTGGTGGCGAAGGTCAGGCTACTCTTAAGTTTGTTGAGCCGACTTACATCGCAGGTTCACCGTTCGTATCAGGCGAGACATACAAGGTAGAGACCAAGCCGTCTTGGACATCTAAGAACGCTACATTCGCTGACATTACTGGTAACGGCGAGGCAGGTTCTGCAAACGTTTCGTTCCGCACAGGTGGCGACTACGACGTAACTCTTACACTCTCTAACGCTCTTGGTAAGGCTGAGAAGACATTCTCTGTAATCAAGGTGGCTTATCCTACTGGCGTTGACGCTGTAGAGGGCGCAGAGATGAAGGCTTACACAGTAGGCGAGGACGCAATAGTAGAGTTCGCTGAGGCTGGCGCATACGAAGTTAGCGTTTACACAACAGCTGGTGAGCAGGTGGCTCGCAAGGCAGCTCAGCTCAACGCTGGCAACGTGGTTAACGTACACCTCGCTAAGGCAGGCATCTACGTGCTTAATGTGAAGAAGGACGGCAAGACAGTTCGCACTGTTAAGCTTATCCGTAAGTAAATAAAGCAGACGAGTGGGTGGGTAGACAGGGAGGCAATTCCCCTTGTCCACTCGTCTTCTCGTCTTCTTGCCAACTAAAAGAATACCTAATCAACAAAACAATATCTAAATGAACAACAAGAAAACAACACTCCTCGCATCCATGCTTCTGTGTGGCTGCGTGTTCGGTTATGCTCAGCGTACTCCGACTCATCCGTTGGACATCCAGGACAAGGGTGACCAGTACCTCCTCGAGAACATCTGGAACTGGGAAGCTGGCACACCTCCGCACGAGGTGAGCGAAATGGACGACCAGTTCTACATCTCACGCGTTCGCCCATTGCCGCGCATCGCTGAGGCTGACGACTATCAGGCAGAGGTTAGCAAGCAGGCTAAGCCAGGTCGTAAGATGTGTCTCTGGACTCCGCTCGACGACCCAACTTCTTCTTGGAAGGCTCTTCCGCGCTATTGCTTCGAGGGCGACAACTTCTCAATGTGGTCATACCTTAACATCCACGGCAACTGGACAGCACCTTGGTTCCGCGTAACTGGCGGTCTGTCTGACGTTGCTCACAAGAATGGTGTAGCGGTAGGTTGCGTTGCTTCTATTCCTTGGAATGCCAATGTAAACCTTTATGCAGCAAGCGGTTGGGGCAAGACCTTCGGCGAGCTGACAAAGAAGAACTCTGACGGCACTTACAAAAACGTAGAGCGCTTCGTTAAGATTCTCAAGTACTACGGCATCGACGGCGTTGGTGTGAACTCAGAGTTCAATGCCAGTGCTGCTACAATGAAGCAGATTCGAGGTTTCTTCGCTGAGTGCCATAAGGAGGCTGAGAAGATAGGTTGGAAGTTCCAGCTCCACTGGTATGACGGTACTAACGACTACGGTGGCATCACATTCGACCAGGGTCTTGGTGCTCACAACAAGAATCAGTTCGGTGATAAGGACAACATCGTTACCGACATGATGTTCTCTAACTACAACACCGGTAGTGGTACTCTCAAGAACACTGCAGCATATGCAAAGAGCCTTGGTCGCAATCCGTACGACTACTATAAGGGCTTCGATATCCAGGGCCGTGCGCTCCACGCTTCAAGCTCTAACTGGAACGACCTCAACGACGTAGAGGCTTCTGTAGGCTTCTGGGGTGCTCACTCACAGGGCCTTATCCACCAGAGTGCTACCGACTACGGTACATCTGACGTGGCTATCCAGCAGGCTTACCTCGACAAGCAGGAGATGGTGTTCAGCGGTGGCAACCGCAACCCGGCTAACACTCCTGACATCCTCGGATGGAGCGACGTCGTAACACTCGCTAACGGCAGCCTGAAGGGCAAGTTCCACGGTGTAGCAAGCTACGTAACAGCTAAGTCTACTATCCAGCAGGTACCGTTCGTTACACGCTTCAACCTCGGTAACGGTCTTACATTCAAGAACGAGGGTGAGGTGGCGTTCAACCACAAGTGGCACAACATCGCTACTCAGGACTTCCTGCCGACATGGCGTTGGTGGATTGTTGACGGCAACGAGAGCGCAAAGAGCGGCAACCTCGCTCAGGCTGAGCTTACATGGGACGACGCTTACTGGGGTGGCTCTAGCCTCCGCCTGAAGGGTCAGACCACAACATCTCGTGTAAAGCTCTTCAAGACCTTGCTCAAGACAGAGCCTTCATACAACATCTCTCTTACATATAAGATGAGCAATGAGCTCGACACACACGCTAAGTTGTTCGTAGCTCTCAAGGGCAAGCTCACAGAGTACAAGGAAATTGCTATCCCTGCAGCTGAGAAGTTCGGTCAGTGGACAACATTCACCACTACTCTCGACAAGCTCGGTCTGAAGTCGGGCGACGAGATTGCAATGATCGGTATCCGCCTCGACAACACTGCCAAGGACTACAACATGCTCGTTGGTGAGCTCGCAGTTCGCAATCCGCAGCAGAAGTTCGCACCGGTTGCTCCGAAGATTAAGGAGGTTGATGTTCTCCGCGGTAAGGACAAGACTTGCGACTTCAAGATTCGCTACGCTGCCAAGGAAGAGACCGGCGGCGTTAAGACATACAACGACGAGGTAGACACATGGTACTACGAGATTTGGTTCCAGCAGAAGGGCGAGAAGGAGCAGTACCTCACAGCTACAACATCTTGGGCAGCTTACGTAATCGACGCTCCGATGGTAGCCGACCTCGAGAAGCGCGACTGCCGCTTCGGTGTACGCGCCGTTTCTCCTGACGGATTGCAGAAGAGCGAAATCTCTTGGAGCCCGTACCAGACAGTAGAATACGACACACCGTCTACAGAGGTAGCTATCGACCGTCAGGTTATCAAGCCGAACGAGCAGTTCAAGGTTTACTACGAGGATCAGTTCGCACCGAACGCTCAGTCGTTCCGTCTGCTCAACGCACAGACAGGTGCTCAGGTAGGTGAGAAGTACTCAAATTGCAACCAGTTCACAACTTCTGTAGCAGAGGTTGGCGTTTACGACCTCGAGGTTGTTAACGATAAGGGTGCAAAGGAGATATTCCGCGGCAAGGTAATCATCTCTCCGGAGAAGACAGGTGCTGTGCCGGTTGTTGAGACCGTAACTGCTGACAAGCAGACAGCTGAGACAACAGAGGAGATCAAGCTCAACTACACATCACGCGACGGTGAGGGTAAGGTGTCACGCGGTCTTGTTGTTAAAGACCCGAACATGCTCTTGATCCCGGCAGAGGTAACACTCGACGGCGGTAACAACACAAGCATGGCTTACTCTTACGCTCTCTGGGTTAAGGTAGACAACTATGCTCACGACAAGCAGGGTACAAACCTCATCCAGAAGAACACTATCTCTGACAGATGGCCGCACAACAACTGGGGTGACCTCTGGGTACAGGTTCGTCCGCAGATCAACGCTGGCGAGCACGACTGCAACAGCAACCACCTTGCAAACGAGGTATCGTTCAACACCTTCGGCTGGACAGCTCACGACAACCCGAGAGAGTCGATGATGTCTACAGGTTACGCACTCAACCCGGGTGTTTGGAACCACATCGTTGTTACTCAGTCTTCTGACAAGCAGCAGAAGATCTACTTCAACGGCAAGTGCGTAGCAGGTCCTAACAACTTCTCTTCTTCTTCACTACGTGAGAACAGCACTGACAACCGCATTAATACTTCTGAGCACGCTAACGTGTTCATCGGTGGTGGCGGTGTTTACAAGGCAGGTCTGAACGCAACTATCGACGAGGTTCAGGTTTGGAACAAGCCTCTTACCGACGCTGAGGTAGTTCGCGCAATGCAGGGCTACGCAGCTAACGAGGTGCCTGAGGGACTTATGGGCTACTACACCTTCGAGGAGATGGACAAGAGCGACTCTACATTCGTCAACCTTGGTAAGGCAGGTGCTCAGTACAAGGCAAGAATGGTTGTGATGGCTGGCTCTGGCGGTGAGAACACTTCTACAGCATCTTACAAGACAGTAGGTGCTAACAACGAGGTGACAGGCTATCCTGGCATCGACGGTACACTTGAGGTGAAGACTTCGCACACATGGCAGCTCAACGGCGGTCGTATCTCTTCTGAGACCGACAAGGCTGCTGTCGTAACATTCGCTCGTCCGGGCGAGTATGAGGCAGGCGTTAAGCTCACCAACTTCTGGGGCGAGTCTGAGAAGGCACTTGAGAACGTACTTGTTATCACAGGTGTTGACGCAATCAACGACGTTAAGGATGCAGCAGGCTTCTCTGTTTATCCTAACCCGTTCGTAGAGAGCGTAAACCTCCGCTTCGCTGAGGGCGGCTTCTACACCATCAACATCGTAAGCGCAGCAGGTGCAGTGCTCCAGAGCAACGACTTCCGTGCTGATGCCGGCGAGACAGTGAATGTAGCTGTTCAGGGTGGCAAGGGCATGTACATCGTACAGGTGCTCAAGAACGGCAAACCGTTCAAGGCTCTCAACGTAATCAAGAAGTAATAACAACGAATAGTGAACCGGCGGGCGGCGGTGCCACTCCGCCGGTTCCACCTATATTCATTTATTAAAAAACAAACAATGAACAACAAATCAAACGAGAAAAGCAGTATGGTGCTGAAAGCAGCCTTTGCGATGCTCGCAGCAGGTCTGCCTATGCAGTATGCGTCTGCTAATGGCAACGTGGCTCCTAATGCTTTGACACAGGCTCAGGGCTCTGTCGTTCAGGGTACTGTTAAGGATGGTACTGGCGAACCACTCATCGGCGTTAGCGTCGTAGTGAAGGGTGCCACTGGTCTTGGCGTAGTGACCGACATCGACGGTAACTACAAAATCAACGTTAAGGACAAGAACGCTGTCTTGGTGTTCTCTTACATCGGCTACACACCGCAGGAGGTAAAGATTGGCGGTCGTGCAAGCGTAGATGTAACTATGAAGGACGAGAGCTCAGTGCTCAAGGAGGTCGTAGTAACCGCCATGGGTATCAAGCGTAAGGAGTCTTCACTTACTTACTCTACACAGCAGGTGAAGGCTTCTGACCTCAACCGCGTACAGGACCCGAACGTTGCTAACTCTCTCGAGGGTAAGGTATCTGGTGTAACCATCACTCCGTCAGCAGGTGGTGCAGGTGGTGCTTCTAAGATTATCCTCCGTGGTAACAAGTCAATCCTCGGTTCGTCTACTCCGCTTATCGTTGTTGACGGTGTTCCTATGAACAACTCGCAGCGCGGCCAGGTAGGCTCAGGTGCAAACATGCTTACAACAGGCGTATCTGAGGGTAGCGACGCTCTCTCAATGATTAACCCTGACGATATCGAGTCTATCAACGTGCTGAAGGGTGCTAACGCTGCTGCTCTTTACGGTTCGGAGGCTGCCAACGGTGTCCTCATGATCACCACAAAGAAGGGTCGCGAGGGTAAGGTTGGTGTTAACTTCTCTTCTAACGTTACATTCGACACTCCGCTCACAACTCCGAAAATACAGAACGTTTACGGTGCTGCTATCGACGAGAACGCTCACACTATGAGCATCAGCAGCTGGGGCGATAAGGTATCTGCTCGTAATAACGACCAGCTCATCGTTCAGACTCCGATGTACGGCGAGCACTTCGGCAATACAATGAACGAGGTACACCTTCGCAACCGCGCGGGTGACGACGTTGCCGACTTCTTCAAGACCGGTGTGACAACCAACAACTCTATCGCCCTCTCTGGTGGTACCGACAAGATGAGCAGCTACTTCTCTTATGGTAACTCTCACGCAAACGGTATGATTGACAACAACTCATACAACCGTCACACGTTCTCTTTCCGTCAGAACTTCAAGCTCTACGACCGTGCTACTATCGACGTGTCGATGAACTACATCCAGACAAAGACAAAGAACCGTCCTGGTGGTGGTATCACAATGAACCCGATCTACCACTTGTACATGATGCCGCGTAACATCGATCTCGGCTACTATCGCGATAACTACCGCGTTAACAACGCTTCTTGGCTCACAGGCTACCAGACATACTTCAAGCGTGAGGGCAGCAACTATACAAAGGTTAAGGAGCAGGGCACAGTAACAGGTCAGCCGATGCAGAACTGGGCTTACTCAGCTCAGGGCCAGAACAACCCGTACTGGCTTATTAACCAGAACTCAAGCGTAGCTAAGGAAGACCGTTTCTTCGGTAACGTGACTGGTTCACTCGACATCTACGACGGTCTTTCGTTCCAGGCTCGTTTGGGTATGGACTTCACAAAGTACGAGAGCGAGTCGAAGCGTTACGCTACAACATGGCTCCCGGCTTCTATGGAAGACCTCGGTCGCTACTGGTGGAGCTACTCTAAGACAACCGACCTCTACACCGACTTCATGCTTACTTACAACAAGACATTCGGCGATTGGGACGTTTCTGCAACAGCAGGTTATGTAGGCCACATCCGCAAGTCGTACGGTCATAGCAACGACGTAACAGCTACATATTACTATGGTGACCGTGAGCACCTCTCTACAATGGCTAACTACTTCTCTACAGCAGCCGGTGGTCCTGGCGCTACATCTCCAAGCCAAAGCTCTGACTGGAACAAGGGTGCTGTTGTAACAGGTCAGATCGGTTGGAAGGAAATGGTTTACTTCGATGGTTCATACCGTCGCGACTGGTACCGCGCCTTCCGTCAGTTCAAGGATCGTGGTACGCCTGAGGATTACGGCTACTTCGGCTTCGGTGCGAACGCTATCGTAAGCAACCTCGTTAAGCTCCCAGAGTGGTTCAACTACTTGAAGTACCGCGCTTCTTACTCAGAGGTAGGTAACTCTATCCCGGGTATCGTTTACGCTGGTGCTACACGCAACTTCGAGACAGGTGCGTTGGTTCCGTCTTCATGGGCTACCTTCAAGGATCCGCGTCCTGAGAAGACAGCTTCTTTCGAGACCGGTATCGAGGCATTGTTCCTCAACAACCGCTTGAGCCTCGACTTGACATACTACAACTCTACCATGTCTAACCTCTACCTCGTTGGTACCAATGCTTCTGGCAAGTCTATCCCGATGAACTCTGCTAAGATTCGCAACCAGGGTATTGAGGCTACTATCGGCTACGACTTCAAGTTCGGTCAGCTCCGTTGGAAGACATCTTACAACCTCTCTTACAACGACAACAAGATCCTCCGTACAGCTTATGACGAGGAGACCGGTAAGGAGAATGTCATCGCTACATACGTAGGCGGTGTGCAGGTGCTCTACAAGGAAGGCGGCTCAATGGGCGACATGTACGTAACAGACATCAAGCGCGACGAGAACGGTCACTACGTTCTTAACGCTAAGGGTGGTTTGTCAATGGAGACAGAGTCGAGCAAGACATACGGCAAGTTCGTAGGCAACCAGAACGCTAAGTGGCAGATGGGTTGGTCTAACACATTCACATGGAAGGACCTCTCGCTCTCATTCCTTATCAACGGTCGTATCGGTGGCAAGGTACTCTCTATGACAGAGTCGTTCCTCGACGGTGCAGGCTTGTCACAGCGCACAGCTGACGCTCGCCTCTACGCTGAGAAGAACAAGATCTACGCTGACGCTATCTATGGCAACAACATCCTGGGTATCCGCCTCGACGATGGTTCAGGTCGTATCGTTCCTATCGAGTCTTACTACAACTCAGTTGGTGGTGTAACTCCTCAGGACATCGAGCGCTACCTCTACAGCGGTACCAACTTCCGTCTGCGTGAGCTCTCTCTCGGTTATACATTCCGCAACCTCTTCGGCCAGAACAAGAACCTGAGCCTCTCGTTCATCGCTCGCAACTTGTTCTTCCTCTACAAGGACGCTCCGGTTGACCCAGACGTATCGCTCTCTACTGGCACTGGTCTCGGCGCATTCGAGGTATTCAATATGCCGTCGTCACGTTCGTTCGGCTTCTCATTGAATGTAAACTTCTAAACCAATTCAAAAAAGTAAAAAAGAATTATGAAAAATTCAAAGATATTTGTTTACGCTGCGCTTGCGCTCTCTGCCTTCGGTATGCAGTCGTGTCTCGACTACGACACCCCGGGTGACGAGTTCAACGCAAACCAGACCATCGTGCCTCCAGTGATCAGCTCTGGTAAAGCAGATGTCATCGACTACGAGAAGGTGATTTCTGACGAGGGTGTTGCAGAGGCTATCATGGCACTTGACGATAACATCCGTACAGCTCAGACCGGTGTTTACGGTATCCGTGGCGGTAAGGACGGTGGTGCTCCTGAAGCACACGCTTACCAGTTCTGCTACACACTCGGTCCTGACAACTACGTACAGTACTTCTGCGTACCTCACTACGACTTCCCGTACTCTAACTTCACATTGCGTTCTACATACGACATGTGTAAGGGCTCTATCGGTGGTCCTGGCAGCGGCTTCTCTTCAGCTAAGCTCTACATCGCTCCGCTGTTGAACACAGAGAAGATCGACTCAGTTCCTGAGTTGAAGGCTATCTTCCTTACTCTCTTCAACTACTCGGCTATCGAGAACGCCGACCTCTTCGGTCCGATGCCTTATGAGGAGTTCAAGGCTCTGCGCGACAAGTCGCCGTTCGAGTACAACGACGTACGTACAATCTACTACGGTGTCAAGAAGAACCTCGACGACGCTATTGCTTGTCTGAAGTACTACAAGGACAACCGTTCTCAGGCTTACAAGGAGCAGCTGGCTAACGTAATGTACAGCTACCTCACTATCGTTAACGAGCCGTATTCAAAGACTTGGGAGGATATGGAGCCGTGGATCCGCTTTGCCAACTCACTCAAGCTCCGCATGGCTATCCACATGAGTGGCATCGAGCCGGAGACAGCTAAGACATGGGCAGAGGAAGCTGTTCGCGATGGTGTCATCACCGACGTTGACAACGAGGTTGCTATCTATCCTACATTCTCTGGCAAGGATCACCCGCTGGTTGAGATCACAGGCTGGAGCGACGCCGTTATGGGTGCTTCTTTCCTGAACCTGCTTGAGAACCTCGACCACCCGTACATGAAGTATCTCTTCACAAAGAACAGCGTAGGTCTTGCTAAGTCTCCGCAGGCTGTAGAGGGTTCTTCTTGCCCGGCTACCACACCGATGAACTCTGTATACGTAGGTATGCGTGACGGTGTTGCTCCTGGTGAGGGTCAGGCAGCAGCCAACAACCCGTACTGTGGCTACTCTATGCTCGACAAGGCTTACTTGGCTCAGACTCAGGCTCCTCTCTTCCTCATGAAGTGCTCAGAGGTTTACTTCCTCCTCGCTGAGGGCGCTCTCCGCGGTTGGAACATGGGCGGTACAGCTAAGCAGTTCTACGAGCAGGGCATCCGCAACGCTTCTCTCGAGAGCCGTTCGTTCATGGGCAACAAGTACAACGAGCTGGTTGACGAATACCTCAACGTTGAGGCTCCGAAGAACATCCCGTACGTTGACCCACAGGGTCTCACCCCCGACATGCCGAGCGTAACAAAGATTGGTGTGAAGTGGAACGAGGGTGATTCTCCTGAGGTTAAGCTCGAGAAGATCATCACTCAGAAGTACATCGCTTCTTTCCCGTACAGCTACGAGTCATGGGTTGACCTCCGTCGTGTAGGCTATCCTAAGCTCTTCCCGATTCTCGGTGTAGCTGACGGCGACGGCACAATCGGCGCTGGCGATCCTTGGGTACAGACAAAGGAGAATATCATGCGTCGTATTCCTTGGGCTTCTGACGATCCTCAGACTAAGGAGGATATCGCTAACACTGGTATCCCAGCTCTCGGTGAGGGTGCTACGGATACTCAGGGTCAGCACCTCTGGTGGGATAACGGAGCTTCTAACTTCTAATCCGCACGTTTAGATTTGTATATATAAAAAGGGCAGGGTTCCGGTTTCGGGACCCTGCTTTTTTTGTTAAATAGGTCCTAATCCCAAATTTCTATATAACTTTTGGGATTACAATCCCAAATTTATATATGATTTTTGGGATTAGGGGATTTTTTCGAGATGAAGTGGAATTCACGTCGTGCCAATACTCAATTCCCTTCTTCGTTCCTAACAGCGTATGATGTGAAGGAAAAGGCAGTGGTGACTCCCGAGAACTGGATAGAATGGGTTGTGTAGGGTGCTATGAAGCTATAAATAAAATCGAGTAGACGAAAATATCTACCATATCTTCCAGTCGGTGTGCAACGTGCTGTGTATCAGTGAGGTAATGGCTGGAAGAAACCTGAACAATAGGGGTTATCTTCCAGCCTATCTTCCAGCTCATCTCCCAGTTTGTCTTCCGTCTCATCTTCCATCCGTTTCTCGACATTTTGCAGTAGCGTGGCAACCTTGTTGCCGTAGCGTGGCAACCTTGTTGTCGTAGCGTGGCAACCTTGTTGTTGTAGCGTGGCAATCTTTAGGGGGTGCAGCGGTCTCCGCTGCACCAACATAGCTTCAGATAAGAATCTCCCACGGAACACGCAGAACCCACAGAACCTTCTGGCAGATAAGAGCCTCCCACAGATTTCACAGATGCTCACGGATTTTTAGGTTGCGTTTTGCCTCCTAATCTGTGCACATCCGTACAATCTGTGGGAGTTTTCGTAGGAGGGATGCCATACCCTCCTAATCTGTGCACATCTGTGCAATCTGTGGGAGGATATTCCCCACCTGTCGTTTCTGTGAATTCGGTGCATTCTGTGGGAAGATAGTTTTGTGGCTGCGTGGGTATGGCAGGGATGCCATACCCTCCTAATCTGTGCATATCTGTGCAATCTGTGGGAGGCTCTTATCTGCCAGAAGGTTCTGTGGGTTCTGCGTGTTCCGTGGGAGGATTGTAATGTTGGTGCACGTTTGCTCGGTTGGTGCAGTTCTTGCTCTGGCAAGCGGCAAAGCCGAGTGGGGATAGCTGCCCCCCCCCTGATGGACAATCTTTGGGCGGAAAATAAAAAAATGGAATTAAATGGAATTGTTGTTTCGATTTTTTTTGTATCTTTGCCACGAGAATATCCTAATATAACTAACTAAAACAAATTAACAAAAAAACATGAAGAAAAAAGTACTTCTGTCTACACTTGCTATGGCTGCGTTCATGTCAGCTATGCCGAGTGTAAACGCTGTTGCTGCTGATGACAGCAAAGCAAGCGCAGTTTACGACTTCAGCGGTTTCAACGACGTGAATCTCATCAACCTTTTCTACAAGGTTTACCAAGATGGTCGTAAGTATCCTACTGAAGCAGAGTTCGCAGCAGCCGGTATCCAGCAGAGCGACATCGCGTTCATCCGTTCGCACGTGCGCAATAAGGGCATCATCGACCGCTCAGGTCGTCTTATCAAGGACACCTACGAGAAGCGTAACCTTTGGATGAATATTCCGATGGGCTTTGGCAAAGATGGTTCGGTTGGTCAACCATCGAAGAACTTCGATAGCGATGTTTATTCGATGTGGAACTACACAAACATCTTCGGTTCTTGGAACCACGGATTCTTCTCTGCACCTGCAGCATGGACTGACGCAGCTCACAAGAACGGTTCTGACATCTACTCTGGTATCAAGTTCTTTGACACAACAGGCGGTCGTCCTGACGGAGCTGGCAGCTGGATTCAGTATTGTACAGAAAAGGACGCTAACGGCAACTTCAAGTATGTAGACGCTATCATCAACTGCTTGATGTACTTCGGCTTCGACGGTATCAACTACAACTGGGAGGATGCTGGCTACAACAAGACAGATATCGTGAACTTCCACCGCGCTCTCTGGAAGAAGGCTGCTGAGAACGGCTTCGACAACTATCACAGCGGTATCTACACCAGCCAGAGCTCTATCTCAGGCGCTATGCAGGCAAAGTGGCTGCTCGGCGACAAGGAAGGCCGTACACACGACTTGATGCTCAACTATTCGAGCGGTGACTTCTCTTATCAGCTCAGCAGCTCTGCTAAGGTGGCTATCGACGCTACCGGTTCTACAGACGGCATCTATGCAGGTATGTGGTTCGTAACCATGAACCGCGGTTGGAATCGTCTTAATGCAGACGACTATTCAAAGCAGATGAATATCTGTCTTTGGGGAGAGCACGCTTCAAGCCGTATCTGGTCGTACACATCTGGTCTTGATCCTCAAGATCGTCAGGCTAACTACCAATATATGCAAGAGCGTTTGATGTCGGGTGGTAACCGCAACCCACTTGAGCGTCCGGCAGTAAGCGGCTCGGGTAACGACTGGGAGGTCGAAAGAGGCTCAAGCAATAAGCCACTGCAGGGCTTCGCAGGCTTGGCAACATGGATTCCGGAGCGTTCTTCTATCTTCGGCAACCTGCCGTTTGGCACAAACTTTAGCCTTGGTAATGGCGACCGCTATGCATACAAGGGAAAGAAAACAGCTGGCAAATGGTACAATATGGCTACACAGGACGTAGTTCCGACATATCGTTGGCTCGTTGTTAAGCCAGGCACACAGACCGTAAGCACAGATATTGACGCTACATTCACACACGCTGACCAGTATATCGGTGGTTCAAGTCTCTTGCTCACTGGTAAGGCTACTGCTGCAGGAACAGACGTAGTGCTCTACAAGACTGACCTCAACGTATCGGCAGGTAACCCGTTCGCTAAGATTGCTGTTAAGAGTGGTAAGGAGGGCACAAACGCTTCTTCGCTCTACGTAATCGTTCAGAAGGCTGACGGCTCATGGGTAGAGGCACCGGTAGGCAACGTAACAGGTGCTAACTGGCAGGAAGTGAAGGTGGCTCTCAACGGCGTTTCAAAGAGCGACGTCATCAAGCACATCGGTCTGCGTGTAAAGGGTAACGACAACGCTTACAAGATGTATGTAGGTAAGCTCGAGATCAACGACGACGTTAAGGCTACACCGGCTGCAATCAAGAACCTCACTGTAGAGGTGAAGGAAGAGACAAAGACATCGCTCACAGCAAAGGTATTCTGGGGCGTAGACGCAAAGGCTCAGAAGCGTGCTGCATGGGATCTCGTTTACAACGACGAGGCTAACATCGACCACTTCGAGATTCTCTATAAGAACGGCGAGAACGGTAAGGTTTCTGAGGTTGGTCGCACAACAACTTGGGCTACACTCGTTAACGATATTCAGCTCGAAGCTACAGATGAGCCGTACATCGGCGTACGTTCAGTGTCTACCGACTTGAAGACTTACTCATCAGTAGAGTGGGTGAAGGTGACACGTGGCAATATTGCTTCGTTGCCAGAGGCAAATCCTGAAAGCTATCCTATCAGCCAGATGAACCCGGACTGCGACGGTGCAGGTATTGCTCGTCAGCAGCGTTATGTGACCGATGTAACAACAACGGGTGCGGATCAGAATCTGGATTATCACACAGATCATCCGGTGGCTGACGGCTCACAGTATGACGATCAGACTGCTCGTGTGCTTAAGGTTAAGCAGGGTCAGAAGGTGAAACTCCATGTAAAGTGCTTCGATTCGTCAAATAGTACATGGGAAGGTTCTAAGAAAGTTGATGGCTTGCGCTACTGCTTCGCAGGTGGTTGGATTGACTTCAACGGTGACTACAACTTCTATCCTAAGACTATGCAGGAAGATCCTGCTAATGGCGAGATGTTGTTCTTTGCTGGTACAATTCGTCAAGCTACCCCTCAATTCGAAACAACAGGTATCGACTGCGAATTCACTATTCCATCAGACGCTAAGCCAGGTTCGAGCCGTTTGCGCATCGTATTCTCTGACGCATGGTTTGCAGGCGACTTCCTCCCGTCAGGTCTCCACAACAAGGGCTTCTCAATGGATTTCAGTGTAGAGATTACAGGTAACAACCCAGGACGTAAACCTGCAGCTGACATCCACGATCAGGGCGTAGCTGACGAGCCTGAAAACCTCACTGGTGGTGTTGTTGACGCTATCAACTCTGCAAGCCAGGGCGTTTCTAAGGTAGAGGCAGCTGATGGCAA
>OGNQ01001572.1_pt1 | contig 14932 bp, 15 predicted proteins | sample 1573481 | NCBI WGS metagenome assembly OGNQ01 (sample SAMEA2581920, study PRJEB24529) | metagenome | biome: Human gut stool | place: China | collected 2011 | reverse complement strand
GCGTGTGCCGTAATCAGCCTCACAATGGCATGGCGCTGCTATTTCTGTAATCCCGCCCTTTCCCTGAATCGTAGGGAAAAGGGAGCCTTTGAACGGAATATTCTGCAGAAGGCATTGAAAATCGGAACTCCTGTTGCTGTTCAGGAAATTGCCATGAGCGGGGCACAGGTCGCATCGACTATGATTATTGCTCCTCTGGGTGCAGTTGCAATTGCAGCTCATTCCTTCGCCATTACCGCAGAAAGCTTTTGTTATATGCCGGGATATGGTATCGGATCTGCCGCTACCACCTTAGTCGGCAGAAGCATTGGTGCAAAGAAAGATACTCTTGCCCGGCGGTATGGGGTCATCTGTACCGTTATGGGTGCTGTTTTTATGGGCCTGACCGGACTTTTCATGATGTTTTTGTGTCCTTATGTGTTCCGGATACTTACACCCGATCCCAATGTCCGTCAGCTTGCCGCACGGGTTCTGCGGATCGGACTCCTGGCAGAGCCATTGTATGGAATCTCCATTGTGGCTGCCGGTGCTTTGCGCGGAACCGGGGATACCTTTGTCCCAAGTCTGATGAACCTCGGAAGCATCTGGATCGTGCGGATCGGACTGGCTACGCTTCTGGTTGGCCCGCTCGGACTTCAGGGCGTGTGGATTGCCATGGCCACAGAGCTGTGTGTCCGTGGACTTCTGATGCTGTACCGCCATAAAACAACTCCCTATTATAAGAAAACGCCTACAGCCGGCCCGCTCTAAGTTCCATTCAAGCTGCTCTTTTGAATTCAAGCTGCTCCTCTGGTTTGCTTTCACTCAAAAAAGACCCACCGGAGCTTTTTCTCATATGCATGGCAACTAAGTGCTCTGTGCAAATAAAGAGTCGCTTGCGAACATTTCTTATAAAACCAAAAAGGGGTGCTCTCTGTAGAGAACACCCCTGTCTGTTTATTTCTTATGCTGTTTTAAGAGCTCCGTTCTTCTGATTATCCTTCAATGAAATTCCAATGGAATTAAGAGCTCCATCCTACCGGTTATCCTTCAATGGAAATCCGCTTCTTGGTTTCAACTGCCTTGGCTTCCTTCTTAGGAACATCCAGCTGCAGGATACCATTCTCGAATTTACCATGAATGTCATCTTCGGAAATGCCGTCACCGACATAGAAGCTACGGCTCATCGAACCGGTGTAACGCTCCTTGCGGATGTAGTTGCCCTTCTTATCGGTTTCATCCTTATCAAGACCTTTTGCTGCGGAAATGGTCAGGTAACCATCCTCCAGCTGAACCTCGATTTCATCTTTCTTGAAGCCGGGCAGATCTACAATAATTTCATATCCGTTGTCCAGTTCCCGGACATCTGTCTTCATTACGTTCTTCGCATGTTTACCATACAATTCCTTGCTTACATCTGGAAATGCAAATCCATCCATAAAGTCATCAAAAATATCTCTACCAAATACGCTAGGCATCATCATAAGTCATTCCTCCATTCTCTTGACATTCGCAGGAGCTCCGTGGGATGAACCATTCACCTTCACGATCTCACTGCTCATGAAACCTATGTCTTATTATTATGATTACAGAACGAAGAATTTTGATTCATCAGAATGAAACTTCCTTTCGGAGAATCTCTTCTGATTGATCTCCTTTCCTTTGTTCTAAGTGTAATATAGCACCTATTATTAGCAGTGTCAATAGGTGAGTGCTAATTTTTTGTGAACTTTTTGTGAACTCGATGAGCCAAGCACATTTACGTGAAAGAGCCATCTTTCAAGCTTGCTTGACAAAGATGGCTCTTTCATGGAAATGTATAGGGCGACAGCCCGACAGCGAGGGAAGTCTTTCCCGAGCTGTGTATGGTGCATGGCGTATGCCACTACTTCACAGGGATTTTTCACTTGCTTTCGCACTCGATTTTCTTGATTTGACCACATTTTTACGACAAATCTTTGGAAAAATATAAACCAGATAATTTGTGGTCAAATCATCTACTGAAAGTAATTTTTTTACAGAAAACGCATTATCCTGTCAGCGCAATCACCTTTGCATTTTCCAAAACCCTGTCCTCCTACCTCATAATTATCCAATTTGCTTTTCGTTTTGTTCCGCTCTGTACCAATCTACCTTTTTCCTGTAAAGAAGCGAACATTCGAGAAACCGTTCTATTTGATATACCCATTTCTTCCGCATAATATGCCTGTGTTGCAGACGGATTTTCCTCTATAATCCGCAACAATTTTTCTATCTGCGTCTGTTCCTTATTAAGCGGCACTTATCCGGCGGTTTTCTCAGCATATTCCTGTTCCAGTTCATCCGCCAAATATGCGTCGCTCATGCAGTGCATATCTGATACGCCATCACGGATCAACTGATAAACCTCGGAATGATAGAAAAAATCCAATGCCGCATCCAGTGAAAGTCCCTGCTGTTTTGCAAAGCACTCGATGACACGGCTATATTTTTTCTGAAGTAAAATCGGATTGGCCGTCATAGTCTTTCACTCCCTTCAAAATGCAGCAAAGACAGTGCTTTTTCTGTCCGAAAACAAATTTGCAAATCCGGCTGTGCAATCTCTAAGAAAGAGCCATGGTAAAGAATCATACTTCCACACCCCTTTCTTTCATCACATCAAGGAGGTCAGCTACGATATATTCCCTGCTCTGAGTGTGCAGCACTTCATATTCCGGCACGATATAACCATTCAGAATATCGCTTTTTTCGGTAAATGCCTGATAGACACGTTCTGCATCCACACCCAGCTTTGCTGCAACATTTTCAATACAAAATACAGCAAACTCAAGTTCATTGGAATTTTTAATCTTCTCATCTGCCATCATACGCAATCCCTCCTTTACTTTATTTTAGCCAAAACATCCTGGAAAATTGCATAATTTTTCTTCACGCCGTCATCCAAATCAATCGAAATCATCTGGTCGGCAAGGTGGTGAATCTTTTCCTCGTAAGTACGGATTTCAGCATCCTGTGTCTGCAAAGCGGTCAGCTTTTTGTTCAGCTTCACACGTTCGCCGGTGGAAGCGTTGGCAATACGTTGTTCCAGATCGGCAATGACAGTACGGTAACGTGCTTGCTGTTCATGCACATAATCGGTACGGATACGGGCAATGGTGTCCGGCTGATAGCGGTGCATATAAATGAGTGCCTTAAAGCCATTCTTCTTGCCGCTGTCAAACAGCCAGTAGATCGGGCGTTTCTAATAAATCTTGCAACGGTCAGAATAGAACTCATTGAGGAAGCAATTGCGAATCACATCCTTCGGTTGACCTTTTCCGCCCAGTGCATCAGCAATAAATTTCGAGTTTTCATCCAGCGTCTCTGCACCATAGACCGTTTTCACAAAGTCCACGAACAAACCGACAATATCATCCTCAAAATATTCATCGTCACAAATCGGGATAATGTTATCCTTATCAGCAGGGAATGACACATATTTTCTGGCATCCCATTCGCCGCCTGCATAAGCAAGTCCATCCACATCCAGAGAGTAGCGACCGAACATACAGCCGACAGCATAGGAAATGAAAGAGCGAATATCTCTACCAAGGTCTGCCTTACGGACAGTTACATCTTTATCCTCGACCTCCGGTGTCAGCTCATCCTGCAAGCCGTAAATGTCGATGAAGATGCGGTTCAGTTCTTCCTCGTTGTCTTTCATCTGGTTGAAGCGGTCTTCACACTCGTTCTGCCACTGATCAAAGGCTTCGGAAATGATAGAAACTTTGCGGAGCAGTAAATGATGTTGGAAATCCCATGAGGTTTCAAAAGAATCCCAATCTTCTTTTGAAATATCAATATTATCCTGTACCATTTTTTCGATATTATCTCTATCTGCATCAACAAGCGGAATAGATTTGACATCTCCTACTTGCAAATTCAATGTTGGACTTAACATTGAGAGATACTCAAGCATTATCCACAAATCAACGCCCCCTTACTTCCTTCCGGATTTCTTTCATATACTCCTGCATATCTTCTTCTGTTTCAAATCCAGCCTTTTGTGCTTCACCTGCAAAGGCATCCTCTGCACGTTTAAATGCAAGCATTGCAGAGTTTTCAAAATAAAATCTTCCGTTTTCTTCAAGAATGACAATTTTATCGCCAGCTCTCAATTTTAACTTGTTCCTTACAGATACCGGAATCGTAATCTGCCCTTTACTGGAAATTTTTGCTACTTCCATAATCATCATCCTTTCATTGATTGCTTTGTTTTCTTTACTTTCTTTACATTTTTATTATACGCAATCAACGCAAAAATATCAATTCGCTTTTAAATATAAATCATTTTTGACGACAAATTTACGACATTTACGACAAATCTGACACCTCTTTACAATACCAGACATAATGACCGATGCCCTGGAAATCCTGTAAAACAGGCACTTCCGGGCTACACAAGACAGGACAAAATTCAACTTCCATTATTAATAGGTGAGTGCTATTTTTTTTGTGAAGAATTTGTGAACGCTGCAAGCCTTTAAGAAAGATAACCTGTTACTCAGATACCTGTGATGAGATTATTTTCCAGACAATAGTAATAAACCCCATCCTCTTCTACCGGCCTGCATATGGCAGCTGCTCTTGCCTTGACTGTATCCCTGGCATTACCCATTGCCACGCCTGTACCAACAGCTTCCAGCATCTCAATATCATTTTCTCCATCGCCAAAAGCAATCGCTTCCTCTTTTGAAAAGCCATAGTAATCGAGTACTGCATTTACAGCATTTCCTTTGCCGCAATTCAATGGAATAATATCCGCAGCTTTATCCCACCATGCCGTTATCTGCGTTTCTTTGGTACCCTCTAAAATCTGATCATATTCTTCTTTTCTGCACGAACACATTATCTGATAAATATCGTCCTTACATAATTCATCAAAATTATCTGCAATTGTGAGTATTTCATTTCCAAATCTGAAATACTGCTCCAGATCCTTATCTGTACCATTCGTAACAATAAAATGCTCATTGCTGATTGCCGCTGCCCTGTTCATTTTTTTAAGATTCCGGATGATCTTCTGCTTATCATGATGATTCAGGGGATTTTTGAAAATGATTTTCTCTCCGACCCTCACATAAGAACCATTAAAAGTCAACAGAACATCAAACGTAACATCCTGAAATGCGGGAATCGAAAGATAACCTCTGCCTGTTGCCATACATAACAGGATTCCTTTTTGGCGAAGAGAGTTTAATGCTTTAGCTGTTTTCTCTGTCAGTTCCCTATGACCTAATTTGAGCAATGTACCATCAATATCAAAAAAAGCTATTTTTATCATTCCGTCACCTCTAGTAGAAACTATTTATCCATTCCCTTACTTATACTTACTCCCTGAATAAAACTCTATACTATTTACATGAATCACATTGGTTCTATCGACATCTTTATAATAGCATCTTTCCCCTGTTTTTTCTACAAACAGTGTGTACCGCTTTTTATAATATAACTTTCCTGTCTCAATTGCCAAAATAAATTCCGGTCATTCTAACCTTAAAGCTGAAATAACTTTGTGCCCTTGTATTCCTCTTCCATTTCAGATAAAAAAGGACGCAAGCCACATTTCTATGACTCACGCCTTTTTACAAATCTTTTATCATATCTATTTTTTATTCAATATAAAAAATCCCCTATTTTTTTCTTTAACTTTCCATATCAGATTGAACGGATTCCATTGCCTGATATTCCTTTTTTAGTTCTTTCAACAGTTCTTCTTCTGTAGGCAAATAAAGCTTGTATTTTGAAGCAAATACCTGTGTCTCACCTTCTGGCAATGTATAACGCACAACTGCATCACTTTTATCTGCACAAAGCACAATACCAATTGGAGGATTATCCCCCTCATTCATCAATTCTCGCTCATAGTAATGCACATACATCTGCATTTGTCCTAAATCCTGGTGTGTAAGATCACCAATTTTCAGATCTATAAGCACGAAACATTTTAAAATATAATTATAGAAAACAAGATCTATTCTAAAATGTCGTCCATCGAACGTAATTCTCTTTTGCCTAGCTACAAAAGAGAAACCTCGTCCCAACTCTAGTAAAAACTTTTGCAAATGTGTTATAAGTGCCTGTTCCAGATCACTTTCATAAAAATCATCATTGGGAGACAATCCAAGAAATTCCAACACATATGGATCACGAATAATATCTTCAGGTGTTTTTTCTGGTTCCAATGTTTGAATCTCCTGTGCAACATTTTCTTTATTCTTACTTGATAACAATCTCTCATAAAAAAATGTATTAATCTGTCTTTCTAACTGACGAGTACTCCATTGAGATTTTACTGCTTCGTCCATATAAAATTGTCTTGCATTGTCATTTTCCACTCGCATTAAAAGTCGATAATGTGTCCAACTCAATTCGCTACGCAGTGCGTAGCCATTTGGAAAAGTCAGATAAAACTGTCTCATATTTTTTAAATTTGCAACCGTAAAACCTCTTCCAAAATCCTGTGTCATCTGCTTCGATAATTCTTTGAGTAAACCTGTTCCGTATTCGGCACGTTCTTCTCCATTTTGTTCTTTCACAATAGACTTTCCAATTTGCCAGTAGGCTTCCACCATAGTAAAATTGGCAGTCTGATAAACTTTGTCTCTCGCATTTGTGAGTATTTTCTTAATCTCACTATAAAACGCTCTATCCATCAGAACGACCTCCTTTTAATACTTTTTGCAACAATATCACAACTTTTGTAACTTGAAATGCCGATCTGACATTTCAAGTTGCTTCTATAATCAGCTCTTATAGTTACTCGGATTTTATGGCTTTATTTTACCCTGTTTTTCTCATTCTGCCTACTGCTATTTCACATTCACATATAATAATGAGATCGCATTCCACGATCTCATCACCTTCATTTAAACATAAATCAATTCCTTGAGAATAATCTCTTCCGCAATCGCTCTGTGCTGCTTTGCAGCGCTTACCCATGCCATCTGATCTTTTTCCTTATCTGGCAATGGTTCTTTTTCTTCCAGTTGTTTCAGAATCACCTCTATTTAGCTTCTACCGTAAGTCCAAGCCTTGCTGCTACACCGAAATATCCATACATCGTATCTTCATCCTCCAAAACAGCGGAGTAATCTGTTCCCGATGGGAACGTAATCTCGTACTGTGCGCTTTGATATTCAAAGCTTATGGTCACTGTTACATCGCTTCTTTCCGACATTTTATTTAAAAGATAATCGCTGATGGTATGTAGCTTACCAAAGTCAATTGTGACATTTCCGTTTTCCGGCGCATCCTTGATGAAGCCATACAGGTTTTTCACAGTGGCCATACTTGCAGGAATGGGCTGGGATTCCTTAACCATACCGCAGGACATACATTGATACTCTTCCAGGCCGTCTATACCGGGCTGCGGTTCTACCGTTGTTACCCACTGGAAGCTGCATTCGTGGGATGGTGCGGCAGATGATTCTGTTGAATGAGCAGCTGTGGGCTGCGAAGGAGGAGTAACTGTGGGTTGCGAAGGAGTAAAGGGATAATAAATATAAAAAACAAATTCAACAACTTGAATCGGCCCCTGGGATACTGTCGGAGGGGTATAGTCAACCAATTTTGCATAATCATATTGGCTATCATTGGGAATCGTAATAGAAACATTACTTAGATTTTCACCACAAGTTGTTATACTACTTCCAACACGTTTTGAATTATAAATATAGTCCCACCGAACTATATAGATATATGTATCGCCTGCTGGTGGCTGGGAAAAACCGGTAAAAACAAGTGTATCATCAGAATAATAAGTATTTTGTAATGCGTACATAAAGCTGCCAGGATCTGATAAATCAATGGAATAATTCTTCGCTGCCCTTACCTCCAGTTTCATCCCGGCAAATATACCTGTCACCATGATCACTGACAGCATCATAGTCATGATTCTTTTTCCTGTTCCTGTTATTTTACCTTCCATCTCTTTTGTCCTCCTTTTCCGGTAATTCATTCTTTCCTTTCCGCTCCCTTATCCCACGTTCTCTGTCCCGCAATCTGATACAGCATAACGTAACCGCAACTGCCAGAACAAAGGAAACAACACTCACAAGCACGTAGCTTCCTGCATCTTTATACAGCAGGACAGAACCGTACATTCCCTGAGCCGCCATCTGTGTATGTCCTGCCACCACATGAAGCATTCCTGCAAGAAAGGCAAATAAAACCATGCACGCCGCAGACAGTCCATAAATTCCATGCCTCTGCTGCTGACAGTTTCTTTCATAAATTCGTCTTTTTACCAGTTCCACCCGCTTTTGATTATTGTACATAGAATGTGTCACCTCCTTTTCAAAGCCTTATTTATAAGGGTTTCAATCCTGCATTACTTCCTATCTGTTTTTCTTCCATTTCCGAAATCCCAGATGTAAGCCAAGTCCGATCACCAAAGCTCCTGCACAAATGCAGATAACCGGAATCCAGCCGCCACTGTGGGAGCTGTCCTCTGACGGCAGATTCACACTGTCATCCGACTTTGAATCATTGACTGCGGGGTTATTGTCTGCTGGATTATTCTCCACTGTTGATTTCTGATCATCCCCGGTATCCTCCGTTCTTTGATCTCCTGTGACTTGATCCGCCGTGACCTGGTCTTCCGTGCCTCGATCTTCTATAGTTTGGTCTTCTGTGCTCTGATCCTCCGTATCCTTCTGTGTGTCCGATGAACCCGGTTCGTAAGCTCCGATAAGAGATTTTCCGTTGTCTTTCCTTACGGTCTTTGCGTTATCGCCTGCTATAAGCTGTGCCGGAACTGCCTTCGGTTTGGAATTTTCACCGGTCTGCTCTGCCTGCTTGATCCAGCCTGCATAAACCGTCCTGTTTCCATCAAGCCGGATTTCCGTAATGGGCTGTGTCAGATTCCGATCCGCATACCAGCCGCTAAATTCATAACCTTCACGGGTTGGCCGGTAGCCGGAAAGATTGATCATATGTCCTTTCCATGCGCGAACTGCTTTGATACTGCTTCCACCACAGGTATCAAAGGTCAGGGCAGGATAGCTCACCGGAGCTGTGCCACTGCTTTCCTTCGTATCACCTGAATTGTCATGGTTGGTATTATCATGGTTTGCGTCATTATGTTCTGTTTGAGCCGGGGGTACCGGCACTGTATTTTGCTTCCATTTCGCATAAAAGGTCTTATCTCCTGTATCGGTTCTGCTGATTTCCGTAACAGGAGCGCCGGAGAAGCCGCTGTCCTCATACCAGCCTGCAAAAGTATAGCCTCCGCGGGTGATGTCACCTCCTCCCGGCAGAGCCGCACCCGTGCCACAGGTATAGTCGGTTACATCTTTGCCGTCTGCAATCTTGCCTCCATTTGTTTCCAGCTTCACGATATAAGTATTGCCTGACCACTTCGCATAGAGGGTCTTATCTCCTGTATCAGTACTGCTGATTTCCGTAACAGGAGAGCCGGAGAAGCCGCTGTCCTCATACCAGCCTGCAAAAGTATAGCCTTCGCGAGTAATGTCACTTGCTCCCGGCAAAGTTAATGATCTCCCCCCGGTATAGCTTTTAATCTCCTTACCAGGTACAATTGATCCTCCATTTGTTAGCATTGTCACCTGATAAACTTTATTCCAATGAGCCTCAAGCTTCAGATTATCTGTAACACGATCACTGAAATCCCACTTAGGATTTGGATTTACAGACACATACCAGCCTTCAAAGACATAACCGTCCTGCACGAGAGCTCCGGGATCCTGCGCTTTCTGTCCACGAAGAACTTCCTGTTGAGGAATTGATCCGACTCCTTTTGTATCAAAAACGACCGTAACTTTTGCGCTGTTCTCGATTTGACAACTCCCATCCACGGCGCCGCTAAATATACCGCCTTCTATCTTACAATTCATCACGAATCCCTTGAAAGTTGTCATTGAAGCAGCAGATTTCTCAGTACGTATCGTCAGCTTATCATTTTGATCTGTTTTTATTGGCAGGTCTCCTTCCACAATTCCTCCATTTGCATATAATACTGCATTTGGAATAGTGACTATACTTACATCAAATTCAATATTACGTTTAATTGTTCCTCCATACAGATAGAATTTAGCATTACCATAATACTTGATGATGGAATCTATCGTTCCTCCATAAATCCTGAGTTTTGCATCCCCATTAATTTGAATTCCATTCTTCGATCCATTAATGATTTCCCCTTCCTGCTGACCTGTATTTTTTATATTCAGTTCACTTGAAGCTAGCAGTGTTATTACATTGTCGCCCATCTCCAGCTTATGACCATTCAAATCCAATGAAACAGTGTAAGAACTAAGTATTTCCCCAATTTTAAGCTCTTTATCCAGCGTTATATTCTCTCCCAGACGGTAATTTCCAGGCGGAAGCCTATAAAAAATTTTGCCGCTGGTAGATTGCACTCTATAATTCTCAATAGTATCCTGCTTCAATTCCACATCTCCACGGTTATTGGGAGCCATAACAATTGGCAGTTCATTTGCTCGCAACGCATTTTCAACATTTATGCCGGAGCTTTCTTCGCTGCATACATGAGTACATGCTGTCGGCTGGGCTTCTTCGGATTCCATTGCATCATTTCCGGACACCGTACCGGTTCCGGTGGTCTGCGGATAGCATTCTGATGTGTGCACATGAACGCAGTTTTTTGTCAGCGTATCACAGGTCTCGGTATATTCATGTGTCTGCGCCTGCACTTCCTCCTGCTGTTGTATCTGCTTTTGTTCCTGCGTCTGCTTTTGCTTCTGTTTCTGCTCTTGCTCCTGGGGCTGCTTTTGCTCCTGCATCTGCTTTTGCCCCTGCGTCTGTTTTTGCTCCTGGGGCTGCTCCTGTTCCTGTTTCTGCTCCTGTTCCTGCGTCTGCTTTTGCTTTTTCTGGATTTCCAGGGAAGGCCTCGTCTTATTGCTGCCCGCCCTTCACGGCGTCGAGCACGATGCCCGGCGTCAGGAGCTCGGGGAGCACCTGCACGGTTCCGTCCGGCCTGTAGAGGAGGTAGAGCGGCACGCCGGAGCGGCCGAAGCGGGAGAGGATGTCCGTGATGGCGGGATCGCGGTTCGTCCAGTCGCCCATGAGGAGCGTGACGTTTCCGTCCCTGAAGGCGGTCTGCACTTCGTCGCGGTCAAGAGCCGCGACCTTGTTGGCCTGACAGGTGACGCACCAGGCGGCGGTGAAGTCGACGAAGACGGGGCGGCCTTCAGCAAGGGAGGCCCTGACGGCCTCTTCGGACCAAGGCTGCCAGACGCCCCTGCCCTGTGCGGTGGCGGCGCGGTCGAATTCGCCCGTGGCGATGACGGCGATTGCGCCGGCCGCAAGAAAGGACGTGACGCCCATCAGGACGCGGTTGCGACCGCGGCCCCACTGCTCTCGGCCGAGCAGCCAGAGCGCGATGGCGGCGGAGCCGCAGCCCGCAAGCATCAGAAGCATGCCGTTGAGGCTGACCTGCTTGGAGAGCACCCAGCCGAGCCAGACGACGGCAAGCGCCATCGGAATCGCCATGACCTTGCGGAAGACGTCCATCCAGGCCCCCGGCCTCGGGAGCATTCTCGACCAGCCGGGGAAGATGCAGAGCAGAAGCCACGGAAGCGCCATGCCCAGACCGAGCGAGAGGAAGACGGCGATCGCCTCGACGGCGGGTTGCGTCACGGCGTAGCCCAGAGCGGCGCCCATGAAGGGGGCCGTGCAGGGGCTGGCGACGATGACGGCGAGGATGCCCGTGAAGAACGAGCTCGCGGCACCGGTTCTCGGCGCACTGCGCGCAACGCGGGTGTCGGCGAGATGGCTTGCGGCAGTGAATTCAAAGACGCCAAGCAGGTTGATCGTGATGGCGACGAAGAGCACGAGCAGGAGCGAGACGACCCACGGACTCTGGAGCTGGAAGCCCCAACCGAGCGCCATGCCCACGCCCCTGAGGGCGAGAAGCGCACCCGCCAGCACACCCATCGTGACGAGGACGCCGCCCGTGAAGGCGATGCCGTGCGGCAGCAGTCTTTCGCCTCTGCGGTAGCCCTCGATGAGCTGCAGGATCTTGAGCGAGAGGATCGGGAAGACGCAGGGCATCAGGTTGAGGATGAGGCCGCCGAGGAACGCGAAGACGATGGCGGTGAGGGTCGTCACCGAGGCGCCCGAGCCTGCGACGGGAAGTGCGCCGGAGAAGACGGCGGGCTTGGGCACCGCGCCCTTTTCCAGCGGGAAGGAGGTTTCGATCGCCCAGCCGCCCGCAGCGGGGCCGCCGTCGCCCACGAAGACGCCCGAGAGCGTGGCGCGGGGCTCCTGCAGGAACTCGGGGGCGAGCGTCATGAGGATGGAGGCGCTGCCGTCCTCCTCGGTCTGGTGCTGCGGCTCGTCGGAGAGCTTCAGCACGCGCTCGTCAAGCGGGTAGAAGGAAAGGCTCTTCTCAACGTGCACTTCGGAGGCGGGTACCGTCACCTTGAGGCGGTCCTCCTCGTAGACGGCGCGCACGCCGCGGATGTCGGCCACTTCGGGCACGTTGACGATGGCGTTCGAAACGAGCTCGGCATCGGCCGAGGGCTTCGGCGCGACCTCGTAGGGCAGCGTGATTTCGGCCGTGCCCTCGCCGGGGATGCAGACGTCCTTGCAGGCGAGGTAGGAGACGTGGATGCTGATGCGCGCGGAGCGTCCCTCGGGGAAGCGGGGGATCTCGGCCTCGAACGGAAAGACGGCGGTGCCGCCGTAAGAGAAGCTCACGATTCCCTTGTCGTTGTGACGTTCGGGAAGCGGGAAGCGCGGATCCGTGAGGCGAACGTCCTTCGGCGTCGTGAAGCTGAACTGCGTCGTGAGGCCGGCGTCGCCTGGCATGCGCCAGTACGTGTGCCAGCCCGGCGCGTGCTCAAGCACCACAGCGAGAAGGTTTTCGGCCTGAGGCGTGAGGCCCTCGTTCTGGGCGACGAGCCGCACGGTGACGCTCGGCTCGGGTGCGGGCTGCGCCGCGCGGTCGAGCGTCGAGAGGAGATCCTGGGCCCCGGAGGCCCAGGTGGAGGCCGCAGCGGCGCAGAGCGCAGCTGCGGCAAGCCAGGTCTTGACGGAACCCATGATCGTCCTTTATGCAGGCGCCGCTCAGGCGGCGATTTCAGCAAACGTCTCGCGAGCGGCGGCGATGGTCGCGTCGATCACTTCGTCGGTGTGCATGATCGAGACGAAGCCTGCCTCGAAGACGGACGGGGCGAAGTAGACGCCGCGCTCGAGCATGCCGTGGAAGAAGCGGTTGAACGTCTCCGTGTCGGACTTCATCACGTCGGCGAAGCCGTGCGGGACGGACGGCAGGAAGTAGAGGCCGAACATGCCGCCGACGCTGTCGGCGCAGAACGTGATGCCGTTTTCCTGAGCGGCGGCCGTTAGGCCCTTGACGAGGCGGTCGGCGGCGCGGGAAAGCTTGTCTTGGAAGCCCGGAGCCTGAATGCCCTTGAGGGTCGCAAGACCGCAGGCGACGGCGACGGGGTTGCCGGAAAGCGTGCCGGCCTGGTAGACGGGACCGAGGGGAGCGATCTGCTGCATGATTTCGCGGCGACCGCCGAAGGCGGCAACGGGCATGCCACCGCCGATCACCTTGCCGAGCATCGTGAGGTCGGGCTCGATGCCGTAGAAGGCCTGGGCGCCGCCCTGAGCGACGCGGAAGCCCGTCATGACTTCGTCGACGATGAGGACGGCGCCGTGCTTCGTGCAGAGCTCGCGCATCGTGCGAAGGAATTCGGGGTTGCCGCGGACCATGTTCATGTTGCCGGCGACGGCTTCGACGATCACGCAGGCGATGTCGTCGCCCCACTGGGCGAAGGCGTCCTCAAGCTGCTGCGGGTTGTTGTACTCGAGCACGAGCGTGTGCTCCGTCACGGAGGCGGGAACACCGGCCGAGGACGGATTGCCGAAGGTGAGCATGCCGGAGCCCGCCTTGACGAGGAGAGAGTCGGAGTGGCCGTGGTAGCAGCCCTCGAACTTGATGATCTTGTTGCGACCCGTGTAGCCGCGGGCGAGGCGGATGGCGGACATGCCGGCCTCGGTGCCGGAGCTCACGAGGCGGACCTGGTCCATGGACGGCACGAGCTTGCGGACCTCTTCGGCGATGAGCGTCTCGCCCTGCGTGACGGCGCCGAAGGAGAGGCCCTTCGAGACGGCTTCGTCAACGGCGGCGATGACTTCGTCGTTGTTGTGGCCGAGGATCATCGGGCCCCAGGAGAGGATGTAGTCGATGAACTGCTTGCCCGTGGCGTCCCACATGTAGGGGCCCTTGGCGCGGTCGATGAAGCGCGGGGAGCCGCCCACGGAGCGGAAGGCTCGCACGGGGGAGTTCACGCCGCCCGGAATCGAGATCTGCGCACGCTGGAAGAGTTCGTCATTGAGGTCCATTTGTTCAACTCCTGAAAGCATGGAACGTGTCCGCGGCGGCCTCTCAAGGGTCGCGGCCGCCGGGACGGCAAATGAAAAAAAGGGCGGCCTTCGAAGCGGGCCGCCCGAAAAAACAATGAATTTTACCGAAACAGTCTGAACGCACCGTTAACGGGTGTTGCATCCGGGACGGATTCGTGCGGCGTCAGAACGCCACGCCCAGGGAGAGCGTGAAGTCGGTCGCCATGGGCTTGAGCACGTAGTCGTCGCCGCGGGCCTCGACGGTGCCCTTGTAGCGGGCGAACGAGGTGAACATTTCGGCGTTGACGAAGACGTTCTTCGTGACCGCGTAGGTGGCGCCGAGCGACGTGACGGGGTGGAAGGAGTCGTCCTTGCCGGCGGGGCCCTTCATCTTGGAGTAGCCCAGACCGCCGCCCGCGTAGAGGCGGAGGCTGTCGAGGGCGTCGATGTTGTACTGAAGCTGGACGGCCCAGGTCTGGAAGCGGTAGGACTTGCTCGTGTCCGTGCCCGCCGTCTTGATGTCATGCTCGGAGCGGCGGTACGAAACGTCGGTCGCCCAGTGGCGGCCCGAGTAGTGGCGCATGCCGACGTTTCGTAT
>OGNQ01001565.1_pt1 | contig 14960 bp, 14 predicted proteins | sample 1573481 | NCBI WGS metagenome assembly OGNQ01 (sample SAMEA2581920, study PRJEB24529) | metagenome | biome: Human gut stool | place: China | collected 2011 | reverse complement strand
CTTGAAGCCTTCAATATCACTCCATCTGTAGCAATCTCAAACCTAATTCGTGACTCTGGAAATATCAATAAGATTGTCGAGCAACATAACAATAGTTTGTTAAAATTTGAGATAACGGCTAAGCGGCTTTACGTCGCCAGCCAAAGAGTTCTTTGACAGTATGACTAATTACTTTCGGTTCGGTATTCTCCGACACTTGTCGAAAATTAATTTAGCGATGTATGTGTTTGCCATGACCTCCTTGAAAGAAGCCATGGAATACGGCATCCCATTTTCCTTCATCATCACCTTTGCCACATTGATAATCAGTCACTTAATAAAATGTTATTAGTTATATTATGTTAATTAACTCTCTTATTTTCAAACGATTACATTCGAATTAACAGAGTGTTGTTGAAAAAAGGAAATAAAAATATGGGCATGGCCAACCATCACGGTTGTTCATACCCATTAATGTCGATTATTATTTATTCAATAACAATAATTAATCCCGTCTATTTCAGTTTTCTGTAACCGTAAGCCGCGTTATTTCCCAACTGCTCTTCGATACGGATAAGCTGGTTATACTTAGCCATACGGTCGGTGCGGCTCATCGAACCGGTCTTGATTTGACCAGAGTTTGTAGCCACAGCGATATCAGCGATGGTGGTGTCCTCTGTTTCACCAGAACGGTGTGATGTAACAGTTGTGTAGCCATGACGATGAGCCATCTCTATTGCATCCAAAGTCTCAGTAAGCGAGCCAATCTGGTTCACCTTGATAAGTATGGAGTTAGCAGCACCCATTCTGATGCCCTTCTCCAAGAACTTCACGTTGGTAACAAAGAGGTCGTCGCCGACCAACTGGCAACGGTCACCGATGGCAGACGTAAGCTTCACCCAGTTGTCCCAATCGTTCTCGTCAAGACCGTCCTCGATGGAATCGATAGGATATTTGGTAATCAGTTCTTCCAAGTACTTTATCTGCTCTGCAGCCGTGAGCTTCTTGCCGTTAGGATCCTTTTTCTTACCGTCCTTCAGTTGTCGATAATCATAATACCACTCACCGTTCTCCTGAACAGCAAACTCGCTGGCAGCGCAGTCCATGGCTATCTTGACATCCTTTCCCGGCTCATAACCGGCATCCTTGATTGCCTGGCAGATGCTCTCAAGCGCATCCTCTATGCCATTAAGCGCAGGAGCGAAACCGCCCTCGTCGCCGACGGCAGTAGAAAGGCCGCGACTCTTCAGGAGCTTTGCCAAGGCATGGAACACCTCTGCACCCATACGGATGGCCTCCTTCTCATTAGGAGTGCCCACAGGACGAATCATAAACTCCTGGAAAGCGATGGGCGCATCAGAGTGAGCACCACCGTTGATGATGTTCATCATAGGAACGGGGAGGGTGTAAGTGTTGCAGCCACCGATATAGCGATACAACGGGATATGGAGATACTCGGCTGCTGCATGAGCCACAGCAAGCGATACGCCAAGAATAGCATTGGCACCCAAGTTTGACTTGGTCTTAGTGCCATCCAGCTCCAACATCTTATTGTCGACAGCACGCTGCTCCAAGGCTGAGAAACCGACCAAAGCCGGTGCAATCACGTTATTCACATTCTCTACTGCCTTTAATACTCCCTTGCCACAATAGCGGCTCTTGTCGCCATCACGAAGCTCCAAAGCCTCATTCTCACCTGTTGAGGCACCAGACGGAACTGATGCATGGCCAGCAACGCCAGACTTTAAAGAAACCTCAACCTCTACTGTAGGATTGCCACGAGAATCCAAGATTTCTCTTGCATGAACTTTTTCGATAATCATAATACAATAATATATTTAACTTTATAAAACTTTATATAAACCGCATGAACACAACACGGGGCGCATAAATACGATTTATTTACGGGTGTAAAAATAGTAATCATAAGAGAAACCACCAAATTCAGAGCATCCTCAAAAATAGGTATTTAGCAGAAAATACCTATATGTAAGTATGATATTGCATAACGATGAATATAGTTTTCTTACGGTATTAAACTTTCAGGCATGATCTGCGTCTAACACATAGATGATGTTTAGAACATCTATCATAACTTAGATATTGTTTGTTTCTAGAAATATTTTGCTTATATGGTTGCTCGGGATGGAGACGCAAGAGCATGAATACTAAACACTTTGGCGAAGACATCACTTTTAGGTATTGCCCGACTCACAACGAAATTGTATCTTTACATCGTAACTAACAGATAAAAGATTATGATAGGAATGACAACAACAATAATCATTGGACTTCTGATTCCGCTATTGGGAACGATGCTTGGTTCGGCTTTCGTCTTCATGATGAAAGACGAGATGTCTGCGCGATTGCAAAAGTCGTTATTGGGCTTTGCCTCTGGTGTGATGGTAGCAGCGTCTGTATGGTCGTTGCTCATTCCCGCTATGGAGATGAAGGCTGACAGCGGCGCATGGTCGGTAGTGCCGGCAGCTGTGGGATTCATTATGGGCGTAGGTTTCCTGCTGCTTATTGACGAGCTGACACCCCACCTCCATATCGGAACCGACGAGCCTGAGGGCATACGCTCACACCTGTCAAAGACAGCTATGCTTGCTCTTGCCGTAACCATCCACAATCTACCCGAAGGAATGGCTGTAGGCGTGGTGTTTGCAGGAGCCGAAAACGGCGCTTCGCATATCTCGTTAGCCGGAGCCATTTCTGTGTCATTGGGCATTGCCATTCAGAACATTCCCGAAGGCGCTATCATCTCAATGCCCATGCGTGCGGCAGGCAACAGCCGATGGAAGTCTTTCGTGTTAGGATCGCTGAGCGGAGTGGTAGAGCCTATAGGAGCCATAGCCGTTCTGCTGCTTGCCTCACTCATTATGCCCGCCCTCCCCTACATGCTCGCCTTTGCAGCAGGAGCCATGTTCTACGTAGTGGTGGAAGAACTGATACCAGAAGCCTCAGGCGGCCAACACAGCAATCTCAGCACCATCGGCTTCGCCATAGGTTTCGTGTTGATGATGGTGCTGGATGTTGTGATGGGGTAATCTCTACATTTAGTTTATGCTTCTCTGTGAATGACATTTCCGTTGGCTTGGTGTGTGGCAAGTACCAGCACCTCGGCTATCTGGACGTGCTTCGGAGCTGAAGCGGCTGACAAGATGGGATCCGTACTCTTTGATTCCATCCACAAACGGACGGATAGAGAAGAAAGCATCAGCGACAACGATATCGGTGACCTTCAACAAATCCTTCTTGTAACGCTTGATGACCGCTATGTAATGTTGCACGAGAGTCATGTTGCGCAGTTTCAACTCTCCTGTAGATGGAGTCTGATGGGTGCGCAGCATCATGCAACTGTTGGCATAGACATCGACAAGAGCCAGTCCTATGATTTCAAGTCCATGCTTCATGGAACTTGCACAACCTGACCAGAAAGTACCGATATGCGGAGTCTTCTTGCCCGACTTGCAGATGTAGCTCGAATCAATGGCAATAGCCAATAGACCATCCATATTCAAGAAACGTCGGCATAGGGCAAGGTTGAATTCCAACCAGTCTATGCATTTCCATCGGAAGGCAGACTATTCGTATAGTAGTGACAACTGGTCGACGGTCAGTTCCGCGCCGGTCGACACTGCAGTTTCCAGATAGTCGGAAGTCTTGATGTTGCGCGACTCCTCTTCGATTGAATAGGAAGCGTGGTTTGACGATGCCACCATCAGTTTCAGGCGCGTTGCGCGCTTGTTGCGTATTGTGTAGACCACAGGCACGTTGAAGCGCGTGAACGACGTTGATGGTTTCAGATAGCCCACACCACGGCCAATTTCCACTTCTTTCCCGCCCTCGTCGTTGACAAGCGAGATGACCACAAGCCCTGTTTCCGAGGTGTCGTGATAGTCCTGCACGAATGTGTATATGCCGCTGACGGCGGTTGGACGGGAGCGGAAGGCTATGCCTTCATTATATGTCTCCAAGCCGGATTTGTCGACCGAGTAACTGCCGAGAAACAGTTTGCCGGCAGAGCGGTTTGCCAGGGTGGGAGCATAGGAGCTGTAGTAGTGCCGGTCGGTGCGTGCGTCGCGCGCCGGTTCCACTCCGTGCCAGCTCCATGCGGCGTTGCGCAGCCGCACGGCCCATTGCCCTGAGCCAGTTGACGGAATGATTTCTGTTGTGGGCACTTGGAACCATGTGTTTGAGGTTGAGGCAAACTTCGCGCACGTTTTTTTGTTTACGCTTGTCCACTTCTTCGGTTCGCTGACGATGATGTCGGCTTTGTTGTAGATTGGCATCCAGCTCGACAGGTTGGAATATTTGCCGCCACAGTTCACGTGCTTCATACTGATGGTTTCGTCAATGTCTTCAAAGTCGGCGTTGGGCAGTTCGAGAGCCGACTCTGTCGTCACTCCGAACCCATGGGAGTCGTTGCTGCCTGAGATTACGGCGATTTCGTAGGAAGTAGACGGGGTGAGCGTTTTTACCGTGACGCGGCGGTCGGCCACGTTGCGTTCGGTCACGGCAGGATGCCATCCGCCTCCGTTTGGTTTCACAAGGACGCTGATATAAGGAACAACTTCGCTAAGGTCGTCGCCCTCGAACATCAGGTCGACTTGCGACGACCAGATGTTTTCTTGGCTGCACATCACTTTATATTCGGGCACGTCGCGCTCCACGGCGACAGGCTCTGTATATTTCAGGCCGTCGTTGTAAGAGGCTCTCACGAGAGTGGCACTTATGCCAGGAGCGAGAGGCAGGGTGGCGGTGTATCTGCCCACGGCTACGCGTTTGACGTTTGCGGCTGTCACTTCTTGCCATTGGTCAAGGCTTGACGGACCTTTCGTTTCAAAAGTTAGTTTGTCGGCAGGCAGGTCGCCGCTGCATTCAATCTCCAGCGCGACTTTGTCGGCGGAAGGGCGTATGGCGGCGGGCTGTATCAATGCGATTTTTACTGGGCGTATCTCCACTGTCAGCACCATTGGCGACAGCGCTACGCGTCCAGCCTCGTCGCGTGCCTGCAGAATGATTTTGTGCACGGTGGCAGCCCCGCTTTCGGAAGCGTGCATTCGGGCTACGATTGCCGACAGGTCGAGCGATACGTTTGTCGCCCCCTTTTCAAACCCTGTGGCAGTGATGCCCTGCGACGCAAGGGTGGCGGCGTCGGTGGCGGCAATGTCGGTCTCGGCAGTCCAGTAGTTGTCAACCATATTGTTGGATATGATTGTAAAATACAGATTTCTCAATCCTCCAGCCACGTTGATGTCAACACCGAGCCGTTTGTCCGGACTGTTGTATTCAAGCATGCTGTAGCTGTTGTCGTTGTCGAAGCCCACGGCAGTGATAGTAGGCGACTGGGTGGAGAACAGAGCGTCGTCGACCGTCAGCCGGTAAGGCGTAGATGCCGTGTGTTCATCGTACACGCATGTCAGGTTGTTGCCGTCGGCATCGAAGCGGAATTGATGGTGTGTAGCGGCATCGGCGGCGAAAGCATCGAATGGCTGCAGAGCCACTTTGCGCCCCGAAGCGTCGGAGATGGCAAGCTCGCAGCGCATGTTGCCGGGACGCAGACAGGCTGTCCGCTTTTCGCTGGTCGTGAAGTCCACATATTCTCCGGATGCAGTCTTTGCGCGCATCATGATGTTGTCCGCCAAATTTTTAGCCGCATCGGTAAACGAAACCGATACAAGAGTCTGAGCCACACCGCATTTTATGTCGACCGTGGTTTCTTCATCTTCTTTCACGCAGTTTGGTTGTTCGGCAAAAAATGTCGGGGCAATGAATCCTTCTTGGTCCTTGTCGCCGTAGCTGGCGGAAAATATATATTCACCCACAGGCAATTTCTGCGATCCGCTCTCGAATTTGGCAAGAGAAGCCCACGACTTCACCGTCGCCGTGCGGCAATTCATGGCAGAGAGAGCCAAAGCGTCGGCAGAAGGGGCGTCGACGTCGATGCCCGCCGCTCCCGCCACAGGAGTGACGGAGGGGTCGACTGACAGCAGAAACCGCACGTCGCCGTATCCGGTCACCAATGGGTTGGGGTCGTTGCTGCATGCCGCAAACAGCAGGCATATTGTCGCTTGTAAAAAAACTTTCTTAATCATAGACGCAAATTTAATGTTTTCTTTCTATTGCCGAAAGCGAATGTGGGGTTACGGAACAATTTATGGAGCGTTTAGACTAAAATTTGCATATTCCGGCGATGCGTTGTAACTTCGTGGGCAAATCAACAAACAAACATATCTTATTCGAATGAAGAAACAAATTTTGACGGCTTTGTGCGCGGCGGTGTTGACGCTGCCGATGGCGCATGCCGAAAATCCGAAACAAGAATTCCGTGGAGCATGGATCCACACAGTGCATCAGAGCCAATATGCCAAAATGACAACAGATGAGACAAAGGCATACCTCTGCGACCAACTCGACAAGCTTAAAGCCGCAGGCTGCAACGCCGTGCTTTTCCAGGTGCGTCCGAGCGCCGACGCCTTCTATCCGTCGGAACTGGAGCCGTGGAGCCGTTTCCTGACTGGCACTGCCGGCAAGGCCCCGTCGCCTTATTGGGACCCGCTGCAGTTTATGATTGAGGAATCTCATGCGCGCGGCATGGAGCTTCACGCATGGCTTAACCCGTATCGTGTGACGACATCGAAAAATGAGAAATTGCCAAAGAACCACATCTATTACAAGCATCCCGAGCGTTTCGTCGCTTACGACGGCAAGCTTTATTTTGATCCGGGACAGCCTGAAAACCGCAGTTTTATTGAGAGTGTGGTCAAAGACTTGATTACGCGCTACGACTTTGACGCCATCCATATGGATGACTATTTCTATCCTTATCCTGTGGATGGATTGGATTTCCCCGACAGCAAGTCGTATAAGGAATATGGAGAGGGGATGGACCGCGGCGACTGGCGCCGTCATAATGTCGACTTGCTCATCGAGGGATTGCACGAGGTGATTGAGGCGCAGAAGCCGTGGGTGCGTTTGGGCATAAGTCCGTTCGGAATCTGGCGCAACAAGACGAGCGACCCGCGTGGCAGCGATACAAACGGATTTCAGAACTACGACGGCCTCTATGCCGACGTGTTGCTTTGGACGGAAAAAGGATGGGTGGACTATATGCTTCCCCAGCTTTACTGGACGCTTGAGAGGAAGGTGGCATCGTCGGAGAAACTGGCGTATTGGTGGAACGACAACGCCAACGGTCGCCACATGTACATCGGGCAAAACGTGAAGACTACGATGGACACTCCAGATCTCGCCCCGTCGACCGACCCTACGCAACTCGATCACAAAATCCGCCTGTCGCGTGAGCTGCCCAACATTCAGGGTAACTGCTGGTGGCCTGGGTATATGATCACGGCCAACTATAAGGGCGTGGCCGACTCGCTTGCCATGAATCAGCAGCGCACAGTGGCTCTCGTGCCCAACTATCCGTGGATCGACGACGTGAAGCCAGGCGAGGTCACTTCGCTCCGCCGCGACGGCGACCGCCTTCTTTGGAAGGCTCCGTCGACCGCCGACCCTATGCAGGAGGCGCGTGCCTATGTGGTCTATCGTTTTGACAAGGGCGTTGACGTTAACATCGACAACGCAGAGGCGATACAGTGTGTCACTTACAAGCCGGAATATGCTCTTGGCGCCGACCATGGACATTTCACCTATGTGGTTACGGTGCTCGACCGTGCAAACAATGAAAGTGCTGTCGGGGAAGCTATAAATGTGAAGCAGTAGCGGTGCAAAAAATTGATAATGTGGTTTCAAGATTTTCGGTCGAAAATTTTGAAACCACATTTTTTATTTCTAAATTAGCAACCACAAATCTAACTCGCTATGACTGGAATAAGCAGAATGCTCGACTTTTTGACCGCGCTGAAGGTTAACAATGACCGCCAGTGGTTTGGTGTGCATAAAGAAGAGTATAACGACATCCGCCGTCAATGTTTGGAAGAGGTAGGCGTGCTGATTGCCGAAATAGAGCGTTTCGACCCGCATCTTGCCGGAGTCGCGCCAGAGCAATGCGTGTATCGCATCTATCGCGACATCCGTTTTTCAGCCGACAAATCGCCGTATAAGACCCATTTTGGAGTGGTGCTTGGTCACGGAGGTAAGAAATGCAAGGAGGCCGCCTACTATCTGCATATTGATCCCGACGGCTGCGCGTTTTTCAGTGGCGTATGGTTTCCGGAAATGCCTGTGTTGCGCTTTCTGCGGCGCAACATCTACGATAATCTTGACGAATTTCTTGAGATTATAGACAGTCCTGCTTTCAAATCGGAATATCCCGGTCTGATAGGAGAAAGCCTGAAGACGTTGCCAAAAGGCTATCCGAAAGACTGTCCGTGCCCTGAAATTTTCAAAATGAAAGAATTCCTTGTGCAAAAAAAATATAAAAAATCATTGTTTGCAGCCGGAAATTGGCAGAAGCAAGTTGCAAAAGACGCTCAATTGGCAAAACCGTTCAACGATTTTTTGAATTATGCATTTGAAGAATTGCACACTCAATGATGGAGTGTGCGCAATATGTGGTGCGATTGCACAAAAAAGGCGATTCTGAGTAGTCGGAATTACACAAAAAAAGGTCGATTGTGCCAAAAATTAAATAGAACTAAATCCTTAAAAAGATTACATATTTTACTTTAAATTTGTAGCAATTAAACACAAGAACTATGGCTAAAATCAGAGGAGCAGTAGTGGTTAACGAAGAACGGTGCAAGGGGTGCAACCTATGTGTGGTGGCATGCCCCACAAAAACTTTGTCGTTACAGGCAAAGGAGGTGAACGACCGTGGCTACCACTTTGCCTACATGTCTAATCCCGACGCTTGCATCGGATGCGCAAGTTGTGCGTTGGTTTGTCCCGACGCTTGTATTGAAGTTTATAAAGTACGCGTAGATTAACAAATCGAAAAACGAATTTCACTATGGAAAAAGAAATAAGATTGATGAAAGGCAACGAGGCTCTTGCCATCGCGGCTATCCGCTATGGAGCCGATGCCTATTTCGGATATCCAATCACTCCGCAGTCGGAGGTGCTTGAAACGCTGATGGCAGAACAGCCTTGGGAAACCACGGGCATGGTTGTGCTTCAGGCAGAGAGTGAGGTGGCGTCGATCAATATGGTCTATGGCGCGGCAGGAACAGGCAAAGTGGTGCTGACGTCGTCGTCGAGTCCAGGCATCAGTTTGATGTGCGAGGGTTTGTCGTATATCGCAGCATCGGAATTGCCAGCCTTGGTTATCAACGTGAGCCGTGGCGGACCTGGACTTGGAACTATCCAGCCGTCGCAGGCTGACTATTTCCAGGCAACAAAAGGCGGAGGTCACGGCGACTATCATTTCATCGTGCTGGCTCCGTCGTCGGTGCAGGAAATGTGTGATTTCGTTGGTCTCGGATGGGACTTGGCGTTCAAATACCGCACCCCGGCGATGATTCTTGCCGACGGTGTTGTCGGACAGATGATGGAGAAGGTGGTGCTTCCGCCGCAGCGTCCGCGTCTGACCGACGAGGAAGTGCGCAAACGTTGCCCATGGGCAGCCACAGGACGCACACCGGGACGTGCGCGCAACGTAATCACGTCGCTTGAACTTGACTCTGCAAAGATGGAGGAGAACAACCTTCGATTCCAGGCAACATACAAGAAAATTGAGGAAAACGAAGTGCGTTTCGATGAGTATGCCGTTGACGATTGCGATTATCTCATCGTGGCATACGGCTCAATCGCGCGTATCAGCCAGAAAGCAGTGGAGATGGCTCGCAAGGAAGGAATCAAAATCGGAATCCTCCGTCCAATCACGTTGTGGCCTTTCCCGTATGCAGAGGTTAAGCGTTTGGCAGAACGCACAAAAGGCGTGCTGACAGTGGAAATCAATGCCGGACAGATGGTTGAGGACGTGCGTCTCGCTGTCGACGGCGCAGTGAAAGTGGAACACTTCGGACGTTTGGGTGGCATCGTGCCTACGCCCGACGAGATTCTCGAAGCGTTCAAACAAAAAATCTATCAGAAATAACTAAAGCATTCCCGTCATGGACATCAACGATATTATCAAACCTGAGAATCTGGTTTATAAGAAACCGGCTTTGATGAACGACAATCACATGCACTATTGCCCTGGCTGCAGCCACGGTGTTGTTCATAAACTCGTAGCCGAACTGATTGAAGAAATGGGACTCGGAGACCGCGCTGTGGGCATTGCGCCTGTGGGTTGTGCCGTCTTCGCCTATAATTATATTGACATCGACTGGATTGAAGCTGCCCACGGACGTGCGCCTGCTATCGCTACTGCCGTAAACCGCTTGTATCCAGGTAACCTCGTTTTCACATATCAAGGCGACGGCGACTTGGCTGCCATCGGTACTGCCGAGACTATCCATGCCGCCAACCGCGGTGAGAACATTACAATCATCTTCATCAACAATGCAATCTACGGTATGACTGGCGGACAGATGGCCCCGACGACGCTGCTCGGCATGAAGACTGCCACAACGCCTTACGGACGACGTGTCGACCTGAATGGATATCCGTTTAAAATCAGCAACGTTCTGTCGCTGCTCGACGGCACTTGCTACGTGACGCGTCAGAGCGTGCACACTCCTGCTGCCGTGCGCAAGGCGAAGGCTGCCATCAAGAAGGCGTTCCAGAACACGCTCGACAAGAAAGGCACCTCGGTGGTGGAGATTGTCAGCACTTGCAACTCTGGCTGGAAAATGAGTCCGGTAGATGCCAACAAGTGGATGGAAGAGAATATGTTTGCCAATTACCCTATGGGCGACCTAAAAAATGAGTAGACGATGAAACACGAAATTATTATAGCCGGATTCGGCGGACAAGGTGTGCTGTCGATGGGCAAGATTCTTGCCTATTCAGGCTTGATGGAAGATAAGGAAGTGACATGGATGCCGGCTTACGGCCCTGAACAGCGTGGCGGCACGGCGAATGTGACCGTGATTCTAAGTGATGAGAAGATAAGCTCGCCGATTCTTAACGCTTTCGACATCGCTGTGGTGCTCAACCAGCAAAGCCTTGACAAGTTTGAGAGCAAGGTGAAGCCGGGCGGCATACTCATCTATGACAACTACGGCATTCATCGCGCTCCAACGCGCAAGGACATAAAGGTCTACAATGTTGCGGCTATGGACGCTACGTTGGAGATGAAAAATTCAAAAACGTACAATATGATTGTGCTCGGCGCGCTCTTGAAGGTGTGCCCGATGGTTACATTGGAAAGTGTGATAAAAGGCTTGAAGAAGTCGTTGCCTGAGCGCCATCATAAATTGATTCCTCTCAATGAGGAGGCTATCCGCAAGGGTATGTCGCTCATCAATGAGTAGGATTGACGAGACTCGCACATTATTTGTGACCGGAACCACGCTTGCAGGCGTGGCTCCTATGAAACTGAGTTGATATCGGCATCCGTCACTTTTTGTGGCGGATGCTTCTTTTCTTGCAACAGATGGATTTATATTGTTTTTATATCCAGGATTCAAATAATTTCTACTGACCCGATACTTGTCCTGTTTTATCATAAGATTTAGAACCTAGGTTATACTTAGAATCTAATTCAGAACGAGGTCGCCAATCTATTGGTAATATGTCTTTTCCAGTTTGATATTTAAGTATTAGTTTCGTAGTTGGAAAGACCTTTTTCCTCTCGCTGGGGCTGTCGGCTCTCGCCGGGTATGAAACCAGCAACCAGGGCGACAAGCTGCTGCTGGACGGGGCTACGCTGCTGGACAAGGACTGTTTCATCTACGGCGGTGCGCTCACGCTGGAACTGGAAACCTACCTGACCGACTGGGTGGTGCTGCTCGTCAATGCGAGGGAACGTATGCTGTTCGGCTCGGACATAGGCAAGTTCCACACGCAGGTATCTGTGGGACTGAAATTCATTATCAACTGACCGCTATATAATAATGTATATGAAGAATGTAATGTATAAAATCATCATGGGTTGCTACATCGTGGCCGCCCTTGTGCTTGTAACCGCCTGTAATGACAGCTTGGACATTCAGCAGGCTTACCCGTTCACGGTGGAAACGCTGCCCGTACCCAAGAAACTGAAAGTGGGTGAAACAGCCGAAATACGCTGCCAACTGGTGCGTGGCGGCGACTACCAGCCTACGACCTACCAGATACGCTATTTCCAGCCTGATGGCAAAGGAAAACTGGAAATGGATAACGGTACGGTGTTTCTGTCCAATGACCTTTACCCGCTGGAGAAAGAAACGTTCCGGCTCTACTACACCTCGGCATCGACCGACCAGCAGACGATTGTCATCTATATCATCGACAGTTTCGGGCAGATGCAGCAGGTTTCGTTCTCGTTCAATAATGATAAAGAAAAATCCAAATAACAATATTCAAGATATGCACCTCCTTATTTTCAATAAAAAGGAGCATATCTTGTTTATAGTCACAATTTATTCTGTAACTTTGCAAGAAAACAAAGTGTTATTGTATTAATCAATTGGATATTGTATTATGATGAATGTATATATTTGGATATTATTTGTAATAATATGCTTACTCATACTGATGCCTTTTATTATAGCGATTATTAATCTTTCAGATAATTCAAAGGAAGGAAATACTAGTTATTTATTTACTCTTTCAATTTTATTATCAGGTTTAATTCCTATCGTTGGAATAAATATTATAGATGGAGATTCTCTGATAAATAGTTGGCATATTATACTTGGTGTACTATTTTTAATACATGTCCTAATATCATTATATAATATTAGAAAAAATATTCACTATATATTAAGTTTCTTTTTGAGCGGTTTATTAGTTATTTTATTTTTCTTTTATAGAAGTGAAGTTACGGTAAGTAAAGTTGATTTATTTCCAAAATTAAATGTAGATATACCAACGGTTCTATTTACTTTTTGGATTCCATTAGCTGCTATTTTTATTATTACAGCCTTGCTTTTACGACGTAAAGAAGTTCATTATATAAATGTGCCAACCAATGAAAAAACAGCAAACAGAACTACTGTTACATCTTCAATGGGAAATACATTAATGCGTCGTTCCATAGAGGATCTTTCTCAAAAAATGGCTCAGCAACATAGTGATGTAGTACTAAGTATTCAAAGTTTATCAAAAGATTTTGCTAGATTAAAATTTCAAAATGTGTTCAATAGCAATGGTAAAGTTTCTGTAACAGATAAAATAATAGTGGAAATGATAGGAAAACTTGAAACTAACATAGCTATGTTGTCTAATAAATTTGAAACTATAGATATAAAGCAAATGACTGTTACCAATCAAATATTAGTAAGAGAGTTAACACATTTTATTGCAACACCTTTAGCTACTATAGAAACAACATGTGACCTTATACAAGGTCTTCTAACACCAAAATACAACAATAGAGATAAAATTAATCAATATATTATTAGAGTAAGGTCTTCTGTAAATATATGTAAAGGAATTTTGCAAACTTATCGTGAAATATTTCTTTGTTCGATATCGTCTGATAATTCTTTGTTAAGGGATTTGATTAAAGAATCATTTGAAGTATATCGGGGAGGTAAAAATGTATCTATCCATATTGATGTTCAAGACAAATATGATGGAGTAAGTAATTATTACATACTATCCACTATTTTGCCAATTTTAGCTAATGCAGTAAGAGCTTCCAAAGAAAACAATGTAATAGAAGTTATTGAATCGGAAGGTATTATTAAAATAAGTAATACATATTCAGAGGATATTGAAATCTCTAATTTAGAGAAAGAAGGATTTTCTACTAAAGAAAATCATAGAGGGATGGGATTGTTTACAGTAAGGCATCTTTTAGCATCAAGAAAGGCAGGAAAACTAGTTTTTTATAAAAAAGATAATAAAATATTTTTTGAAATTCCTATAATTACAAAAGAATCATGACTCAAAATAGAAATTTTCAAATTATAGTAGTAGATGACGATGAAGATGCTGCAAAAACTTTTGCAGAACTCATTGAAACTAAATTAAAAATACCAGTGATTTCAGAGTCAAATCCTAGCACTGTATTGCAAATTGTCCGTCAAGAATCAATAAAAATTGTAGTTCTTGACCAACGAATGCCTGCAATGAGTGGGACAGAACTTTATAAAGAAATTAAGAAAATCAATCCGTATATTGTTGCGCTAATGCTTACTGGAGAGGCCGATAGAAAAGAAGTTAGATATGCTATGTCAACTTTAGGATATTTTGATTGTGTAGAAAAGAATGACATCCAAATACTTCCCAATAAAGTCATTTCTGCTTTGGCTGCATATGAGGTTGGATTAGCTAAAAATCAAAATACACCAATACCTTTATACCGTTGGAATATTTACAAAAATCGTTTATTCTCAAAAATCTATGAAATAATTTCTGTAGAAAAACTTTGTGAGAATTTTATTTTCGACCAAAAATGGAAATTGAAATATGAACTATCTGCATCTGAAGAAGAAGTAGAGGACTCTTATGAATATGAAGATGAACTTATCATACAAGATAGCTGTGAAATAAAAACAAATAATCTTCATTCTTTTACTTCTAAAGTTTTACCAACATTGAAAACTGAAATAAATTCGGTTTTATCTAATCAACTAACTGCTACAAATAAAAGACGTTCAAAAAGAACAGAAAGGAACAAAAGAACATATAGACTTCAAGACGGTGTAGAAGAAGGGAAAAGTGCTGTAAAAAAAATTTTTGAATATACTCCTATATATATTCAATTCCGAATACTTCTTCGTAAAACTTGTAGAATTTGTAATCATATTGAAATTGTCCCAATGGAAGTTTATAAGCGGATTCCTTATGTTGCTACTAGAGTAAGAATATATTACTCAGATGGTAGTAAACGAGAAATTAATACTGAAAATATAGCTATATAATATTGTATTAAAATAATCGGTGTTTTTATCACCGATTATTTTAATTAGGAAAAAATGTAGGGTCAGTAGAAATTTAGTGGGGATAAGCATATAAATTGGCGATACGGAAAAGAA
>OGNQ01001551.1_pt1 | contig 15092 bp, 23 predicted proteins | sample 1573481 | NCBI WGS metagenome assembly OGNQ01 (sample SAMEA2581920, study PRJEB24529) | metagenome | biome: Human gut stool | place: China | collected 2011 | reverse complement strand
AGATGGAGATGGTAACTACGGTTACTATGGGGCTGATGGCAGCCTTATCCCTTTTAAGAGTGGTTTTAGTGGTGCAAATATTTACATGAGTGGCACAAATTCTGGAAATTTGGCAAAAGTCGAGAATGCAAATATCGGACAATATTTTTATGGATTTGGTTATGATGAATCAACCAAAAAATTTACAGTACTTTATGATGGTACATATTCTTATATGATATCTACTACATCAAGTTATACAAGCTTATACATAAATGATAAGCAGATAGCGTATTCCAGTCCGAGTTCTAAAACTTTATATAAAACAATAGAACTCAAAAAAGGTGATACTGGATATATCTTTTCAAATGCATCTGGACAGTTTGCACAAGGATACATGACTAGAATTTCATAAATTATGTTATTTTAAAGCATCTCAAAAGATAATACACTTACATACAGCCATCCTTGTATTGTTCCACGACCATTATCTTTTTGAATGTCCTTTGAAGTCCAAGTACCATTTTTATATGTAAATTCCTTATCGTATAAGCCATCATCTGAAGTACCTCCATAAGCGGCACGAATTTTAATTTTAAAGTCACATTCACCCAATTTTTTTGGGACTGAATCAGCACCTACCACATATTTATTTCCATTTTCGTCTTCGTAGAATTTCAAGCCGCCGAAACTACTGTTTAACACACATAAAGCACCGGTCGCTTAGTGCCGGAGAAAGGAGCAATGCTCACATGAAAAAAATAAGATTAGTCGATCAGACAGAAATTGAAATTTACAACATCACGCAGTCGGGAGATACCCTGCAGATTGATATCCTCAATGGGGACGCAACCGCATTGGAAGAGACCTTCAAGGATGCGGACAACCTTTCCGTGATCCAGTATTACGTTGAAGAGGATCTGATGATTGCCTATGCGCGGTTCGATCAGTTGCAGTCCTACGTGAAGAGAATGTCCCAGGTACTTGCCGTGGACTACACCATCGAGGATGAGACTACAGACAGCGGTTTTGCAGAAACCAAGGCGGATGTTCTTACTGTTACACTGGCAAAACTTCCAAAGATCGTGGATGTGGCTAATCAGACAGATCAGAACACTGCAGACATTGACTATATTGCTATGGAAACGGGGGTAAATGTGTAATGGCAGCAAAGAAGCATTCAAAGAATTTTCAGAAAGTAAAGAACTATTATAATCGCGGCTTATGGGATATTGACAGGGTATACAGTGCTGTAGGCAAGTGGATCACAGAAGCAGAGTATAAGGAGATTACTGGTTTTACATATCCGGATAAAGAGTAACACTTAAGAGCCAGTAGAGAACGCTCTTTACTGGCTCGATTATGAAAGAAAAGAGGGGAAGATGATGCCGAATCCTATCATTGTGTACATACAGGCTCACTGGGTGGAGTGGCTGTTTGCTGCAGCCATCGGATTACTTGGCTTTATGTACAGACGTATCATGAACCAATTGAAAGAAGAAAAGCGAAAGAATGATGCTCTTATGCTGGGAGTACAGTGCCTTTTGAGAGAGAGCATAGTGGCCAATTACAACAAATATCAGGACAAAGACTATTGTCCTATTTATGCCAAGGAATCCATCAAACGGGTATATGAGGCTTATCACAATCTCGGTGGGAACGATGTGGCTACAAAGCTGTATCATACCATGCTGGATATGCCGGAGGAACCAAAGGATGAGCAGTAAGAAACCAAGATGCGGAAGACACCAGACCTATACGAAAAAGATGATGTCCCGGATTATCAATATTGCCCTGGTAGATATGCAGTTTCCGTTTATCCTGGCTTTATTGGGGAAGAATGCGATTGCAGAAACACTGGGAGGTATTATTGCAAGCGAAGTGATCGGAGTATTTCTGGTCTACTGTGCAAAATCCTTTTTCGAGACACGGGAGTCTGAAAAAGTAAGAATGGAAGAAATGAAAATGGAAACAGGTTCGGAAGAACCAGAGTCAGAAGAAATGGAGGAAATAGAGTTATGACATTACAGATTTTTTTAACAGGATTATTATTGGTGAGTATTTTGACAGGGCTGGTTACCGAAGCCATTAAGCGGATTTTGGAAGAGCAGAAAAAGCAGTATTACAGTAATACCCTTGCAGGTATTGTGGCGGTTGTCATTGCGGTACTGGTGGATATCGGATACACCGTATTAAATAACATGGCCTTTGATGTAGCCTGGGTGGTATATCTGATTGCTTTGATTGGCCTGTCCTGGTTATGTGCAATGGTTGGCTATGATAAAGTAATCCAGGCACTGTCACAGATCCGGAGCAGATCATGAGCAGGGTATTAGAAATTCTCATTGTTGTTGGAGTGGTTATTTATCTTGCACTGGCGCTGATCGGAGTAAGTAAGACCGAGCCGGTGCAGTACCGGGATGTGAGGCATCAGATTGAAAGTGAGGCTATGATTTTATGAAAAAAATAGTCGAGATGGTTAAAAGCATATTATTGGTAGTGGCAATACTGATGGGAGTTGTGTATGTGATCACAATCCCCATCGGGTGCCTGATCTATGCAATTATTCATGGAGGTTTTATGTGATGAAGGGAATTGATGTAGCAAAGTGGAACGGAACCATTCGGTGGGATAAAGTAAAGACATCAGGAATCAGCTTTGCAATCCTGAAAGTGATTAATAAGCAGTGCCGGGAAGAGGACGCATTTCAGAGAAATTATGTGGGTGCAACTACACAGGGTATTACCGTAGGCTGTTATAATTATTCTTATGCAACCACAGTGGAGAAAGCAAGACAGGATGCCGGGAAGGTATTGCAGGTCCTTAACGGCCGGAAGATGCCGTGCGGCATATGGCTTGATGTAGAAGATAAGTGCCAGCAGGGTCTTGGCCATCTTCTGATCGATATTATTAATGCCTATCGGCAGGTAATCGAATACGCCGGTTATGAATTTGGTGTATATACCGGATTGTATTTCTACAATACTTACTTAAAACCATACGCTTCAGAACTGAAGTGCCAGTTCTGGATTGCAAGATATCCTTCCGGGGCTAAGGTGATTGTATCTTACAATCCTCCGGAAAGAAAAAAGCCTGGTATTCGTCATGCACTCTGGGGTTGGCAGTACAGCAGTAAAGGGAGTGTTCCTGGTATTACCGGTGATGTGGATCTTGATCTGTATTATGGAGAAGTTGCACCGGTGCAACAGCCCACATTAAGAAGAGGAGCCGCCGGAGAATATGTCAGACAGATGCAGGAGCTTCTGATCAAAGCCGGATATAACTGTGGTAAATACGGTGCAGACGGACGCTACGGTGACAGCACTCTAGAAGCAGTGAAAGCATTCCAGGCAGACAGGGGCCTTGCTGTTGATGGTATTGTGGGGGCAAAGACATGGGCAGAATTGCACAAAAATTGAATAAATAGTAAAAGATCCCTACAGTGTGCAGGGATCTTTTTGTGGTTATGCGTGTATTAATTTTACAATATCTTGTGGTTGAAAAAAACATTTGACATGATATACTTTTATATTATTAAGGGTGTATGAGTGATGGATATATATATTGATAGCGTTAATGATTGCATGTATGCAAAAATAGACAGAAATATTGAAAATGATGTTAGAGATATTAGCGAATTAATAGATATTCAGCATAAGTTTATTTCTGGAAGAAATAAAAGATTAATTTTTCAATTTACGGATTGTGAATATATTAATGCGGCAGTGGCTGTAATTATAGGAACTTTACCAGAGTATGCAAAGCAGCATGGCAGAAAAGTTAAGTATATTTTCTCAGAAGAAAAGCATCCGGTGTTGTTGTTTATGAAAGATGTTGGTATGTATAAGTACTACATGAAAAAGGCTAATATGAAGTATGCTGGAGAAAACGCCATTCCGTTTAATAAAATTGAAAATGAGAAAATGATGGAGTCATATACAAATCTGATTATGCGATTGGCACCAATTAAGATGGAGTATGAGGCTCAATGCATACTATCATCATATATTTATGAAATATATCAAAATGGGTTATTTCATGCTAAGAGTCCCATTGGGGTTTTTACATCTGGCTTATGGAGACCAGAGATAAAGGAATTCGTATTTTCAATATATGATATGGGAGTAGGTATACCACAAAAAATTCGTAAACATATAAAACAGGATATAAGCAGTGAAAAATGTCTTAAAATTGCATTTATTGAAGGATTTACAACAGATAATAATACTGGAAGCAGGGGATTGGGATTATACCGTATAGAAAAGTTTATCCGATTAAATGATGGGCAAATGTTTATGTTTACAGATGACATATGTTGTATAATTAACAAACAAGAGGAAAAGAGGTATATACGATTAGAGAATCCGATTAAGGGAACACTTATTATAATAAATATAATTGCTGATGAAAATCATATATATGTAGTAGGTGACTAAAAAGGGAGGATGGTACTATATGGAAATAATTAAAGTGGCAAACATTGTGGACAATGCTTTTTCGAGTGAACAGGCAGAGAGATTGAAACAAGAAATGGATAAATATATAAAGTCAGGTGAAAGTGTAACTTTAGATTTTTCAGGAGTGGATAAGTTTACAACCTTATTTTTCAATTTTAGCACGGCCAAAGTTATTGGGGAACTTGGAAGACAAAAGTATGATGAGATGGTTAAGCTGAAAAATTTATCAACATTGGGTGAGAGTACGTATAAGAATTCATATAATAATGCCACAAGAGATGATTATGAAAATGCATCAATTGAAAATGAAATCATCAATATTATACGGGATTTAGACGAAGTATAGAGGAGATTGTGTTATGGGTGGAATTTTGGAAGATATACGGTCAGTGGATGTCACAAAAATAGATACGGCACAGGTGTTTGGTATTGATACAAATGTTTTAGTATGGACACATTATTCAAATGCCAGCAGTTCTTTGCTGTACAAACATCCATATCAAGTAGTTGAGTATCCCAATTTTGTGGGAAAATTATTGAGCAACGGAAATAAGATAGTAACGACCACATTGAATATCACAGAATTAATTTCTGTGGTTGAAAAAAATCAATATAAAATATACAATGCTTTAAATAAGTCACAAAAAATTTCATTTAAGGATTATAGAAAAAATCTTGATGAACGGCAGAAATATAAAGATGAACTGGATAATATGATAATGGAAATAAAATCCTCTTATGATGATCAAATTGAAGTAATAGATATTACGGATAAAAGCATTGAAAATTTTAAGAAAAGTATTATGACAATGCAATGCGATATATTTGATTTTTGCATTATTGGATACTTAAAGAGTATAGGGATAACAAATTATATTAGTGATGACAAAGATTTTTTAAGTATTGATGGTATAAAATTGTTCTCTACATATGAAAAATGATAATTATGAAATTTTATGTGATAAAATGGGCAGGAGCAATTTGATTGTTTCTGCCCATTTTATCATTTATAAAGAGCATACAGTAACTATTATCAGACAGAATACCATATACAACATCAATGTACTAATTCCTCTGTGCCGATATCCGTCAGAATGGCGGCAACCTCACGATAAGGCATGGAATAGCGCTGGGACAGATAGCGCATGGAAGCGCCGAGTTCTCCGTCAGGACCTCCGTACTGGCTCATGATGGCCTGTGCAAGTGTTGCATTTGGATTTTTGATATTAACAGGGAATTGTAATCGTTTTTCATATTTCCACATAGCTTAACATTCTCCTTCCCATGGCCATGGCTGCAAAGCCCATTTCCATTCATCGTGTTTACTTGCATCAATATCCTGAATGCTCAAAGGACCATACTTTGCAGCATATTCCTTCATAGCCTGATTTTTCATCCTCACATAATGCCTGGTATATTCGATCGCATCGCGGTCAGTCGGATGTGTGTCCAGATATTCATTCATTTCGACAATCACGAAATCCATGATATCAATGTTGTGAAGGAGACGGCTCTGTTCAGAATTAAAATTGGTCATTTCACACATCTCCTTCCCTTGAAAGGTTTTTCAAGCTCAGGGAAAATCGTTCCTGCTTTAAATGCTTCCTCGAGGTTTTCAAAAACGTTAGTCAGATGCTGCCAGGGAACGTATGCCATCGCAACCGGAAATTTATCAATATATTCACTTTTAAAACGATCCTGCATAATACTCCTTGTATGCTGTTTTTATTACTATATTCTATGAATTTGTGCAGGATTGGTGTTGGAAAAAGGAAATATTGGGTATACAACCGAAAAAGGATGAATCACAGCAGCCAGAGAAAATGCCGGTGGCAGGTTTGATGGTGGAACGAGGTACGAGTGAACAATAACAGGATGAAAATCAGATTTATACCTTGATTTCCGACCGTGTTTGTGTAAGAATATACAAATGGAAAGTATGCAATACTGTATATTATCAAAAGTGCGCCATAACTTATAAATAAGCCATAGAATGGAAAACAGAGTTTATATTAAGCCTATAAAACTGTATAATTTGAGAAGCAAACTATAAAATTAGGGTAACTTATAGAATTAGAGTAATATATAGACTTAAAAGAAAATAAGAGGTTTGAGTATGAGAGGAATTGATACCCAGGTACGCAAAAACCGCAGACGTATTTTTAAAGAAGTAGCGTCTCTTGCGTATCATTCAGAAAATCTGAAGGATGACATTGAGGCACTGCCTTATAAAATTGTAGATTATGATGAATCCGAGTATCAGAGCATTTACAGGGAGCGGGCAATTGTCCGTGAGAGTATCCGTCTTGCAATGGGATTATCTTTGAGACCGGAGAACGCTCCGGTTCATCTGACACAGGGGCTGGAAGAAAGTAATATTGATGAAAAGTATTATGAGCCGCCTCTGATGCAGGTTATTCCATCTGCATGTAATGCCTGCCCGGTTAATTGTTATATGGTTACGGACAAGTGTATGGGCTGTGTGGCACATCCCTGTCGTGAGGTGTGCCCAAGAGGTGCCATTTCCATGAAGAATGGCAAATCTGTTATTGATCAGGAGAAGTGTATTAAGTGTGGTAAATGTAAGGCGGTTTGTCCTTACGATGCAATTTCCCATCAGGTAAGACCGTGCCTTGACCACTGCGGCGTGAATGCAATTAAGAGTGATGATAAGGGACGGGCTGTGATTGATCCGGATCTGTGTGTATCCTGCGGTCAGTGTATGGTAAGCTGCCCGTTTGGTGCAATCGCAGATAAATCCCAGATTTTCCAGCTGATCCGTGCAATGCAGTCCGGTCGGAAGATTATTGCACAGGTGGCACCTGCCTTTGTTGGTCAGTTTGGTCCAAAGGTAACACCGGATATGATTAAAACAGCGCTGAAGGAACTGGGCTTTTATGATGTATATGAAACCGCTATCGGTGCGGATATGGGTGCCATGGCAGAAGCAGAGAACTATGTGAAGGAGGTTGCAACAGGAGAGCTTCCGTTCCTTCTGACTTCCTGCTGTCCTTCCTGGTCAATGCTTGCGAAGAAGTTCTTCCCGGAAACGATTGATAAGATTTCCAACGAACTGACGCCTATGGTAGCAACTGCACGGAAGATCAAGGAAGACCATCCGGATGCCAGCGTGGTATTTATCGGACCCTGTGCATCAAAGAAGCTGGAGGCATCCAGAAGAACGGTTCGTTCTGATGTGGACTTTGTAATTACCTTTGAGGAATTAGCAGGTATGTTTGAAGCAAAGGGACTTCTTCCGGAAGCGGTAGAAGCACATGACCATATGAACGATGCAACCTCAGCGGGACGTGGTTATGGTGTTGCCGGTGGTGTTGCAAGTGCAATCGAAAGCTGTATCCGCGAGTACTATCCGGATGTGGAAGTGCACATTGAACATGCAGAGAGTCTCGCCGAATGTAAGAAGATGCTGATGCTTGCCAAGGCAGGCAAGAAGAACGGATGTCTGATTGAAGGTATGGCATGTCCCGGTGGATGTGTTGCCGGCGCGGGAACCAATATTCCGATTCCGCAAGCAGTTAAGGAAGTGACCTCCTTCAAGAATGCGGCCGAGGAGAAGCTGCCCTCCAGAGAAGACTAAGAGGATTATGAAAATAACACAACAGATTAGATGGCGTGAAATATTCAGAATTTGCAGTGTTTGAAGTTATGCATCACGCTGGAAAGAAGAGGAAACAGGAAATGACGAAAATCAGAACAAGATTTGCACCCAGTCCGACAGGGAGAATGCATGTTGGAAATTTACGTTCTGCATTGTATGAGTTTTTGATTGCAAAGCATGACGGTGGAGATTTTATGCTTCGTATCGAGGATACCGATCAGGAGCGTTTTGTAGAGGGTGCAGTCGATATCATTTATGACACGCTTGCAAAGGCGGGACTCAGCCATGATGAAGGTCCGGACAAGGATGGAGGCTATGGCCCTTATGTACAGAGTGAGCGTATGAAGACCGGCATTTATATGAAGTATGCCAAAGAGCTCATCGATAAGGGAGAAGCGTATTACTGTTTCTGTGACAAGGAACGCCTTTCTACCTTAAAGACCGAGGTCGTAGAGGGCAAGGAAATCATGATTTATGATAAACACTGTCTGCATTTGAGTAAGGAAGAGATCGAGAAGAATCTGGCAGAGGGAAAGCCGTTTGTCATCCGTCAGAACATTCCGACCGAGGGAACGACCACATTCCATGATGAACTGTATGGAGATATTACCGTAGAGAATGCGGAACTTGATGACATGATTCTGATTAAGTCTGACGGTTATCCAACCTATAACTTTGCAAACGTAGTAGATGACCATACCATGAACATTACCCATGTGGTACGTGGTAACGAATACCTGTCTTCCTCACCGAAGTATCAGCGTCTGTATGATGCGTTTGGCTGGGAGTCACCGGTATACATTCATCTGCCACTGATTACCGATGAAAATCATAAGAAGCTCTCTAAGAGAAGCGGACATTCTTCCTTTGAGGATCTGTTGGAGCAGGGATTCCTTCCGGAGGCTGTTGTAAATTATATCGCATTACTTGGCTGGAGTCCGGAAGACAACCGCGAGATCTTTTCACTGGATGAGCTGATTAAGGAATTTGACTATCACAGAATTAATAAGTCTCCTTCTGTTTTTGACTATATGAAACTGAAATGGATGAATGGAGAATACATTAAGGCCATGGACGATGATAAGTTCTTTGAAATGGCAGAGCCGTATTTGAAGAGCACCATTACGAAGAATATGGATCTTCACAAAATCGCAGACATGGTAAAAACGAGAATTGAAGTATTCCCGGATATTCCGGATCTCATTGATTTCTTTGAAACGCTGCCGGAATACGATCCGTCCATGTATGAGCATAAGAAGATGAAGACCAACAGGGAAACTTCTCTTGATGTGCTTCGCAAATTACTTCCTGTTTTTGAACAGCAGGAGGATTACAGTAACGATGCGCTTTATCAGCTTCTGACCGGCTTTGCGGCTGAGAATGAATACAAGAACGGCTATGTACTCTGGCCGGTTCGTACCGCAGTATCCGGCAAGCAGATGACTCCGGCAGGCGCAACAGAAATAATGGAGCTTCTTGGTAAAGAAGAGTCCCTTGCACGTATCAGGAAGGGAATTGAGCTTCTTGAGAACTCCTGATGAAAAGCAGTTAAAGGCAATCAACCACGATTCCGGACCGGCACTTGTACTGGCTGGTCCGGGAAGTGGTAAGACCTTTACGATTGTCAGTCATATTCAATATCTGATTCGCAATAAGAAGATTCCACCGGAAGAAATTCTTGTTGTGACCTTTTCCAAAGCAGCTGCCATAGAGATGCAGACGCGGTATCTGGAATCTGCGGATTCCAATCCTTCCACAAATCCTGTCCGGTTTGGAACATTTCACAGTCTTGGTTATCAGATTTTAAGATCCACAGGTCAATTCCGAAATTTTTCATTGATTACAGATAAGCAGAAGTATCATTTCCTGGAGGTTATTCTGAAAAACGAAGGGCTTTCCTCTTTATGTACCCATGATCAGGAAGCAATTCTTTAAAATGCCCTTGCAGCAAGAAAAGCAGGAGGTATAGAGAAGAGATCATTGGAATTACTGGATGTGGAGACGCCTGGATTTGATGCTGAAAAGCTGTTTGCCCTGTATCAGAGTGATCTGGAAGAACGGAGACTGTTGGATTATGATGATCTGATTTTGAAGTGCAATGAACTTTTTCGGAAATCACCGGCGGTTTTGGAACGGTATCACCAGCTTTTTACCCATATTCTGGTGGATGAATTTCAGGACATCAATGCTTCCCAGTATGAATTGATTACGATGCTGGCACTTCCACAGAGGGAGCTGTTCGTGGTCGGGGATGATGACCAGTCCATCTATGGATTCCGTGGATCGAGACCGGAATTTATGAGGGAATTTCTTCAGCAGTACACAGATGTGAAGCGTTATGAAATTACCGCGAACTACCGCAGTGGGGAACGGATTGTTGCACTTGGCCGGAAAATTATTGAACAGAATAAAGAACGTTTCCCAAAAGAATTTCTCCCAAAGAAAAAAGGCGGTGAAGTCTCTTTTCAGCATCTGAATACCAGGCGGGAAGAGGAAGAGCTTCTGGTGCAGGATATCCGGAGGAATTCGATGGAATGTCTGGATCAGACGGCGATTATTGTAAGAACAAATCTGGAGGCCAGACAGTATGAGGCGCTTTTGAAAGGAAAACAATTTCCGGTTGCCGGAAGTGTAAAGAAGGAACAGGGGGTCTTTCAATCGGAAATAGCGGAGGATCTGTATGCATTCTTAAGATTTCTGTATGAGGGAGGACACCGGAAGGATTTCATGCGCATTATGGATAAGCTGGAACCTGATCTTACGAGAAAGGCGCTTGTCTCAGAAATTGTAAGTGAAGAGGAGCTTATGCGTTATTACAGAAATAACGTTGAGATGCGGGGACAGATCCGGAAGCTGTTTTCAAAGCTTGCACTTGCCGGACGGCTGCAGACGCATCTGGCTATCCGGTTGTTTCTAAATGAGATCGGATATGATTCTTATCTGAAGAAGAAAAGCAGAAGCTATGTGGAATACGAAGATAAGAAGAAAATGGCACAGACCATTCAGGAAGTGTTTGCGTCCTACCAAAGGACGAAACCGTTAGATGAATTTATCCAGCAATGTCAGGAAAAGGAAAATAAAAGCCCGATAGCAGAGCAGAGAAAGGGAATCCATGTAATGACCATGCATGCTTCAAAGGGTCTGGAATTTCAGCATGTATATCTGCCGGATCTGAATGAAGGGATTATTCCACCGAAGGGTGTTGTTGATGCAAAGCAGATTGAGGAAGAACGAAGGCTCCTGTACGTTGCCGTAACAAGAGCCCGTGAAAAATTGTTCTTATATGAAACCAGGGAACGCAACCGTAAGGTGACGCGGTTTCTTGTTTTATAGGAATTCCGACGGAATTTCCTATAAGGCAAGGAGCTCCGCGGGGATCGCACTGCGGCAATAGGCAGATGAATTACTGCTCCGTGATTTCATCAAACTCCTGGGTGTCCAGAAACTCATCGAATGCATCGGCAACCGCTTCGTATTCGTTATCATCATCGATATAATCAAGCACCGGTTCTTCATTGGGATCGTTCTCGTTTTCAGAGTAACGATAGAACCAGACTTCTCCATCTTCGTTTTCACCATTCTCATCAAGAGGGAGCAGGACGATGTAATCCTGATTATTTACGGTTAAGATGGTTACAATGGCACATTCTACAGAGGATCCGTCTTCCAGATCCAAAGTGACAGTCATTTCTTCATCGTTGCTTTCGGGCTGTTCAAATGTTTGGCTCATATAAATTCTCCTTTCGGTTTTTCCTTTATTCTACAAGGCTTTGGGACGATCTGCAAGAGTCTTCTGCGAAGTTTTTTACACAGGGAATGGGATTTGTGTTAGACTAGACATAGAACGATTAACTAAAATCAGGAGGAAAAGCATGAGTAGTCTTGCTGTGACATATTTTAAACCGTACCAACCCGGAATCGAGAGAACCGTTTCGGGCTTTCGGTTTGCCCTGGTCAATAAGAAGAACGGCTGCGAAAGCGGAATCCTTCTTTATGATGATAAGAAACAGGAACAGAGAATTCCTTTGAGTGAAAAGGGACGCAAGGGAGAACTGTTTGGCGTGGAGATCCGGGGAGAGGATCTTAATCAGCTGACCTATAATTTCTACAATGGGGATGAGGTTTATACGGATCCGTATGTGCAGGGCGTTGCCGGACTGGAACAGTTTGGAGATAAGAGTAGCAAAGAGCGAATGACCTATGGTGTTTTGAAAAAGCAGGACTTTGACTGGGAAGAGGATACGAATCCGGAGATTCCCTTTGAAGATACAATTCTTTATGGAATTCATGTAAGAGCCTTTACGAAGCATAAGTCCTCGAATGTGGCACATCCCGGAACGTTTGAAGGAATCGTGGAGAAAATTCCTTATCTGAAGCAGCTTGGCATTACGGCGGTTGAACTGATGCCCTGTTACGAATTTGATGAAGCGAAAATCAAGCCTCTGTATTCTGACCACCGGGAACAGGAGGAAACAAAACAGAAGGAAGAGGAAGGGAAGAAGGAAGTACAGGACGGACGCCTGAACTGCTGGGGCTTCCAAAAGGGCTTTTACTTTGCACCGAAGGCATCCTATAGTGCGAAAGCCCCGGAAATCAGCTTTAAAACCATGGTCCGGGAACTGCATAAGGCAGGAATCGAAGTGATGATGCATTTTTATTTCCCGGAGGATATTTCTCAGGGCTTTATGGTACAGGTTCTGAAATTCTGGACAATGGAATATCATGTGGATGGATTCCGGATCAATGGATTTCATCTTCCGGTGCGGATGCTTTTAGAAGAGCCGATTTTAAAACGAAGCAAGCTGTGGCTTCCTTATCTGCCGGAGGAGGATCTGTCCTGTCTTGAGGAGGATTCCTTTAAGCATGTGGCAGTGGACAACGGAAATTTCCGCAATGATATCCGCAGATTTTTAAAGGGTGATGAGGGACTTGTAAATGACTTTATCCGCTATCAGCGCCGGAACCCAAAGGAATATGCGGTGATGAATGCGGTGTGTGATTATGACGGCTTCAGTCTTATGGATCTGGTTTCCTATGACCGCAAGCACAATGAGGCCAATGGGGAAAATAATGCCGATGGAACTGACTACAATTACAGCTGGAACTGTGGTGTTGAAGGAACGACACGTAAGAAAAATGTACTGTCGCTGCGTAAGAAGCAGATCAAGAATGCCATTGCGTTTTTAATGCTCAGTCAGGGAACCCCATTCTTATTCAGTGGGGATGAATTTGGCAACAGCCGGCTTGGAAATAACAATGCCTATTGTCAGGATAATGAAGTGTTCTGGCTGCAATGGAAAGATAATACCCGGATGTTTCAGGAGCTTCTTTCCTTCACTCAAAGGGTGATTACGCTCCGGAAGCAGAATCCGATCATTCATATGAAAAAGGAACTGAAGGTTATGGATTCACTTGGCTGTGGTTATCCGGACATTTCCTATCACGGAGCTGAAGCATGGCGCCCGGATTTAAGCTTTGTGAGCCGTCTTGTGAATATTTTTCTTTGTGGAAGGTATGCGAATGAGGGCGATCCGTTCCTTTATCTTGCATATAATATGCATTGGGAGGCGCATAAGCTGGCACTTCCGAAGCTTCCGAAAACCCTTCGCTGGAAAAGGATCCTGTCAACGGAAGAAGAGGCAGGAGGGAAGGCGTTGAAGGAAATGGAAGCTGACAACGGACAGGTGATCGAATGCCGGAGCATTGCCGTATATCAGACAGAAAGCAGTAGTAAGTAATATGAACATCCGTAATATCTGGAAGCATTTTAAAACTATCACATACCATAAGATCCTTGTGATGCAGGGCTGTTTTAAAATTGGTCTGTATAAGCAGGGGATTTTACATGATTTATCGAAATACAGTCCCTCGGAATTCTGGGTGGGAGTGAAATATTATCAGGGAACACAGAGCCCGAACAATGCCGAACGGGAGGCTCTTGGTTACTCAAGCGCATGGCTTCATCATAAAGGAAGAAACAGGCATCATTACGAATACTGGCTGGATTATACTGCAACCGGGAAGCGGGGGGAAATTGTACCGGTTCCCATGCCGGATCGTTATATCGCAGAGATGCTGGCTGACCGCATTGCGGCCAGTAAGATTTATAGTGGGAATAGTTATACCGATGATGCACCATTGAAGTACTATCTTAAGGGCAGCGAACACGCCCCGCTTCATCCCTATACGAGGGAAATCCTGGAGCGGTTCCTTTATATGCTGGCAGAAAAAGGAGAGAAAGAAACCTTTGCCTACATAAGAACATTCCTGAAGCAGAAGCATACTATGAAGTAGAACCATTGTGGTAAAAGGAGTTATTCATATTATGAATGGCAGCTGTTTACTGATTTTACTGATTTTGTGTGTGATGAACCGGTGCTGTGGAGAGGCCTGCCGTGGAGGCAGCAATACCAGTTCCTGTGGTTGTGGCTGCGGAACCCAGAGCGTGATTCAGCCAAGAAGAGAGAGACCGGAGAATTCCAAGGGAGATTGCAGGAAGGAGCAGGAGACCTGTTGTGAAAGCAGCCATGCAGAGAGAGCTTCTTCAGATTGTGGATGTCAGATAGATCCGGAGCCGTGCTTTGAACAGGTAAGACCGTTTATGACTTATCAGAATACAAACTTACATCCGAATCCCGGCTGTGGATGTGGAAAGAATTAAAATTAAACATTGAAAGCGAGTCCTCCATTTGATAAAATACTATGATGGATATGTTATCATTTTATGGAGGCGGACATGAAAAAATTATTAGAACAAATCATTAAGTTTGGAATCGTAGGAGTGATCTGCTTTATTATTGACTTTGCAATTACTACGATTCCAACTTATTTTTTTGGACAGAACACGGTTTATATTTCAGCAGTATTCGGCTTTGTCATTTCCTGCATTGTTAATTATCTGCTGAGTATCAAGTATGTTTTTACCGAGAAAAAGGACATCACACATACATGTATCACGATCATAAGTGTCAGATACTTTACAGTTGTCTGGTATCTGTGTCGTATCATATGTTCTTCCGGAAGGGTTCGCAGGTATT
>OGNQ01001545.1_pt1 | contig 15192 bp, 8 predicted proteins | sample 1573481 | NCBI WGS metagenome assembly OGNQ01 (sample SAMEA2581920, study PRJEB24529) | metagenome | biome: Human gut stool | place: China | collected 2011 | reverse complement strand
TGAAACCTCTGTATATCAACTTGTTACGCACAAAAAGTGTAAGATGGCAGTAAAAACACATGCACTCTTTTACAAGTGGGCAGACAAAGGGTCTGTGCCCGTGAGCAAACTGATGCGCAACACGATGGCGATAGACCAGTGCGCAAAAAAGGGCGGAACCCTTAGCAGGTTCCACCCTTAAAAAAACAATTCATTATGAAGAGGTATAATCTCTCATTGTGTGTTTCGCCATAGGTTAAGCGTAGGTTGGGATGGTTGTTACGCACGGCATAGTGGCGTTCCACCTGATGACCGATGCGCGGTTGTTAAGTGTGGCTTTGTGTGGCACACTTAATTTTCATGGTTGCGATGCAAATGTAAATCTTTTATTTTAATTGACAAACATTATGCAACAAATATTCAAAATAAATGCGCAATTTGTAACAACCGTGCCATTTTAACACTTCAGGGTGGCTCTAAAAACAGATTTATTAGAACCACCCTTTAGGCTTACTGTCCACACTCCTCGAGCAACTTGATGGCGTCAACATATTGGGCTATGCCTACAGCCACCTCTTTGGCAGCTTTCATGGCCAGCACCACCGTTTGTGGACGGTGTACGACGTCGCCTCCGGCAAACACACCGCGGCGGGTGGTCATGCCCTTGGGGCGGTCGCCCACAATGACGTAGCCTTTCTCGTCGACGTCGATACCCTTGGTGGTGCCAACGATGCGGCTGGCGGGGCGTGAGCCGATGGCCAGAAACACGCGGTCGAACTCTACGGTGTGTTCGCCGTCGGGGGTGGCCAGTCTGATGGCACGCACACGGCCCTTTTCGTTGCCAAGGAATTCGATGGAGTTGGTTTTCCACATGAATTTTACGCCTTCCTTTACAGCGTCTTCGTACTCGCTCTTGATGGCGGGCATCTCCTCTTGTGTGCGGCGGTATATGACGGTGACGTCGCCACCCAGGCGCTGTGCGGTGCGTGCGGCGTCCATGGCCACGTTGCCACCGCCTATCACGGCCACGCGGTCGCCCTTGCGCAGTGGTACCATCTCGTAGGGCAGGGCACCCTCAACGTAGGCGTTGACGTTGTGCAGAAAGTCGGTTGACTGTGTGACGCGGCGCAGATTAGCCCCCGGCACGTTGAGGTTTTGGGGCAGGGCGGTGCCGGTGCCCATGAATATGGCGTCGAAGCCTTGAGCAAACAGGCTGTCGACGGTGACACCGCTCTCGGGCGCGCCTACAAGGCAGTTGGTTACAAAGTGTACACCGAGCGCCTCGATGCGCTTAATTTCGTTGCGCACCACGGCTTTGGGCAATCGGTACTCGGGTATGCCGTACATCAGCACGCCACCTGGCTCGGGCTGCCCTTCGAATATGGTGACATTGAAGCCCTGGCGCGCCAGGTCGCCTGCCACGGTAAGGCCGGCGGGGCCTGAGCCTATGACGGCCACCTTGCCGCGTGTTTTTTCGGGTATGCGCTCGTGGGTCAGGTTCATTTCGGCGTCGAATTGTGCTACAAAGCTTTCGAGCTTGCCCACTCGCACGGGGTTGTCGCGTCGGCCGAGCACGCAATGGCCTTCGCACTGCTTTTCGTGTGGGCACACACGGCCGCAGATGGCGGGAAGGTTGGTTTTTTCGTGCAGTATGGCCATGGCCTCGCCCATGTTGCCCTTTGAGAGCTCGTGTATGAAGTCGGGTATGTTGTTCTCGATGGGGCAGCCCTTTTTGCATTGTGGCACTTTGCAGTGCAGGCAGCGCTTGGCTTCTTCAATGGCCTCGCGCATGGTGTACATTTTGTTTACCTCGTCAAAATAGGGCAGGTGGTGTGTGTTCTCTTCGTTCATCAGTTTGTGTTTACTTGATGTGTTCAATCACCTCGTCGATGCTGAGGCTTTGCTGCTCGCCGGTCTCCATGTTTTTAAGGGCAACCTTGCCTTCGGCCATTTCGCTCTCGCCAACCAGGGCCACGAAGGGCACTTTGTGGGCGTTGGCGTAGCTCATCTGCTTTTTCATTTTAACAGAGTCGGGGTATACCTCGGCCGAGATGCCGGCCTTGCGTATGGCGGCGGCCAAGCGCAGGCAGTGGGCGGCCTCGTTGGCACCAAAGTTGATGAACAGAATGCGGGCGCCCGAGTTGGTTTCGGCAGGGTAGAGGTCGAGCTGGGTGAGTACGTCGTAGATGCGGTCGGCACCAAATGATATGCCGACGCCGCTCAGGCCTGGCAGACCGAATATGCCGGTGAGGTTGTCGTAGCGGCCGCCACCGGTGATGGAACCTATCTGTACGTCGAGTGCCTTGACCTCGAATATGCAGCCCGTGTAGTAGTTGAGGCCGCGGGCCAGGGTGAGGTCGAGCTCGAGCTCGTTGCGCAGCTCGCTGGCCTTGAGGGCGTTGAGCACAAAGGCTACTTCGTCAACTCCCTTCAAGCCCGTCTCGCTGGCGGCCAGTACTTGGCGCATGGTGTCGAGTTTCTGCTCGTTGGTGCCCGAAAGCGAGATGATGGGCTGCAACTTTTCAACAGCCTCTTCGCTCAGACCTACGGCGCGCAACTCTTCGTTTACCTTGTCAAGGCCTATCTTGTCGAGCTTGTCAATGGCCACGGTGATGTCGACGATTTTGTCGGCTGCACCTATAATCTCGGCTATGCCGCTGAGAATTTTGCGGTTGTTGATCTTGATGCAGACGCGAATGCCGAAACGGCTGAATACTTCGTCAACAATCTGCATCAGCTCTACCTCGTTGAGCAGTGAGTCGGAGCCTACTACGTCGGCGTCGCACTGGTAGAACTCGCGGTAGCGGCCCTTTTGCGGACGGTCGGCGCGCCACACGGGTTGTATCTGGTAGCGCTTGAAAGGCATCTGCAACTCGTCGCGGTGCTGCACCACGTAGCGTGCAAAGGGCACGGTGAGGTCGTAGCGAAGGCCTTTCTCGCAGAAGCGGGCTGCGAGCTGGGCCGAATTTTTTTCGGCGTATTCCTCGGCGGTCACTTCGCCACGGAAGTTGCCCGAGTTGAGTATCTTGAAGAGCAGTTTGTCGCCCTCCTCGCCATACTTGCCCATGAGGGTGGAGAGGTTCTCCATGGCGGGCGTTTCAATCTGACGGAAGCCGTAGAGTGCGTACACCTCGCGTATGGTGTTGAAAATATAGTTGCGGCGGGCCATTTCGACCGCACCAAAGTCACGTGTGCCTTTGGGTATGCTTGGTTTCTGTGCCATGTTGTAAAATTTTTAGATATTTGTGGGCAAAGTTACTAAAAACCCATGTTTTTATTAAAGCTTCACCCTTATTTCTTTGTACACGCACGGTTTAATACACGCTCCTGGCGGAGGGACTTGCGTTTGCTTGCTTTGTATGTGGTGGCGCGGGGCGTGTGGCGGATATACGCTAAAAGTCTCCAATCTGTGCCGATGCTGCGGGGCATCAGTTACGGATTGGAGACTCTTTGCCAGTGAAACCGCGGCGGGTGCACCGGGGCGGCTATGTGGGGCGTGGGGGAGCGGGGGTCAGAAGAACTGGCCCTCGTTGATGAGGCGGCGCGTGGCATCGGGGTCGCTGTTGGGGCATATCATCAGTATGTCGCCTTGCTGTGCTATCACGTAGCCGTCGAGGCCGGCTATGATGGCTTTCATGTGTTGGGGCAGCCGCACCATGCAGTTTTGGGTGCCTTGCAGCATCACGCGGGCACCACCGCTCACGGCATTGCCGTCGGCATCGGTGTGCGACACTTCGTGCAGCTCTGTCCAGCAACCTACGTCGGCCCACCCAAAGTTGCACTCCAACACTGCCACATTGCTGCAGTGCTCGAGCACAAGCAGGTCGATGCTGCGCGGCAGGCCCTCGGGTATGCATGAGCGCACGTAGTTCATCTCCTCGGCTATGGTGACCATTTGTTTGGCCACCTCTTCAACGGGGCGGTCGGGGCGGTGTGCCATGCTTGAGAGGTGCTGGCCGAGGGTCTTGCCTTTCCACATGAATATGCCGGTGTTCCACAGAAACTCGCCGCTCTGCATAAACATCTTGGCGTAGTCGAGTTCGGGCTTCTCGCTGAACGATTGCACTTTGTGCAGCTTGTTGTCGGCGTTGCCTATGGCGTTGCCCATCTGTATGTAGCCGTAAGCCGTGTTGGGCTGCGTGGGTTTGACGCCTATGGCCAGGAAGTCGGAGTGGGTGTCAACGTAGTCGAGGCCGCGCAGTATCTGGGCTTCGAAACGGTCGGCGTGCTGTATGAGTTGGTCGGCCGGACTTACCACTACATTGGCATCGGCATCTGACAGCACTGTGTGCCATGTGCCCCAAATGGCTGCGGGGGCGGTGTTGAGCTGCACGGGCTCGGGCAGAATGTTGGCCTCGGGCACTTCGGGCAGTTGCTCGCGCACAAGGGACACATAGCTATCGTAGGTGGATATGTATATGTGGTTGGTGGGGATAAAACGGGCAAAGCGGTCGAAGGTTTGTTGCAGCAGGGTGCGGCCTGTGCCGAAGAAGTCGATAAATTGTTTGGGCAGCTCCTTTTGGCTTGCGGGCCACAAGCGGCGTCCAACACCACCGGCCAGAATGATACAGTAGTTCTTATTACGTGTTTCCATTATCAAGGATTAGTGGGTTAGTTACTGTGTTTTTGATATGATGGCTTTCGGGGCCAGTTTTCCTCGTGGTGGGAGGCGTATGGTTGTGAAAGCGATGCTAAGTTAACGAAAAAAACTGCCGTTTGGTATTGCTCCCTGGATTAAAAAAACGAAAAACCGCCTTTTATATCATTATCCGCGGCAGTTGTACCAACGGATTGGGGTTGGTAAAACGACGCGGGAGGGCGTGCCAATAACCGTAATGTGTGTGACGGTTGTAGGCATGCCCTCCCGCGTGGTGAGGTAGTTATGTTATTGAAGCACGTTATGCGTCGCCCTCTTTTTTGCCCTTGTTAGGACGTCGGCGGCCTCTGTGCTTGTGTGGCTTGGGCTTGTCTGCATTGGCCGTGGGCGCATTGGCGCTGGTTGCATTTTCGGCCTTGTCATTGGCGCTGCTTTCTGTGCCTTGCTTGTTGGCATTTTGTGGACGGCGGCGACGGCGGTTGTTGTTAGTCCGCTTTTTGTTGCGCTGAGGCTTGTCTTGCGTTGCTTCAGCCTCGTCCTCTTGTAAGGCCGTGTCGCTTTTGCTGTCGGCGCTGTCAAAGTTGTTATTTCGCAATGTGGCAAAATGTTCGTCGTGCTCTGTGCCGAACACGATGTCGTCCAGCGTGAGCGATGGCACAATGCTTGTGGCGGCGTCTGACTCGCTGTCGTTGTCAAGGTCATTGTCCTCGGTTTCAGCAGCCTCGGTGGCTTCAACGGCAGTGGCGGTAGTGTAGTTGGCAGTGGCGTCGGTGTCAATGGTGTTGATGGTAGTGTCATCACCCTCTTCGGCTACGCTGTCTGTATCAACGGCCATACTGTCGCTTTCTTCGGCCACTTTGTCTGCCTCCCCAGCCTCATTTTCAGCCTTCTCTGTTGCGCTGTCAAATGCGGTCTCAGCTTCGGGCTTGGCCTCTGGCTCAATGTCTGTTTCAATTTCAGCCAATGCTTCGTTTGCAGCCTCTTGGCTTTCGAACTCGGCTTCTTGGCTTTCGAGTGCGGCCTCCTGGCTTTCGTCCTCAGCTTGTGGCGTGGGCTTGATGTCTTCCTTTATGATGAAGGTTTCTTCCACTTCGGCCAGCGTTTGCACTTCGTTGGTTGTGTGGGCGGTGTCAGCGTCATTGGCCATTTCAGCGCTTGGGGCAACGGGCGTTTCGGCTTCAGCGTGGCTGGGTGCTTCGGTCTTGGCATAGCGGCTCTCTGCCACGGCTTCAGCCTCATGGTCGGCGTGTGTACGGAGTGCGCCTAACAGACCCGATATTTGTGCCTGCGCTTCGCTTGCCACGGCTTCGGGCACGGCTTCAGGCTCTGTCTTGGTTTCGATGGCTTCGGCCTTGGCCTTGGCCTTTTCAGCCATTTGGCGCTTGTGCTCTGCCTTGGCGCGTTGTCGTTCCACTTCGGCTTGGCGTTCAGCCTCGCGTTTGGCGGCACGCTCCTCGGTGGTAGTGGCGCCCTTGGTCTGTCCCTTCACGGCATCGCCCATGGTCTTGGGGCCACGGTTGCGTGTGCGCTTTTTGCGCAGGCTCTCGTCGGCAGCTTTCAGCTCGTCCTCTTCGGGGGGAGCGGGTATTCCCTTGGCCTCGTAGTCCTCAGCTGTGAGCACGGGTTCGGCAGGTGGTGTGTCAATCACTTCGTACGAGGCAGCCTCGTCGTAAGCCGTGTCGTAAGCCTCGTCAGAGAGTTCCTGTGCGCTCTTCGGAGCCTTGCTGTCCTGTTCTTCGAGCACGGGGGCGTCGGCCTTGTTCTTGCCCTTGGCTTTTGAAGTCTTGCCCTTGCTCAGTCCGTCCTCGATGGTGTCGATTTTGGGCAGAGCGAACGACTCTTCGGCCTCCATGGCAGTGCGCTTTTCTTTAGCACGGAAGATGCTGTCGTATGTGGCGGGTTCGCGGCGCATGCGTGTGAGTGCCTCTTTCGAAGCCTCCTGCTGGCTCTCCTTTTTTGAGCGTCCGCTGCCGCGTGCTATGGTGATGCCTTCGATGCTGATAACGGTGCGGAAGCCCTTTTCGCCATCGCAGGCAGTGTCCTTAAAGTTGATGTTGATGCGGTTTTTCTGACTCCACTCCAGCAGTTTGCTCTTAAAGTTAACCTCCTTCTGTGCCACGTTGTCAAGGTCGACGTACCGGCCTATAACGCGGTTGTTAATGAACCATTGGCAAGTTTTGAAGCCGCGGTCCAGATAAATGGCCCCCATCAGTGCTTCAAAGGCATTGCCGCCAATGTTGGTGTGGCTCATGCGTGTGCCTTGTGCGGCCAGAATAAGCTTTTCGAGCCCCATGTCGGCAGCCAGTCGGTTAAGTGCCTCGCGCTGCACGATTTTGGAGCGGGTAGATGTGAGAAAACCCTCGCGCTTGTGTGGAAAGTGGTGGAAGAGAATGTCGCTCACGATGGTCTCGAGCACGGCGTCGCCCAGATATTCGAGTCGTTCGTTGTTGAGCGGTTTCGAGGTATTCTCGCTGCGCTGTTTGCGGTCGCGGTTGTTGGCCTTGCGGTCCTTGCCGCCCTTTTTGCTGTCGGCGTCACGTCGGTAGCTGAGCGACTTGTGCGAGAAAGCGATGCGGTATATCTCGATATTGTGCGGGTAAAAGCCCAATATGTCGTATAGGGCCGACAGAAACTCCTTGTTCTTGCGGAAGGGGAGCTTCATGCGGTCAAATAAGTTCAGTATCATATATATGCAGTGCAAATGTGGCGTGACGTGCTGTTGCGCAAGTCGGGCGCACAAATTGCCGTTGAATTAGGGTGTATGATGTGGATATGGGAAAAGCGCAAATGTGCAGATGCGCCAGCGTGCCGAAATGCTATGCGTGATAGCATTTGCACATCTGCGCATTTGCACATTTGCACATGTTACGCGCCTTTGGGTGCGTTAGGCTTCATACTTCTTTACAATGCAGCAGGCGTTGTGTCCGCCAAAGCCGAATGTATTGCTCAATGCAGCGCGTACGGTGCGCTTTTGTGCCTTGTTAAAGGTGAAGTTGAGGTTGTAGTCGATGTTCTCGTCGCGATCGTCGTCCTCGTGGTTGATGGTAGGCGGCACGATATCGTTCTGCACCGAGAGGCAGCAGATGAGTGCTTCAACAGCACCGGCAGCACCGAGCAAGTGGCCGGTCATACTCTTTGTAGACGAGATGTTGAGCTCGTAAGCGTGCTGGCCAAAGAGTTTGGTAATGGCCTTCACCTCAGAGATGTCGCCCACGGGGGTAGATGTGCCGTGCACATTGATGTAGTCGATGTCCTCGGGCTTCATTTCAGCGTCTTCGAGGGCAGCCTTCATCACGAGGTTGGCACCGAGTCCTTCGGGGTGTGAGGCAGTGATGTGGTGTGCGTCGGCCGACATGCCAGCGCCAGCCACTTCGCAGTAAATCTTGGCGCCGCGTGCCTTGGCGTGCTCAAGTTCCTCAAGGATAAGTATGCCGGCACCCTCGCCCATGATAAAGCCGTCGCGGCTCTTGCTGAAAGGGCGTGAAGCGTGTGTGGGGTCGTCGTTGCGTGTTGAGAGCGCGTGCATGGCGTTAAATCCGCCCACGCCACAGGGCCAGATGGCAGCTTCGGCACCACCAGTCACCATGGCGTCGGCCTTGCCGAGGCGAATGAGGTTGAAGGCATCGGCCAGAGCGTTGGTTGATGAGGCGCAAGCTGATGTAGTGGTGTAGTTGGGGCCATGGAAACCATACTGGATAGAGATCTGTCCGGCAGCGATGTCGGCAATCATCTTAGGAATGAAGAAGGGGTTGAACTTAGGGCCGTTCTCCTTGTTGATGGCATAGTAGCCAGCTTCCTCCTCAAAGGTGTGAATACCACCGATACCTACACCGAGCACCACGCCGATGCGGTTCTTGTCGATAGTTTCGAGGTCCCAGCCGCTGTCCTTGATAGCTTCCATGGCAGCCACGAGAGCGTACTGCTCGTAAAGGTCCATTTTGCGAGCCTCCTTGCGGTCGATAAAGTCGGTAGCCTTAAAGCCCTTCACCTCGCATGCAAACTGTGTTTTGAACTTCGACGCATCGAAGTGTGTGATAGGGCCGGCGCCGCTAACGCCGTTCTTGATGTTTTCCCAAGTTTCGGGTACTGTGTTACCTACTGGTGTGAGGGCGCCAAGGCCTGTTACAACAACTCTTTTGAGTTCCATAAAGTTTGAATATCGTTAATGAATGCGCAGCCGTCAGCTTGAGTGGCAGCATGGGCGGTGTGTGCCCTGTGGCTCTCTCTGCACTTTAGTAGATTAGCACGCACGCGGCAGTGTGCTGTCCGCTTGTTTCCCGCGCCACGCGATGGGTGGGCTGGGGTAGTACTCGCTAATCTACTAAACAAATAAGGCGTGTTTCGAGGGGTGGGCTTGTGTGCACCAGAGCCGTTCAGCTGTGTGCTGCAGCATAGGGGTGAAACGTGTTGATATGCAGTGTTTTTGTAGGCGTGTAATGCCATAATGCAATTAACGTTTAACGTACAGCGACCTGTCTCCACACCGTCAGGGGCTGACAGCATAGCGACGCAGACGCGTAACGTTAAACGTTAATTGTTTTGGGTTGGGTAGTCGTAAGACAAGCAGATTACTTGTTAACTTCTCCTTCGATGTAAGCGATAGCGTCACCTACGGTTGAAATCTTTTCAGACTTGTCATCGGGGATAGTGATGCCAAATTCCTTCTCAAATTCCATGATGAGCTCTACAGTGTCGAGAGAGTCAGCACCGAGGTCGTTAGCGAAGCTTGCTTCGTTCTTAACTTCAGATTCGTCAACGCTGAGCTTGTCAACGATGATAGCCTTTACTTTTGCTTCAATATCAGACATAGTTTCTTTATTTGAATTTAATGAATTATGTTCCTTGTATTTAAGTTTCCGCGTGCAAAAGTAATGCTTATTCCTAATACTGACAAACTTTTAGGCTAAAAAGATACGATAAATTGCACGTTTTTTGAAAAAGTGTGCGTCCCCGGGCATTAGGGTCGTGTTTTCCAGCACAATCCGTCGAGTGATTTGTGCTCCCTGACAAAGCAAGAGCACAGCAGGCCAACAGCCACCGATGTGGCCATGCCGATGCAGCCGTAGAGCAGAAAACTTGTGTCGGTGAGATAGCGCACGGCAAACACTGCCCCCACGCCACACACAAAGCCCGTAAGAGCCGCTTTGCCGCCGATGCGCGGAAAGAATATGCCCATCAGGAACAGACCGCCGAGACCGCTTGAGAGCAATCCGAGTATCTCCTGGAAAAAGTCGAGCAGCGAGAGAATGTGCCATGTGGCCATGAGCAGTGCCATACACATGCCCAATGCGCCCGACACGATGCAGGTGCGGCGTGCCACGCGCAGGGTGGCAGCATTGCTGGCAGTGGGGCGGAAGCGTTGGTAAAAGTCGACACTGTAGGCCGTGGCCACAGAGTTGATGTTGGACGATATGGTGCTCATGGTAGCGGCAAAAATAGCCGCAATGAGCAGTCCGGCCACCCCTTGTGGCAGCTGGCTCATCATGAAGAATGGGAATATCGTGTCGGCCTTGCCCATGGTGTAGTCGAGCGCTGCGGGGTGTGTCTTGAAAAAGGTGTACAGCCCTGTGCCAATGGCAAAGAATGCCACACTCACAAACACGCTCATCAGGCCGTTGAGCATGATGCTGCGCCGTGCGCCAGCCTCGTCCTTGGTGGTAAGGTAGCGCTGAATGACAGTCTGGTCGCTGGTGTAAGATATGAGGTTGTTGGCCATACCGCCTAATATGATAACCCAGAAGGTGGCCGAACGGTAGTCGAGACTCCAGCTAAAGAGCCGCATCTTGTGGTCGTCCATGGCTATCTGCCAGAAACCGCTTGCCCCGCCATCGGTGCCCCACACCAGGTAGCCGACTGCAAAGAGTGCGCCACCCACCAGTATGAAGCCCTGCACCACATCGCCCCACACCACGGCCTCGACACCACCCATGGTGCAGTAAACGATGGTGACAAACGCCATGAGCACAATGCAGATGTAGAGGTTGATGCCCGTAACCGCCGTAAGCGCCAGCGAGGGCAAGTAGAGCACCAATGCCATGCGCACCACCATAAAGATGATGAACAAGGCCGATGCCAGCAGACGTGTGGGTGCGTTGAAGCGACGTTCAAGATACTCGTAGGCACTCGTCACGTTGAGGCGTCTGAAAAATGGCAAATAATACTTGATAACGGGGAACGACACCAGCAGTATGGTCACCAGCATGGGGTAGTAAGTCCAGTCGGTGGCGTAAGCCTTGGCGGGGTAGGCCATGTAGGTGATGGCGCTGAGCATGGTGGCATAGATGCTGATGCCCGCTGCCCACCAGGGTATGCGGCCGCCGCCCTTGAAAAAGTCGTCGGCATTGCCCTCGCCGCGCTTCATAAAGTAATAGCCCAGCAGCACCATGCCCACGAGATAGGCCACGAGCACCGTCCAGTTGAGCCACCCAAAGGTGGGCCGCACGTCCATCTTGACAGCTGTTACAGCTGCCGACCTGATGCCCGGCTTGCTCTCGCCGTCCACCACCACCCATTCGCCGTCACATGCCACAAGGGCAGCCCCGGCGCGTGCCAACAGCGGTGAGCGGCTTTCGGCCACCCACGTGTTGGTGATGGTGTGGTAAATAATGAGTTCGTCGTTGAAAGCGTACCAAGCCTCGGGCTGGCGCATGTAGGTGGCCTTTTTGAGTTCGAGCCTTGCTACATAGGCGTGCATGGCCTGTGTGCCATACCTTTGGGCGTCGAGCCGTGCCTGTTTGATGAGCAGAGGTCGGTTGATGGCCGCCTCAAAGCGTTGTTTGTTCACACCGCCCGCAAACACTATGTGGGCACAGCCAGAGGGCACACCTGCGGCACCGGCCAGGGTGACGGCCTCGGTGCGGCCGTGTGGCACAATGGGGGCCATACGTGTCCATTGGTGTGTGGCGGGGTTGTAACACCACCCGTCGGTGTGTGCCATGCCCCGTTGGGTGTCGGTGGCAGGGGCAAATCCGCCCGCCAGGTAAAAGCAAGGCCCCGTGGCGCTGTTCTGCACCACGCCCACGGGCTGCACTCGTGCGGCACCGGGAAGGTCGGGCAGCCGCTCCCACTGCTTGCCGCCGGGAAAACGCAGTCGGTAGGCAGCCTGCGAGGGGCTGCCGTTGCTCAGTCCGCCGGCCACGTAGATGTAGCCGCCGCCGTAGGCCCCCGCCATGTTGTCGAGCGGCTGGGGCAGCGCGGGCAGTGCCTCTATTACGAGTTGGTGGTTGTGGCCCGACTTGAGGTAGTAGCCTTTGGCCAGGCTCTGCTTGCCGTTGCTTGTGCCGCCCACGCACACCATACCGTGTGGCACACTTACCCCCACACCGTAGGCGGCGGGTTGCGGCAGACAGCCTATTTTGTGCCATTGCATTGTGCCCGCAGTGTGGTGCAGGTTAAGTTCGTAGATGTCGGCATAGAATTGCTTGTCACCGCCGTCGGCAGCCGGTGTGCCCGGAAAGTTGCAGCCGCCGGCCACTAATAGTTTGCTGCCCGTGCTGCCGGCAAATGCGGCCGACACGCCTTGCTGCCCGTTGACGCGCAGTGGTGGCAAGGGGCGGTAGCTGACGGTGTTGAAGGGGTTGTCGTTGCCGCCGTGGCGGGCTTGCGCCTGCATGGTAAGTGCCAGGCAGAGTGTGAGCAGTGTGAGTAGCAATTTGTTCATGGTGGTGATGATATTAGATGTATATCCGTTGGCGGAATTTCAGGTTAACAGGTTAACAAGTTGACAGGTTAACAAGTAAGTATGCTATATACTACTTATTATGTTAAGGCCAGAATGACAGGAAACTAAAAAAGCTTGGCCAACTTGCCAGTTACCCCGTTAATTTGTCAACTTGTTTGTCAGTTCCGCCAATTGGTTATGATTGGGCAAAGATACGTAATCGTTTGCATCTGCAATGTAATATTTGCCACAAAAAGGTGGTTGATGGAGTTGCAAGTGACCGTATTTATAAGTCAGAAAGTTTGCCCCGTATGGTGCAGCGTGTGTGTTGTGTCAAGTGTGAGCCTTGTGCCTGAAACAACAGAAATCCCCTTGACGGCTGTGCAGCCGCAAGGGGATTTCGAGCTTCTATGGCTTTATCATTCAATGCTGATTAGTCGCGACGCGGACGGCGTGGTGCGTGACCACCTTCGCCACCTTCGCGGCGCGGACGGCGTGCGGGACGTTCCTCCCAGCCTTCGGGCTTCTCTTCGAGCACGCGGTGTGAAAGGCGGAACTTGCCGGTCTTGTCGTCAATTTCGAGGAGCTTGACCTTGATGGTGTCACCCTCTTTAATGCCAGCTTCCTCAACAGACTCGAGGCGCTTCCATGCTATTTCGGAGATGTGGAGCAAGCCTTCCTTGCCCGGCATGAACTCTACAAAGCAGCCGTAAGGCATGATGCTGACAACCTTGGCGTCGTAAACCTCGCCCACTTCGGGTATGGCCACGATGGCACGTATCTTGGCCACGGCAGCATCGATGCTCTCCTTGTTGGGGCCAGACACCTGGATTTTGCCTACGCCGTCTTCCTCGTCGATGGTGATGGTGGCACCAGTGTCCTCCTGCATGCCCTGAATAATCTTTCCGCCCGGGCCAATAACGGCACCGATAAACTCTTTGGGAATTTCGAAGGCTTCGATGCGGGGAACGTGGGGCTTGAGTTCGGGACGTGGTGCGGGCATGGTTTCAAGAATCTTGCCCAAGATGTGCTCACGTGCCTGCTTGGCTTGGTTAAGAGCCTTTTCAAGGATTTCGTATGACAGACCGTCGCACTTGATATCCATCTGTGTGGCAGTAAGACCCTTTGCGGTACCAGTGGTCTTGAAGTCCATGTCGCCCAAGTGGTCCTCATCGCCCAGGATGTCGCTCAATATGGCGTACTTATCCTCGCCGGGGTTCTTGATAAGGCCCATGGCAATACCGCTCACGGGAGCCTTGATGGGTACACCAGCGTCCATCAGAGCCAAAGTACCGGCACATACGGTGGCCATAGACGATGAGCCGTTTGACTCGAGAATGTCGCTCACCACGCGCACTGTGTAGGGGTAGTCGGCAGGGATTTGGCCCTTGAGGGCGCGCCATGCCAAGTGGCCGTGACCAATTTCGCGGCGGCCTACGCCACGCTGTGCCTTGGCCTCGCCAGTTGAGAAGGGAGGGAAGTTATAGTGGAGGAGGAAGCGCATGTAGCTCTTGTCGAGCACATCGTCAACCATCTTTTCGTCGAGCTTGGTGCCGAGGGTGGCAGTGGCCAGAGCCTGTGTTTCGCCACGTGTGAAGATGGCCGAACCGTGAGGCATGGGCAGGGGTGACACTTCGCACCAGATGGGACGGATATCGGTGGTTTTGCGGCCATCGAGACGCTTGCCCTCATCGAGAATGCAGCGGCGCATGGCATCGCGTTCTACGTCGTGGTAGTAGCGGTCTACCATGGCGTTCTTTTCTTCGAGTTCTTCGGGTGAGAGTTCGGGGTGTGCGGCAGCATAGCGTTCCTTAAATCCTTCGCGTATTTCGGTGAAGGCATCTTCGCGCTGGTGCTTGTCGTGGTCGCCGGCTTCGGCAATGGCGTAGGCGGGCTTGTAGCACTCGTCCTTTACTTGCTGGCGGAGCTCCTCGTCGTTCACCTCGTCGTCGTATTCGCGCTTGACATCGGTGCCGAGTTCCTTTGAGAGTTCCTTTTGCAACTGGCACATGGGCTTGATAGCCTCGTGAGCCACCTTGAGTGCTTCGAGCAGTGCGCTTTCGGGCACTTCGTCCATTTCGCCTTCAACCATCATGATGTTCTCTTCGGTGGCACCTACCATGATGTCCATGTCGGCCTCCTTGAGCTGGTCGAAGGTGGGGTTGACAACGTATTCGCCGTTGATGCGTGCTACGCGCACCTCAGAGATGGGGCCTTCAAAGGGAATGTCGCTGGCAGCGAGGGCTGCTGATGCGGCAAAGCCGGCCAGTGCGTCGGGCATGTCAACACCATCGGCTGAGAAGAGCGTGATGTTAACGTATACCTCGCAGTGGTAGTCTGAGGGGAAGAGTGGGCGCAGTGCGCGGTCTACCAGACGTGAAGTAAGGATTTCGTAGTCGCCGGCGCGACCTTCGCGCTTAGTGAAACCGCCGGGGAAACGGCCTGCGGCGCTATATTTTTCTTTGTAGTCGCACTGGAGGGGCATGAAGTCTGTGCCGGGCTGAGCCGTCTTGGCAGCACAAACGGTGGCAAGCAGCATGGTGTTGTTCATACGCAGCATAACTGCGCCATCAGCTTGCTTGGCCAGTTTGCCAGTTTCGATGCTGATGGTGCGTCCATCGGGCAGCGAAACGGTCTTGGTTATCACGTTCATCTGATTGTTGTTATAAATTATTTTGATTTTACCTTCGTTGTAACGCACAAAAGTAGCAATTATTTTTTAAGTGGAGGGAGTGGGGCTTTACTTTTTTCTGATTTAGAACAAGCTTTGCGAGCGAATGTGTCAATATGCTGATGAGTTAAAGCAACCCGTTGGCGGAATTTAAGGTTAACGAGTTAACAGGTTGACAAGTAGGTATGCTATACACTTTATTATGTTACTCAACTTTTGGGCTTAGCAAATGCGGGCTGAATCATCGTGCAAGGCGAATGCAATCAAGCTTGCTTGAATTGCTGA
>OGNQ01001543.1_pt1 | contig 15207 bp, 9 predicted proteins | sample 1573481 | NCBI WGS metagenome assembly OGNQ01 (sample SAMEA2581920, study PRJEB24529) | metagenome | biome: Human gut stool | place: China | collected 2011 | reverse complement strand
GTCTTACAGCGACAACTGCGGTCTGGCTATACAATCCGACTGCAAAAATACGAAAATTTATTGAGAAAAGACAAGAAATGGCAGGAATTATAAATACTGCAACACAAATTTAAGACTATTTAAGCCTAATCGCTTTAATATCTCAGAAATTTTGTATAAACAAATACTGTTTTTCATTACTTTGATATCAAAATGTGAACGAAGAACTATCTGTGTTTAGATAATTTATATAGTATTAAGAAAAAGTAGTAGCAAACAAACTCATAATAAGTTTGCTTGCCACTTTATAAATAGACCAATTAAAGACCAATTCGGACCTTCCTTTCTTGTTGTACTATAGTATCTGCGTAGAATTCTCCCGATTTGATAGTGTTGTTTTCTTTTTGAGGTTTATCACTTATATCCTTTTCTTGAACAGGTGGTGCCAATTCTAACTGTATTTTTCTATCCAATGCTGCCAGTTCCGTCTTCAGACTTTTCAGCTCTTCTTCTCTCTTCCAGACCTTGGAAGCAATTTCCTTTAGTTGCGGTATCTCCTTCTCCAGTGTCCTGCATCTTGAATCATACTGTTCAATGTACCCTTGTATCTTCTGCAGGGCATTCACAAAGTTATTTGCCGCAGCTATCGGGTCAGACTTGGCGAGATGTCCGTTGTTGTACTGATACTTGTAATGGCCCTCAACAACAAAGCGGTTATCAACGAAGGGAAGACCGCTCTCAAAGCTTGTCTCGCTTACGACCTTGATAGGAAATCCATAAATTGCACCTATTTCCTTGTATTCCCCATCTGTCCTTTCCGTTTTTGCCATCCTTTGAAGCTGTTTGCCTATCACTTCCAGATTATTGGACTCGAGACCGTTAAGGGTGATGAGATTGAGAATATTCCCGTCCATATCCTTCTTTGCCTGACTCATAAACTTGTCATAGTCCGCTGTCATGCCTTTGAGTATAGTCCGATTGCCGTCCAGCTCTTCTGACTTTGACTTCAGTTTCTGTTCCGAATCACGCTTGCCCCTGTTGAACGATTTGCGCTCACCCTCCAGAGAAGCAATCTTCTTCTCCAGCTTTGCCTTGTCAAGCAAGTCGGTATTTCCGGAGAGAATAGCCATATACTCGGAAAAATTCATGCCCGATTTCTCGTCCATCGCTCCCTCGTCAATGGTTCTCGCCCCCAAGGCTCCGCTTTTCAACTGCGAGATAAAAGTCTGCTTGCAGTGCAGGAGGTTAAACTTGTACGAGTCAAGCGACTTTTCCACCGCATAGATGATGACATCCACCTTGTTGTCGGCATAGATTTTGGCAATCTCGTTGCCGGCACGCACACCTCGACCGTCACGCTGTGCCAAGTCTGACGGTCGATCGGGTAGGTCAAGGGCATTGCTGCCCTCTTCCCCCCTAAGAACCGTACATGAGAGTTTCCCCTCATACGGCTCAAGCTTTTCTAAGCCTCTGTTTGTATGCAGAGACCGGCTCAAACTACTTCTTGTTTCCATTTGATTTGCGGGATAATTTAAAACATTCATCATGAACCAACAGATTGCATTTCTTTCCGTTTTGAACGGTTGGCATGACATTCCATGCCTTGTGCGTATCAATAGGCTCACCGCATATAGGACATTTGCGTCCTTGCTTTTCCCATAGGTACAGCAGTGACTTGCGTCCTTTTAGCGTAACAAGCATTTTCGACTTCTTTCTTTTATAGAAGTACAGACGACAGTCTGCATCAAACGGGTTCATGTCTCCTTTAATCTGCGTGTATTGCAGGAATGGAAACGATGAAGTCAGAGACAATAATGTCAATTGGTCTTCCTTTCCGTTTGGTTTCTTGAATTTTGAAGCGAAAGTCCATTTGTTCCCTCGAATGTCATGCCAATATCGGTCTTTTATCCACCGTTTCCCTTTCTTGGAATGACGGCGTTTTGCCCATTGCCATAGTGAGAGGAATATCTGATGGTCGATTCTGTGAAATGAATCACGTGTCGCCCCATGCTGATAATAACCTCCCCATCCTCGGATTTTAGAGTTCAACATTCTGATTAACGACTCCTGTCTGCAACCCTTGTTCTCCTTAATTACCTTACGGATATTCTCCATAAAGCGTTTCTCGGATTTCTTTGTCGGCTTGGTCAATATGTCCTTGCCGTATTTGCGGATATTAAAGCCAAGAAAATCAAAACCGTCATGCACGTTGGTTATCACCGTCTTTTCCTCTGATAAGGTCAGACCTCTTTCAGACATAAATTCAGCAACCAATGGCTTGATTTCATTTTCAAGAGTTTCCTTGTTCTCGCAAGTGATGATAAAATCATCCGCATAACGTACAAGGTTCACCATTGGTGAATACAACTTACCATTAACATGATGGCGCTTATATCTATCTGCAAGAGCTTTCTGCAATCCGTCCAAAGTCATATTGGCAAGTGTCGGAGAAATTATACCACCTTGCGGTGTTCCTTCCTCGGTCGGGAACATTTGCTTGTTGAAAACATAGCCACATTTCAACCATTTTCGGAGTATTGCCTTATCCATTGGGATATTGGCAAGTAACCACTCATGGCTGATATGGTCAAAACACCCTTTTATGTCACCCTCCAAAATCCATTCGGGAGAATATCCCTTTCGGAGAATGTTATGACATTGCTGTATTGCATCCATACAGCAGCGTTCCTTGCGGAAACCGTATGAACGAGTATCAGCTGTAGTTTCTGATACAGGCTCCAATGCCATAAGATAGAGTGCTTGCATGGCTCTGTCTTTCATTGTCGGTATTCCCAACGGTCGCAGTTTGCCGTTGCTCTTCTTGATATGAACTCTTCTCAGCGGCATTGGCTGGTAGCCTCTGCGTTTGAGTTGGGTTATTGCTTGCATTTTAGCTTTAGGGGTATCCCATATTTCTTTGTCAACCCCAGGAGTACAACCACCCCCGTTAGAAGTAACCCTCTTTACGGCTAAGGCTTTTGCGTAAAAAGAGTGGGTAAGCGTCCATTGCAAGGCTTTCACCTTGTTATGTCTGCCTTCCTTCTGAGCCTTTACAATACGAGCTTGAAGCTTCTTAACAGCTTGCTCCGCCTTAGTCCAGTCTATTCTGTCCCAATTTGATTGCAGGTTGTCAGTCGGCGCACACGATTGGTCGAGGAGATTTTCTTTGATTTTATCGTTCATTTGCATTCCTACTTTAAAAAGTTCTAAAAGTTTATTGTAAAGAATTACCATTTGGCTAATGTTGGGTATTTGCCTCCCAAACATTACCACAGAAGTCTGCCCACTTTCGTGGTAGGTTGATGTTGTCCCTTGTCAACTCGTGATAAGTGGCTCAAACCCTATCCGTCCCATTACAGAACGGCATTCGCTTTCTCTGTTATCTTATACCTGCACATCATTCAGCATCCATTACTTTCAGCTTACCTGTCTTTTGTCTGACAGGAGATGTACAGGCTTACCATGTTCCACATAGATAACTAACGGATAGGTTAGGTTCTGTCTCATCCTCCGACGGTCTTTACATCCGTGTAATCCTACCATGGAGAGGATTATCTGACCGCATCCCATTTTGGGTAGAGTGTATCAGTATCTTGCACTCTTTTACGACATTACGAAGTTTACTAACAGTTCGCTTACGCTAACCATACTATCCAGCCTCGCCACTCTACGGTATGATACTAACCATACTTGACTTCCCCTCACGGTTCTGTCTTGTCTTGTGAAAGTGTACTTTGTCCCGACCGCTTAATACAACATTAAGGTGCATCGGTCGGTAGGCTACCGCTGACGGAACAGCGGGTTAAAACTGATACTTAAAGTATCATTCCAACAATTATCTATGCGACTTCATGTCGCACCCACGGTGTGTCCAAATGATGAATAGCAACACACCTTTTTTGTGCATTTACGCCTGTACCTAACATGGATGTGGAGCCGAACAATACTCGTACCGAACCCTCGTTCATGGCTGCTATCACCGCCTTTCTTGCCCTCTCGTTCTTGCACTCCTGAATGAAGCGAATCTCTGACGAGGGTATTCCATAATCCTCTATCAGCTTACGCTTGATTTCAGAATACACGTTGAATTCCCCAGGTCTGTATGTGCCAAGATCTGAGAATACGAACTGCGTGCCCTTGTGATTGTCATAGCGTTTGTAATAGTCCGCTATCATCTTGGCACAATGGCTCGCCTTATTGTCGGGATGATCCTCACAAGTCGGGTCTATCATGCGCATATCGAGAGCCATCTTTCGGGCATAGTCCGTGGCAATGAGCATCTTTGCCTTCTCTTCCGTTTCTGACAGTGGAAGTCTGCCGAGGATGGTAGCATCGCCCGTCTTGGCAAACTCCATCAGTTTTTGGATGAAGTCCTCCTGCTCGGGTGTCGGTGGTATGTTATGAAGGATCTCGTTCTTCTGTGGTCTGTCCACGCCAACCGCCTCCGCCGTGCGATAGTCGGTTATCTCGTTGTAGAAAGCAGCAAGCTCCGGTACCTTGATGAAGTATCTGAAACGTTCCTTCTGTACGATGTTGTTGGTGACGTTAAACTCGAAGTCGGTAGTTTTCTTGGCGAAGATTGCCGCCCACGCATCGAAACAGCGGATGTCCTGACGCTCCAGTTCCTTGGGGCGCAGGTACTTGAAAAGCAGATACAACTCAGTCAGTGAGTTACTGATAGTTGTTCCCGACAGAAATGTCGCTCCCAAGTCTCTGCCTGTCCGCTCCTGTATGGTTCGGATGGCAAAGAGCATATTGAGTGCCTTCTGGCTCCCCTCGCTGTTGCCGAGTCCTGCCACACGGTCGTGACGGGTGTTGAACATGAGGTTCTTGAACTGGTGGCTCTCGTCCACAAACAAGTGGTCGATGCCCATCATGCGGAAGTCCACCACATCATCGGTACGCTGCTCGATGCTGTAGGCTATCTTCTGCAACTTCACCTCCAGATTCTGCTTTCGCTTTTCCAAGCCTTTGAGCATTCCCCTCGACACGTCTTTGCCCTGCGTGCGTATCACTTCCAAGTTTTCCTCCACGGTATCAAGCTCAGCCTGCAATATCTGCCGCTGGAGTTCTGGCGATTGCGGTATCTTCCCGAACTGGTCATGCGACATGATTACACAGTCATAGTCGTTGTTCTTGATGTTGTTGAAGAAACTGACACGGTTCTTGGTGGAAAAATCCTTCTCCGAGGCATAGAGTATCCTCGCATGGGGATAAGCTGTCTGATAGGTGGCAGCTATCTCCGCGACATTGGCTTTCAGCCCGATAATCATCGGCTTGTGAGCCATACCGAGGCGTTTCATCTCATGCGCAGCCATGCACATGATGAGGGTTTTGCCTGTACCTACGGCGTGGTCACATATCCCGCCGCCGTTCTGCAAAAGCATCCAAACACAGTCCTTCTGACTTGGATACACACTCTTGATGCCATACTTTCCGCCAAGGGCTTTCAAGTCCAAGCCGGGGAAGGTCTGGTGAGAACCGTCATACTTCGGACGCACGAAGCAGTTGAACTTCCGGTTGTACATTGTGGTCAAGCGTTCCTTAAAGGAGTCAGACTGCTCCTCCAGCCATTCAGTGAACCCGTTGCGGATTTCGTCAATCTTGGCATTGGCAAGCTGTATGCCCTCGCTGTCACGCACCTTGATGTCGTTGCCGTGTTCATCCTCACCGATGCTCTTCATCATGTCGGGACAAGTGTTGTGCAGGGCATGTTTCAGAAGACTCATGCCGTCATAGTTGCGGTAATAGCCCTTCACCATATACTCATCCGTGATGGCCATGGTCTTCATACTGCATTTTGCCGAATATTCGTCCATGCTGTCGGAATAGACGATGCTGACCTGTGTATTGAAGAGGTGGCTCATGTAAGCGGAATACACACCTGTAGGTATCCAACGCTCACCGAAGTTGAAGTCCAGGTCCTCAAAGGCTATCGGTTCGGGAATGCTTGCCTTCAAGGCTTCCAACGACTCCCTCACGATTGCATGGTCGGGATTTTCCTTCAGCCATTCTTCTATACGCTCCGCTTTCTCTATGACATTGCCAGCAATGAAGCGGTCGGCTATCTCGTAGCCGTCTATGAGCGGATTGTAATAGATGCGCCCTTTAAGCGCTTCCGTCAGTTCCGGTTCCAGCATATCCGATAATTCAGTCATATACGGCAAGTCGATACGGCCGAACTTGTTGAGCGAGGCGGTGAGCGCTTCCTCTGGAGAATCGACATGACTGACCTCGTCAAGCGAAAAAGAGACCGGGTGGTCGAAGATGTCTGACTTTATGAACTGTCCGTTTTCCACCCGTTCCAATGACAGCATGTCGCGCCCTGAGGCATCCATGAGGATGAACTTCACGTTCTGCTTGGCATTGAGGTTGCCGAAGCGAATGAAGAAAGCGTCATAATAGACATTCAGACTCTCACGCATCTGCTTGTTTTCCGTCTGTTCTTCCGCTTCATAGGTGTAAAGTTTCTGATAGGCATCACGGAGGGCGATATACAGGACAGCCTTTTCTTTCTGCTCCATATTCAGATCCAACGGCATGAAGGTAGCACCATACTTGGTAAGGTCTTTCAATACACCGATATTTCTGGCAGAGTCGAGCACCATAGAACCCTCACGATGAAAACTATCCAGTTTCTCATCAAATGGACGGGGCTTCATAGCATCCTCTTTCTTCTTTGCCAGCTCTTCCCGCTTTCTTTCTTGCCCTTTTTGTTGTTCCCGCTCATGATCTGTTTCTTCCAATGTGTTCTGAGTCTTGGAATCTTCTTTTGGCTCATTCCCTTTCGACTGTCCATACCCGATTTGAGCTTTGAGAACTTCTATCGGTTCCATCGGCGGCTTGAACTTCGGATCAAGCGTATCTTCAACGCCCAAAGCCTTGAGTTGTTCCTGACGGTGCAGTTCCGCCTTTTGGCGCAGCAGCACCCTGTCTTCGGGAGCCATGGTCATCATCATCTCGTAAAAGCCGTTGATTGGCGGATTCTCTTCCCAAGAGATGCTTGCGTATGGCTCATCCCCAAGCAGGATTGGTTTTGTCTCCTGTGCTGTTTCCTGCTCTTTTGCATCTGTCAACGAAGGCTTTTCTTCTTTTTCCACAGGCTTTGTCACAACTTCAAAAGTCGGATTTACGCTTTTTACCAACGGACTTGCTTTCTTCCTTGACACTTTCTTGGCGACAGCACCCACTGTTACCTCTGCTTTCTTCTTTGTAGCATGGACAGTCAGACGGTTTTCTTCTTCCATTCCCCAAAGGTCAAACAGCGTCATTTGCACTGGTGGCTGATGATGATTGGACTTTTGGGATAGCTCTGCATCATCAGTAGGCTTTTCCTGCTTTTGCAAGGATACTACCGTATCGCTCTGCTTTTCCTCAATGGAAGGCTTTATCTTCTCTGTTTTTTCTATCTTTTCTGTTTCTTCAACCTCCTTAACTTCCTCAGCCTTTGTTTCCTCTATCCCCAAGTATCGGTTCAAATTGAGGTTCTTCTTAAAGTCTTCATGGAGCATCTTTCGCAAATCCTCTGCAATGCCTTCCACGCCATCCTCATGCGTGTATATCATTGCAGGTTTGCCGAACGGGTCAGTATCCAACTTTGCTGTTGTATGGATAATGCGTTCCGGATGCTCCAGAAAGTAGTTGTTTGTCGGAATGCGGTTCTCGTCATTATAGACGGTATCAAGCAGGTTGTCGTCTCCTCGCAGCGACTCCTTTTGGCTGTTTTTCTGGAGGATGATGAGGTCACTGCCCACTTCCGTATTGGCATTTTCCGTGAACAGGTTGTTGGGAAGACGAATCGCTGACACGAGATCAGCATGATAGAGCATCATAAAACGCGCGGCACTGTTGTTTTTGGCATTCAATACGCCTTGTGAGGTGATGAAGGCAACCAACCCGCCGTCCCTTACCGTATCAAGAGCCTTGACAAAGAAGTAGTTGTGTATGCGTCTGGTGACAAGTGCCCTCATGCCTTTCATGGCTGTATAGGACGGATCAAACACGGCAACATCGCCAAAGGGAATATTTGAGATGGCGAGGTCGAAGTAGTCATTGAAAGGCTTTTCTATCTTCTCGAATCCCTCTATGCGCACTTTCTGCTCCGGGTGCAGATGGCGGAGTATCTTTCCCGTAAGCAGGTCTTTTTCAAATGCCATAATGTCTGCCTTGGGATTGTTATCCAAGACGGAATCGACAAAGGCACCGATGCCTGCCGAGGGTTCAAGTACCTTTTCGGGGATAATCTGATGCTCTTTCAACACATCCGTCAGAGCCTCTGTAACGGCTGACGACGTGTAGAATGCCGTGAGGACAGACTGTTTCAGACTGTCCATCAACTGTTTGTACTCGCTTTCATTCTTGCTGTTTTCACGGATAAGTCTATGCAGATCCACTGTTGGAGCAAACAATTCAAGGTCTGACTTTGCCCAATGGACGGCATCCGCCAGTTCCCTGGCAGGGTTCAGGATGCACTTCAATCCACCGAATCCGCAGTAACGCTCCAGAAGGAGACGCTCACGGGCGGTCGGCGTGCGCTGTTCCCTGTCAAGGATGAATGCCGTCTCTATCGCCTTGATGTTGTCGTTCAGACGTTGTTTTCTATTGTACGCCATTTGACTCTATGAAAAGGGCTACGGCTCCAGTCAACTCTGTGTAGAGCTGCTCGTAGTCCGGTGACTGGGCAAAATCGTCATCGGTGAGGTCGTAAATGGAATACACGTTATCAACCAAAGGCAGGAGGTTCTTGACAAACGCTTCCTGATCTTCTACTGCTACCTCCAGGGGAAACTCACTGTCAACAACATCATACAGGATGCTGTACTTGGAAAAGCGGAGACCTTTCAGCAATGCTGACATGGCAAGCTCTTGTGCTGCATCGGCAAAGAGGGCATCACGCCGTGCCTGCTCATATACTTCTGCGGCATGGTCTGCACGTTCGCGGATAAAGTCTGCATCGTTGGCTTGTGGAAAACGGTTCTCTCTGAGGTGGTTCAAGAGGTACAGTCCGTAATAGGACAGCTCTGTCTGTGCCTGTTTCTTTCTGTTCATTTGTCTGTTGAATGGATTAAGTGGTGAATAATAAACCGTGGATGGCGGTTGGTGTGAAAGCAAGAAAAAGGCACTCGGTATCCCTCCGAGTGCCGCCACTTAATCCACAGTAAATAAAAGCATCCTGAATAAAGACACCATTTATGAACCATGTTTCGGTGGCAAAGGTACAAACTATTTCTTGTATCTCTTCACATTTCCTCGCTTTTCTGCTGTTTTGCGCTCTGCAAAGACGAATTTCGTGTTGAAATTCTCGTCAAAGGCAATGGCTGCGGAGAACGATTTGCCTTGCTTGCTGGTGAAACCATTGAGCGTTCAGGTCTTGCCCTTGGTGAGCAAGTCGGTGATGTCGGCATCAGTGAGCAACTTTCCTGCTACCTGCTTGAACACTGGCATACCGCACTCCTTGTTGCTGCATCTTACTACCTTTCCGAAGAACTGCATGGTACCATGCTTGCATTTAGGACACTGGCAGCCGGAATCCTTGTGGCTGAAAAGTCTGTCGCAACCTAACAGCTCCGCAGTGATTTCACGGGTATAGCCTTCGATACTATGGGTGAACCCGTCTGCACTTGCTTCACCTCGTTCAATCTTGGCAAGTTCCGCCTCCCATTTACCCGTCATCTCCACATTGGCAATCGCCATGTTCTTCACTACGGAATGCAGGGCGAGTCCTTTTTCCGTCGGCACGAGTTTCTTCTGCTGGCGCACCATATACTCTCGTTTGAGCAGGGTTTCGATGATGGCGGCACGTGTGGCAGGTGTGCCAATACCGCTGTCCTTCATTGCCTGGCGCATCGTATCATCTACTATCTCTTTGCCTGCGGTCTCCATTGCTGCAAGCAATGTGGATTCCGTATGCAATGGCTTTGGTTTGGTCTTGCCCTCCGTGATGGTGCAGCCAGAAAGAGTGATATGCTGTCCTTCTTGCCAGTTGGGAATGACTTGATCCTTGACCTCATTGTCTGTTGCGTCTGCATCCTTGTCCTGCCTTTTGTTCTTTTCCTTGAGCGACAACGCTCGCCAGCCAGTCTGTCGGATGATGGAGCCACTGATGCCAAATTCGACGTCATGATCCACTTGCGCCGTTACTGATGTGATGTCCTTGATGCAGTCTGCCGAGAACGCTTCAATCATCCGGCACAATATCATGTCATAAACGATCTTCTCGTCCTTGAAAAGACCAATGGCTGCATTTTCTGTGATGAGCAGGGCATGGTGGTCGGTCACCTTGGCTGCATTCACGCTGTTCTTGCTGTAGTCCTCACTGTCAGGCAAGAGTTTCACTTTTTCTCCATATTCCGAATGATTCTCCAGATTCTTGAAGAGTTTGGGAAGGGTGGCAAATACATCATCCGAGATATAGCGGCTTGATGTTCTTGGATAGGTGATGAACTTTGCCTCGTAGAGTTTCTGGGCGATGGAGAGTGTATGCTCTGCCGTGAAGCCATGCTGGGAGTTGGCTTCTTTCTGCAAGGTGGTAAGGTCGTAAAGGAGCGGTGCCTTCTCCACCTTTCGCTTGGTTGCGACCTTTGTGATGATGGCAGAACCGATATCTTTCACCTTATTATATATATCGGTTGCGGAGCCTTTGTCTGCCCATCGGTTGGCAGATGTGAACTTCAGTATATTGCCACTGTCTGCATCAACAACACCGAAGTGTACCTGCCAGAACGGTTTCGACTCGAAACGCTTGTGTTCCCAATAGCGTTCGCACACCATGCCAAGGGTCGGAGTCTGCACACGACCTACGGAATAGGTGCCACGTCCTGCGGCTATCGTCAGGGCTTGTGTGCCGTTGATGCCGACGAGCCAGTCTGCCTCACTTCGTGCCTTGGCTGCATGATAGAGATTGTCATACTCCTTGCCGTCCCTGAGGTTCAGAAGTCCCTCACGGATGGCGGTGTCCGTAAGCGAACTGATCCAGAGACGGTCGAAAGGTTTCTGGCAACCGAGATACACATAGAGGTATCGAAAAATCAACTCTCCCTCACGTCCGGCATCGGTTGCTACGATAATGCGCTCACTGCTGTCAAACAGCTTGCCGATTATCTTGATCTGGGCAAGCACACCTGCATCTGGTTTGTAGCCGTTCTCAGTCTTGACTTGTCGGGGAACAAGAACGAACGGGTCGGGAATCACAGGCAGATTCTCTGCATGGAATCCCTTCATGCCGTAGGTTTCCGGCATGGCTGGCTGCACTAAATGTCCGAATGCCCATGTCACATAATAGCCATTGCCCTGCATATAGCCTTCCTCGCGCTTGTCAGCTCCCACAATGTGGGCGATTTCCTTGGCTACACTTGGTTTCTCTGCGATGATTGTCTTCATTGTCTGTTGTTTTTGTGACATCCGCAACCGTGGGATAGACGGTCGCAGATGTCGGTTGTTATAATGGATGATTAACTCTGTGGATCAAGTGGCGGCAACTACATCTTCACGCTTCTTGCCTTTCTCTTTGGCTTCTGTTCCTCGGCGTTCTGTTCCTTCTGCTGCTTTTCGTTCTTTGGCGCAGACTGTCCCGGACTCAGCGGATCCTTGGTGTGCTTGGTCGCCTCATGGGTCTTGCCCTGCTCGTTGACGGCGACTTGTACCTTGTTCTCGTTGGTCGGAATCTGTTCCTTCGCCTGTTTGAGGTCTGGATTGTTGCGGTAGGAACGTGGCTGCATCTTGTCGAAGTCGAACTTCACATAGGCGGTATAGGTACCGCTGCCGTTCTTGTTGGGCACTTCCTTGATCTCGATGGTCTTGCCTGCCACATAGTCGTCCTTCTGCTGCTCGGTCAGTTCCTTCTTGAAATAGGTGTTGAGTCGGCGGATGGTCCCATCCTCATTGAGCCAGTGGTTGGGATCTTGCTGCTTCTTCTGACCGCCCGCATCACCTTCTGTCTTCTGCTCCTGCTTGTCAGCGGTCTGCTTCTTGTCTCCATTCTGTTTCTGACCTTGCGCCTGTCTTGTGCTGCCAGGCACGAACTCCACGCCACGCTGTTCCACATTCACCTGCAACAGCGGTGTAAACTTGCGCCCGTTGGCAAGCTCAATCTCCTTGCGAAGCGGAATACCTGAATAGAGCACTCTCTTGTCGTCCTTGGTAATAGGTGTCTTGCCGATGCTATCGGGTATGCGCACCTTGTTGGTCGGGATGTCAACAATCTCATTGGTGAGACGGTCGATACTGATGAAATGAGGACGCAGCTCACCTGTATTCTTGTCGGGGAAATCCACTACCTTTCCGAGATTGCCGTTCTGCAACAGGTTCTTCTTGTCCTCCGGAGTGAAGGTATAGCCTTTGTAAGCGACATCGAGTTTAGGCTCGTTGCGCACGAAATGCGGCACAAGTTGCAACTGGTCGTTATCGTCCTTGCGGAATGACAGACGGGCCTGTATCTCTATCTGTTCACCGCCGAAGGTCGGCTTCACAATCACAAGCCCCGTCTTGCCGTAGTTGAGCAGGGCTTTCATATCCTTCTCATTCATACTGTTGAAGTCTATGCCATATTTGGCACCAAGTTCCTGCAGGTTCACATCGTTACCACTAATGAGGTTCTGCTTTACACCCGGAACGGTCTGTGCCTGCTGTTCGGTTGCGGTCTGTTCTGGTTTCTGTTCCATGTCGTTCTCTTTTTCGTTGGTTTGTTCAGATGATACATTCTCTTTTTCTGTGTTAGCTTGCGTCTTGGACGCATCGTCCGATGATGCGGTTTCTTTCGCCTGACCTTCCGATTGCTTTGCCTCTTTCTCATAATTGGAGGTATCAACCTTGTGGGTGGAAAGAATCTCCTTGTTAGCCTCCGGATCTTTCAGCAACTCCTTCATCACGCCAAGCAGGTTTTCCACCTGGTCTGCCGCTATACGGTAGAATCCGAATCGGCTTGGCTCCTTGCACTGGCGGAAGAAGTTTCTAAAGAAACTGTCCATCAAGTCACTGTTGCGGTCAAAACGCAGGAAGTCGGACGTGTTCTCCGCCTTGGCGGGCGCTCGCTTCGGTGTGCCGTCCCTGCTGAGTCCGGCGACGACGCTGATCTCGCCCGTCTTCTCGTCACGGACTACCAGCACGTCCTGTTCATCACTCTTTTTCTTTTGTACCATAATTGTAAATTTTTAATGGTGAATACTGTTGTTATTTGAATTTCTGATGAATGCGAGTCAAGTAATGCTCCACATTCTCTTTCTTGAATTCTTTGACATTATTCTCTACAAACTGCATCACATCCTCTTCCGTGTAGTAGGTTTTCTGCCCCAAACGCTTGTAGGGAAGCACTCCCAGACTGCGATAGCGTTGAAGGGAACGAGGGGAGATTTGAAATAAGAGGCAGAGGTCTTGGTTGTCGAGCAATTTTTCATTGATGGCAGAACTTCCTTTTTGTTCCGTCTCTCGTTCGTGTCTCAACATCAGCATGTCGTAGATGCCGTCTATCTTTTTGTGTAGGTCATGGAGATATAACTCCAGTTTTCTCAATGTTCCATCTTCCATGCTCATGTTTCCTTTGTTATTGTTCGTTCCTCAACCATTCTTTCAATGGCTTCTACTTGGTATCGGCATTGATTGCCAATTTTAATAAAATCAATGCGGTTCTCTGAGCGCATTCGCTGCAAAGTGCGCTTGCTCACACCAAGCATCTTGGCTGCATCGTCATTGGTCAACATCGGCTTCAATCCCTTACCCGTCAAGTTTTCTTGAAATGCCATTTTTGCCAATCGCACGTACTGGACTATTTCTGTCAACTGTTCTGTCAGCTTTTTGAAGGCTGCACTTTCCATTGTTATTACTTCCATTCTAATTCCGTTTGAAATGTTATATAATTCGTTGTTTTTATTTCTCGGCGGCAAAATTAACCATTTGCGAAATACCCGTTTAACAACTCATTAATGACCCACGTATAATTTTCTTGATTTTTCTTGCCAAGCGGTCGGCAAACCCCAGAAAAGCACTGCCACAGTTATTCATTTTCATTGTTTTTCAACATACACACATTAACTTTGCACCCGAATTTGTTGAACCAATAAAACAGAGAATATGGAAGTAGTAACAATGGAAAAGAAGGCGTTCGACTTGATGATGGCAAGATACGATGCCTTGGTAAAGAAAGTGGAGTTGCTGAAGCATAAGGCTAACGGCAAGCGTCTGAACAAATGGCTTACAGGTCATGAGGTCTGCCAGCAACTTCGCATCAGCCAGCGCACCTTACAAAAACTTCGTGACCGCCGTTTCTTGGGGCATACCCAGATAGGTCGCCAATTCTATTACTGCCCCGAAGAGGTCAAAGCCATCGTTCCGCTTATCGCCAGAATCAAATCGGTATAGCGTAAAGCCAAACTCGCCCAAGGCAAAGCCGAAAACTTCACCCTGGGCGAGCCTACACATTTTATATTCACCACTTAATCCAAATTGTAAACAATGAACATGAACCAACTTCTTACGCATGAGAGCAAGTCGATAGACACCGCCATGCAATCCTTGAAGAAAGCCAACAACTGGCTATCCTCATTCATCGAGTCCTACAGCCCACCTTTGGACGGGGAGCGATACCTCACCGACAAGGAACTCTCCGAGCTCCTGAAGCTTAGTCGCCGTACCTTGCAGGAATATCGCAAACAAGGCATCTTGCCCTACATTATATTATGTGGCAAGACCCTCTATCCGGAATCCGAGATACAAGCACTTCTCACTGGTAATTACCGCAAGCCGATAATCGACGGCACTGTTTCACAAGGGGAGGGTACTGCTTCATAATAGCGAAACAAAAATAGCGTACAGGGTACAACGACAAAAATCGTTCCTTCTGTACGCTATTATATTATAAAGGTGTAGGAATCTTATTAAAAGATGAAAGATTCTAACTTGCACCTTTTGGTGTCGTTCCGTTCATCACAATAATCATCGGATGCTCGTGTTTTACTTGCTCTGCTTGGCAATCCTTGCGGTTCACAACCTTACAGATAAACCATTGTCTGAACAACAAGGCTTGGTATGTATCCATTTGAAGTGCTATGGCGATAATCACTTCCATATCATAGACATGCGCAGAATATTCATTTTCAAGTTTGATGTATTGAGAATGCTGGAAGTCTTTCAGCACACTTTGTTTCCAAATGCGCTTGATGGTATTCTTCACTGCTGTCCCCGTTACATTCAACAGTTCGGCAATCTCCCAAACTGTCATCCACACCTCACCATGAT
>OGNQ01001540.1_pt1 | contig 15212 bp, 10 predicted proteins | sample 1573481 | NCBI WGS metagenome assembly OGNQ01 (sample SAMEA2581920, study PRJEB24529) | metagenome | biome: Human gut stool | place: China | collected 2011 | reverse complement strand
GTTTGTCAATGACGGACAACTTGCTATTTTTTGATTTTATTTCGAACTCACGTTATTTAAATATTCCACATATATCCGTTCGCGGAGCAGCAAGGATTCGATGACTTTTTCATCGTCATCGTCTTTTAAATGACGGATGTTTTCTTTGAACCAAGTGAAGTCTATTGCGGTTCCGGAGCCGTTCAGCGAAGCTGAAAGTCCCAAATTGACATGCCCCGCACGAAGAATGGAATTGTTTATCTCGTCGGTGATGGCATTCAATATGCTGACATTGCTGGGTCTTTCCTGATAGATGCGATGGGTTTGGATGGCATTGGAGCCGCTGGCATACGTATTGTTGACAACTTCAAGAAAGTTGGTGTCCACTACATTGTCCGCATTCATGATTAAAACGATATCGTATTGTCCTTCTTGTAATTGTGACATGGCAGCTTTGACAGATTTCATTTTTGAACTTTTCTTGAATCTGGCTTGCAATAGGGTGATGGGATATTGTGCCAGCTGTTTGTTTGTTTCCGGCTTCAGGTGGTCTGAAATGACGATAATGTCATAGCAGTCTATAGGATATTCTTGTTGCAGAAATGATTTGACGGTATAGGGTATGTAGTCATCGTCCTGATAGGCCGGTATCAGAATGGCGAAACGGTGTTTTACTCTTGATTCGGAATATTTGTCGGTGCGGTTGCCTGTTGCCGCTATGGCGTACACCAGCAGGTAAAAAACAGTAAAGGCACATATCGCGAAAAGTAGTAGTTCTATGTATGCTAGAAATATCATGGCTGTTTGTCTTTGTTTCTAAGTTTGAAAAATGCTTTTGTTCCCTCCCAATGTGCTTTGGCTATGGCTTTCTTTCCTTTTCCCAAGGCGGTCAGTATGTTTTTGGGACATACAATCATTGTCTGGTATAAGATGGAAACCGGAAGTTTCCAGTCAAAGAGATTGCGGTAGGCATATAGTAATCTGTTTCTGCTCAGGTAATAGTATTTCAACGGACTTTCTTTTCCGGTGGAGTTGCTGTCCTTGTGCCGTATTTCGCAAGCGGGATCGTACCATAGTTCGTAGCCTTCCCTATTGATATAGGTGCACCAGTCCAGTTCCTCATAATATAGAAAATATTCTTCGGGCATCAGGCTAAGCTTGTCTATTATTGTTTTTTTCAGTAACATGGCGGCACCATGCAGATAAGGCGTTTTTTGGGCGGGGTAGTGGTCTTTATTTATTTTCCCTTTGCCTATGGCTCTGTTTCTTAAGGTAATGGGCGAAAGTTGGGTGTATCCTGCAAATTGTATGGCGTGCGGTTCTGCATAATCACGGATTAACGGGGAGACACCTGCTATCTTGTCGGAGGACAGAAGGCGTTTTATCAACAAGGGTATGGCATCTTTGACCATACAAACATCATTGTTCAGCAAGAACAGGTATTTTCCTTTTGCAAGGTTTATACCCAGATTGTTACCTCCGGCGAATCCTAAGTTCCGCTCACTGCGTACGGCTTGGATAAAAGGATATGTTTTTTGTAGCAAGGCGGCTTCATTGGCAGTGGAACCATTGTCAATGACTATCATTTCATAACTGACAGAGAATACAGTGGCTGCCCACGAGTCAATGAATTCGCAGGTGTCGTGAAAACCGTTATAGTTCACGGTGATGACGGATAGGTCAGGCTGCTGGTAGTCCATGTATTTCTGAGTATTGTTTATCTAAATAAGGTCCTAAAAAAACAAAGGTGAAACAAGAATAAATCAAGATTCCGTTAGGAAACTGGAAATAAACCATATTGGCGTAAGAAGCTACCAGTATGCCTGCACAACCGCATAACATACCTGTCAGCGGTCCCCGGATTTCCGGATTTCGGATTTTGAATAAAAGGATGTAGGAGCCCGATAGAAATAGAATGGCATGCATACCCAAAAACACACACAGTCCCACTATTCCCATCTGTTTCCATACATCTACCAGACTGGAGTCTGAAGGACAGATGGAAACGAAATAATATTTGTTATGGGGAGGAACTACCCCGTCTATGGCTCCCATGCCTATGCCGAAGGGCATTTCATCCATGTAGGCATTCAGTGCTTTCTGGTTCTCGAAACGAGCCATCATCGATTGATCCTCTGTGTCAAAGACAGTACGCATACGACGGATCAACTTATTGTTCTCTCCGATCTTGGTGTATTTCAGCATTCCTATCCCTCCGGCAAGCAGGATAAAGGAGATGATGCCTATTTTCCAACTTTTAGACAGGAACAGAAAGAGCCCCAGCCCTGCAATGGGTACTGCTATGGCCGATCGGGTTCCCGATATTAGCAGACCATAAAATCCTGCCATACCCACTATTAAATAGAAGAGTCTGAGAAATAGGTTCTTTGTATAGAAAAAAGTAAGCGTGAAAACAGTGCAGGATAATCCCATGCTGGCACCGAAAAGACCCGCGTCAGTGAAAAATGAGAAATAGCGGATGCCGGAATGGATAAAATGGGTACGTGCTCCGTAGGCCCACAACCAGCTTAGCTCGGTACTGTCAAAACCTTTGTTCTTTTGCCAATATCCTTTTGCGGCAGCCAGTAGGGTCATGATACCCCATAGTATTAAAAAATAATGGATAAAAGTGTAGCGATTGCAGTGTATGGATAGAATAATACAGGTCAGAATAGGGTATAAGGCCCAGGGTCTTAAAATACGAAGCCATGCTTCCATGTAAAATTCACCGGTTATACCATTACCTATGTTGATGATACAATATAGCAGCCAGACCAATGTGATGCAGGTATAGACGTTTAGTATTTTCCTGAAATGATGATTGCTTTGCAACTGTTTCAGAAGAATAAGGGCCAACATGATGCCGTAGAGCAAATCAAAGATATTGGTAATGGCAATAGGGATGGAATGATATCTGTTAATTCCCATTATCAGGTAATTCAGCATAAAGGTGATGGCCAGCAGAATGACGGGTCTGTTTATGCATATGAAGATAAAAAGCGTGGCAAAAGGTATGAACCCTATTGCAACTCCTATGGAGGGCTTCATGTTGAGGGCTGTCCATAGGCATAAGCACAGTCCGATAATGAAGCTGGCCAGAATTTGACCTGTATGGGTTATATTTATTTCTTTTGCTATCATTATCTATTTTCCTTTGTATTCAATGGCGGTCAGTCCGAGTTGGAACAGCCTGTATTCCATATTCTTAAAGTTCGTGTAAGGAGGTAATTGTCCTGTAAAGTCTTCCACTGTATTTCTGTCTGCTTGTGTCAGATAGAAAAGGAGGGGTACTTCTTTTTGTTTAACTTGTAACAAATGCTCATACAGTGCCTGATCCGTATTTTTCCAAGTACGGTTGGCACGGACAACCAGCAGATTGATGGATGCTTCATTTAACAAAGCCGGAGGCAGAGGATTGCTTTTCAGGACCGGGTGCTCGATTAGAAGTATTTCATCCTTTTCCAGATCGGGACATAGTTCTTTCAAATTGTTTGCCTGTACATATTGGCTGTCTTCGCTTAGAAAATCTTCATCGTATGTAATGCGGCGGACGTTTAGGCCGATGCTGCTCCAATATTCCTCTATCAGGCGGGCGACATGGGTCTTTCCGTCTTTCTCTTCTGTACTTAACAGATTGATGACCCGCTGTTCCTGTGTATTTAGATGAGGCAGTAAAGCGGTGCTGAGTTGCCTGACGGCCATCTTGTTTATGGCTTTATTATAACGTCTGTATCTTAACTTGCTTTCTCTAGGATATGCACCGATAACTGTTCCTCCGGTAATTCGTTCTGCACGTATTTTGTCTCTGAGGGTACGGTCCAGTATTTCTATAATCAGAAAATAGCCAATGATGAAAAGTAAAGTCCCCAGTATGGATGCAAGTATAATCATGCGTGCATTGGTGGGGGAGGAGGTCAGTGGAAACAGGGGCGGATTCATGATTTTTAATGAAGCCGAGGTCATTTCCAGGTTCTTTTGTCGCAAGATGGCTGCATTCAAGGCTCCCATGGTAGACATATAGTTGCTTTCCACAAAGCCGATATGCCTTTCTTTCCGGCCCAGGGTAGCGCCGATGGGGGAGAAATAAAGGAAATCTTCATTTAAATTCTCTCTCATTATATCTCGTGCTTCCATTTGGGCTTTAGTTTTTTCGGCAAGGACTATTTGGTCAAGCCACTGGCTGATGAGTGTCTCATAAGATACATTGTTTGTACTTGCGGCTTCGGCACTTAGTTTCAGGGCGAGATCGTTGATGTTTTGTTCGGCGTTACTTAACATGTTTTTTTGTTCTTCCAGCTTTTTCCGGTTCTTTTCGTCCGGAGTGATTTCCATGGTTGAGATCTGGGTGTTCAATTGGGACATTTGATGGAGTTTGTCCATAAACTCATTGTTAGTACGGATCAATTTGGCCACATCACCTAATTTATATTCATAGAAATCGATCAACGCCTTACTGGTGGAGTAATTGACAAGCAAATCATTGTCCATCATCCGGTAAGCGGCGTCCATGCTTGCCACCTGTTTGGTTTGTTCTCCGTAGTTGATGATGCGGTTTTCTATATTGTACTCGATTAAAGAATCCTCGGCGGCAGTCAGCATTTTGCCCAATCTGGCCAGTTCTTCTTGAAAGAACTTGATCACATTGTTTGTTTCTCCATAGCGTAGTTCATGGTATTGTTTGACAAACTCTTCATTCAGAATCTCAAGTGTGTTATAAGCTATTCCCGGATCGTTGGCACTATAAGCAATCTCGATCATATCACTGTTTCCCAACCTGGCTACTTTTATATGTTGTGAGAGTAGAGGTACGCTGAAATAAGGGTGGGTATAATTGAGTAGTTGGTAGATGAAATTATTGACGGACGGGCGTTCAAAAGCTACCAGATTATGATAGGTCTTCTCTTCGTTTTGCTTGTCTATCAATGCCTGTAACTCTCGTGGAATGCCGGAAACCAGCTGCTGGTAATGTATGGCTGAAATATAACTGGTATTTCTTTCGGCATCTCCATAGACCAGACAGCGGGCAAGCAGTTTCAGAGATACTATTTTCAGTGTGCGTTCCGTTGTAATGATATTCATTAAATTACTCATGTGCACGGTGGCGTTTCGGGTATCGGTGGCATCTACGTTGTATCCGGAGATGATTCCTGTAAAGATGGTGGTTTTCACATCATACGTTTTTTCCAGATTTCTGGTAAGAAACCATGCTATGATACCGGCTATACATGGAAATATAACCATCCACCAACGGATGCGGTAGATAAACTTGACTATGTATTTAAATAATTCCATGTTTCTTATTCCTTTTTGTCTTTTTTCTTACTTAGCCTCTTGTTTTCTTCCTGTTCCTGTATCGTTGTTTCTTGAACGTCCTTTTCTCCTTGTATGGTCAGGATGGGGGTGTGGGAGATTATTTCGAGGGTCAGCAGCTGGTCGTTAATAGTAGAGCGTAGTAAGGCAAAGTCTTGATTAGCGGCAAATTCCTGTTCTTTAGTCTTGGCCACATCATGAATAGAGGTACGTCTGTTTCTATATTCCTGTTCTGCAACAGCCGATGCACCTTTATATAAAGCTATATTTTCAGCTGATCTTTGCAATGTTTCTATATTGGATAAAATTTGGACATATAAATGAGCTATTTGTATTTTAAGGGTTTCGTATGCTTCCTGTTTTCTTAACTCGGCAATATCCACCTGGATTCGCTGGCGCTTGATTCCTCCCCGGAGGTCGAACAGCTTTTCAAAAGGAATACTGATGCCGCCTCCCACATTCCACGAAGTCTGTTCTGTGCCTACATACCTGTAAATAAGTGGGGTGTTGACATCCGTATTGCTGGCCACATTGTCTGCTATACCGTAAGAAGCACTTCCGCCGGCATGGATAAACCCCAGCCAGTTCCTTTTCTCTTTCGATAGTAGCTTTTTCTGTAACTGTTTCTCCTTCTCTAAAATCTGTAAGCTTGGAGTGCTGCGTGCATTCTCATAAAGGACACTTAACGGAGGCAGCTTTATCTTTGCATAATCCACATTCATATTCCCCAATATATCATCCTGTGTCACAAGAGGTTGTTGTACCGGTTGTGTTTGCTGCTCTTCCTGTTGTGCGCTTAAATGGTGGATAGAACAATACATACAGATGACAAAAAGACATACTTTACCCATATAATAAATCCCCTTTTTATTCCTAAAACAAATTATTTAAACATCTCCTTTTTGGACAAAAGCTGTCAAAGTCTTGAACAGGATTTTCATATCCAGGAAAAAGGAGAATTCTCTACCGTATTTCAAATCTAATTCTTTGCGTTCTTTAGCGGATAATTTTCCGGCATCCCCCCGTTTTTCCACCTGCCACAAGCCGGTCAGCCCGGCAGGCGCCATGAAGCGTTCGATACTTTCATCGTTTGTCAGGCGTTCGGCTTCATAGAGTGGAAGAGGACGGTTCCCCACCACAGACATGTCGCCTTTCAAGATGTTGACCAGTTGAGGTAACTCATCCAGGCTGTATTTTCGTAAAACGCGTCCTACCTTGGTAACCCGCGGGTCTTTTTCTATTTTTATGAAAGGACTTTCATCCAGTGCGTTTTGTCTGGAAATAAACTCTTCTTCCGGAATGATGAAGTCATCGGAAACCAGCATTCCGCCATTATCTATAACACCGTCATCTCCAAACATCAGTCCTCCTAATTCTTCCATCGAGAAATCTTTGGCAATCTCCGGAGTGCCTTCCGGCTGGTACTGGTTCTGACCGGCAAGGTCTTTCAGCTTTTTATCGGCGTCCGTATACATGGAACGGAATTTCAGGAAATTAAAAATGGTATAATTCGTTCCTACCCGTTTGGATTTGTAAATAACAGGTCCTTTGCTTTCCATACGTATGGCTATGGCAATCAGCAGAAAGACTGGGGACAGGAAGACTAACGCTGCACCGGAGAAAAGGATATCGAAGCAGCGCTTCCATTGGGGAAGGATAAAATGCCTCACGTCTTTTTTCTTCCGGTTATGTGCATATAGCAGTTCCTGCCGTTTATTGATGATGTCTATTTTCTGCCTTAACCGGGCGGTGGTGATGTTCAAACTGACGGTATCGTTTATTCCGCTGTTCAGATAGACTTTGCTGGCTTCGGGAGTCAGCCTGTCCGTAATGAGTACGACATATGCCTGATAGAACTTTTTCCTGAAAGCACCGATCTGTTCAATATCTCCGTTCATCTCCCCTTGTTCGTGAAGGACAATGATGTTCTCACGTACTTTCAGTCTGATACAAATTGTAATGGCATCCTGGTAGTTTTGGGCATAAATCATCTGGACATTTTCGAGCTTGCTGAATTTGCGCAAAAAATCCTTGTTCTTTCCTATATAAAGCAGAAAGGTCATGCTGATTTACTCAATGATTTTCTTAATTCTTACTTTTAACTCCATGGGATTGAAAGGTTTGACAATATAGTCTTCCGCGCCTTCTTGTAACAGGCGGATGCGTTCTGTGGTACTGTCTTCGCTGCTTAGCATAACCACCGGAATGTGTTTGAATAACTGATTGGATTTTATCCATTCCAGAAACTCGTCTCCACGCATTTCGGGCATACGGATATCTGATATAATCAAATCTGGTATGTTACCTTCCTGAAGCCATTTTACCCCTTCGATGCCATTCGGTAACCAAATACAATCATAATCACTGGCCAGATAGATTGAAAGGACTTTTGCAATTGCTATTTTGTCGTCCAAGACCAAAATTTTCTTTCTCATAGAGTAATCTTTAGATTTTAATGGGCAAAAGTAAAGAAAATTATTGTGAATAAACAACTTTATTCTATTAATTTTTTGGCGTAAAGATTGCTTTTCCTTAACCAAGTGTCTGAAATAGGGGATTGAATGGAATAAAAGCCCTTTGGAAAAAGGGAAAAAAGAAGACGGGACAACTCCTGTACATTATATATTGTAGTGTATATGATAAGATTAAGATGTGATATTGTATGATGGATGATATTTATTATATTGAAAAATAGTGTTTTGGAACATAATAAAAATAAATATATTGTTTTGTGTAATTCGAAAAATAGTATTTATCTTTGCTGCCGGAAATGATAAAAGCCATATTACTATGTCGGAAATAAACCAGACGATTAATTTACATGTATCTGTGGACTGTGTGCTGATTGGGTTTGATGGAGAGCAGTTCCGTGTCCTGTTGGTAAGGCAGGTGGGGAAACAGTCCGAGGACGGATATAATAACATGAAGTTGCCGGGCAGCCTTATCTATGACGATGAGGATCTGGATGAGGCGGCCAAGCGGGTGTTGAATGAGTTGACGGGCCTGAAGAATGTGAAGCTTACCCAGTTTAAGGCGTATGGATCGAAAGACCGTACCCGTAACCCTAAGGATGTGCTGTGGCTGGAACGTTTTCATCGTTTGGACGAGAAGAAAATAGACCGCATTGTGACTATCGCTTACCTGACACTGGTGAAGATTGACAGACGGTTCGAACAGCTGTCTGATAAATACGATGCTTGCTGGACACCTGTGACGGAGGTGAAAAGCCTGGCGTTCGACCATTTCCAGATTTTGCAGGATGCATTGGTGCATATACGCCATTATGTGGAATATGCTCCTTCCGCAATGTTCGACTTGCTTCCCCGGAAGTTTACGGCGGCCCAGTTGCGGACTGTCTATCAGTTGATTTATGATAAGGTGTTTGACGTAAGGAACTTCCATAAGAAGATAGCGTTGATGCCATATGTAGTACCTTTGGAAGAAAAACAGGTAGGTGTATGCCACAGGGCGGCACGCTTCTATAAGTTCGACCGTTCAATATATAATAAGTCGGGAACGAAGTGATAACAGACAGATAACTTTAGCCTTGTTGTGATTGCTGTGAGAATACTCCGCCTGGTCGTTTCGGGGAATCGGTACATGCTTTGGGATTCTTCACCGGCCTTTCCTTGGAAGGATAATGCTGATGCATCGGGACAGAGACTATTATTTTTAAATTCTTAATTTTCAATTTAAATGTACCTATTAGGTTATGATATTGGCAGTTCGTCGGTAAAGGCGAGTTTGGTAAATGCAGAGACCGGAAAGTGTGTTTCTTCTGCATTCTTTCCTAAAACAGAGGCTGCTATTATGGCTGCCCGCCCCGGATGGGCTGAGCAGGATCCGCAAAATTGGTGGGAAAATCTGAAATTGTCAACTCAGGCTGTCATGGCCGGGAGTGGGATCGGTCCGGATGGAATTGCCGCTATCGGTATCTCTTATCAGATGCACGGACTGGTTTGTGTGGATAAAGGGCAAAATGTATTACGTCCGGCTATTATATGGTGTGACTCACGGGCGGTTCCATACGGGCAGAAAGCGTTTGAGGCATTGGGGGAAACGCAATGTCTTTCTCATCTGCTGAACTCTCCGGGGAATTTTACCGCTTCCAAACTGGCATGGATTAAAGAGAATGAGCCTGCTGTGTACGAACGTATTTATAAAATAATGCTGCCCGGCGATTATATCGCTATGAAACTGACGGGGGATATTTGTACCACGGTGTCCGGTTTGTCCGAAGGGATGTTCTGGGATTTTCAGGCAAATGATGTCGCGGGCTTCCTGATGGATTATTATGGATTCGACCGTTCGCTGATAGCTGATATCAAACCGACTTTTGGCGAGCAGGGGCGTGTAAATGCATGGGCTGCCAAAGAATTGGGCCTGAGAGAGGGAATTCCTGTAACCTATCGCGCCGGAGACCAGCCTAATAATGCTTTGTCGCTCAATGTGTTCAATCCGGGAGAGATTGCTTCTACGGCAGGAACATCGGGAGTGGTATATGGCGTGAACGGTGAGGTGAATTATGATCCGAAATCCCGGGTGAATACTTTTGCCCATGTAAATCATACTGCCGAGCAGACCCGTCTGGGAGTGTTGTTGTGTATCAATGGTACCGGTATATTGAATTCGTGGGTGAAACGTAATGTGGCTCCCGAAGGTATTTCTTACAGTGATATGAACAGGCTGGCGGCACAGGCTCCTGTCGGCAGTGCCGGAGTAAGTATTCTTCCTTTTGGCAACGGGGCGGAGCGTATGCTGGAAAATAAAGAGACAGGATGCTCTATATGTGGAGTTAATTTTAACCTGCATGGAAAGCAGCATATTGTTCGTGCCGCACAGGAAGGGATCGTGTTCTCGTTTAAATACGGCATTGATATCATGGAGCAGATGGGTATCCCTGTACAGAAGATTCATGCCGGACATGCCAATATGTTTCTCAGTCCTATCTTCCGCGAAACGTTGGCGGGAGTGACAGGGGCTGTAATCGAACTGTATGACACGGATGGATCGGTGGGCGCCGCCAAGGGGGCCGGCATAGGCGCGGGTGTTTATAAAGATAACAACGAGGCATTTGCCACATTGGAAAAACTGGAGGTGATAGAGCCTGATGTGGCACAGCGTACTGCTTACGATGATGCGTATGCCCGCTGGAAATCCAATCTGGAGAGAGCGATGGCTGCCTTTTAAGGACCTTCGGATAAAGAAATGGCTATTCGCCTGCGTGTTGAAAAAAAATAGTAGATAAATTAGAACAAGTTATTAAAATAAGTAAAGAATTATGGCTACAAAAGAGTATTTTCCCGGTATAGGAAAGATTAAATTTGAAGGTAAGGAAAGTAAGAACCCGATGGCGTTCCGTTATTATGATGCTGAAAAGGTAATTAACGGCAAGAAGATGAAAGACTGGTTGAAGTTTGCTATGGCATGGTGGCATACGTTGTGTGCCGAGGGCGGTGACCAGTTTGGCGGCGGAACAAAGAAATTCCCTTGGAACGGTGATGCCGATAAGGTGCAGGCTGCCAAGAATAAGATGGATGCCGGCTTTGAATTCATGCAGAAAATGGGAATCGAATATTATTGTTTCCATGATGTGGACTTGTGTGAGGAAGCCGATACAATCGAGGAATATGAAGCGAATCTGAAAGAGATAGTTGCTTATGCCAAACAGAAACAGGCTGAAACCGGAATCAAATTGTTATGGGGTACGGCAAATGTTTTTGGTCATGCACGCTATATGAACGGGGCTGCTACAAACCCCGAATTTGATGTGGTTGCCCGCGCTGCTGTCCAGATAAAGAACGCTATTGACGCTACCATCGAACTGGGTGGCTCCAATTACGTGTTCTGGGGTGGACGTGAAGGGTATATGTCTTTATTGAATACAGATCAGAAGCGTGAGAAAGAACATCTGGCTCAGATGTTGACCATCGCCCGCGATTATGCCCGGAGCAAAGGGTTTACAGGTACTTTCCTGATTGAACCCAAACCGATGGAGCCGACTAAGCATCAATATGATGTGGATACCGAAACTGTGGTAGGGTTCTTGAAAACTCACGGACTGGACAAGGATTTCAAGGTGAACATTGAAGTGAATCATGCTACGTTGGCTGGTCATACATTTGAACATGAACTGGCTGTTGCGGTAGATAACGGAATGTTGGGATCTATTGACGCTAACCGTGGCGATTATCAGAACGGATGGGATACAGACCAGTTCCCTATCGACAATTACGAACTGACCCAGGCCATGATGCAGATTATCCGCAACGGCGGTTTGGGTAATGGCGGTACCAACTTTGATGCCAAGACACGTCGTAACTCTACTGATCTGGAAGATATCTTTATCGCCCATATTGCAGGTATGGACGCTATGGCGCGTGCATTGGAAAGTGCTGCTGCTTTGCTTAATGAATCTCCTTACTGCAAGATGTTGTCAGACCGCTATGCTTCATTCGACAGTGGCAAAGGCAAAGAATTTGAAGAAGGCAAGCTGACATTGGAAGACGTAGTGGCTTATGCTAAGCAGAATGGTGAGCCCAAGCAAGTAAGCGGTAAACAGGAATTGTACGAAGCCATCGTAAATATGTATTGTTGATCCGGCCGGAATGGTATTGCACAAGTTTTACCCTTGCAGACCTTTTTTAAGAAGGAGGGCTGTGCAATGAAGTCTGAATGAATTCTGCTAACGGATTATTAAAGAATAAACGGCTGTACACCGTCAGGTGGCAGCCGTTTTTATATTTGTTAGAGGGATATTTATGAAATAATACTCGCCTATATCGAAAATAATATCTACCTTTGCGGCTGCTAAATTACTAAGTTTATTGAATTTATATGATAAAAAAACTATTATCCGTACTGGTCTTAGTTTTTGCCCTCTCGGGTTCTGTGCTTGCACAGCAATCTATGAGTGACCAACAGGTGTTGGAATATGTGAAGACGGGCATGCAACAAGGAAAAGACCAACGTCAGATTGCTACAGAGTTAGCCCGTAGAGGAGTGACACAAGAACAGGCTAAGCGTGTAAAGAAACTTTATGAACAGCAAAATGGGTCTGCTGATAAAGACGCAAATGCAACGATGCAAAATCGGAACCGTTTGCGTGAAAAGACAAAGACGCAGGAAGATATCTATGTAACAGAGAATTTTACTTTCGACCAACGTCCGGTTGCGGGCAGAGTGGTAGGGAAGAACTTGTCGGACAGTGTTTCTGCCAATCGCTATTACGAGGGGATGGGCATGGGCGATATGGAAGAAATGCAGAAGGATAAGGTGTACGGACGGGACATTTTTGAAACCAGAAACCTTACATTCGAGCCGAGTGTGAATCTGGCTACTCCTCCTAATTACCGTCTGGGGCCGGGTGATGAGGTAATCATTGATATCTGGGGTACAAACCAGGCCACCATCCGCGATAATGTATCTCCGGACGGATCTATCACGATCCCCGATTTGGGATTGATTTATCTGAACGGCATGACTATTGCCGAAGCCAACCAATATTTGCGTAAAGAACTGAATAAGATTTATGCAGGGCTTGATAATGAACAGACCCCGTCCTCACAAATCAAGGTTACTTTGGGAAACAGCCGGACGATCCAGGTGAACGTGATGGGGGAAGTGTTCCAACCGGGAACTTATGCATTGTCTTCTTTCTCTACCGTGTTTCATGCACTGTACCGTGCCGGTGGCGTGAGCGATATCGGTAGCTTGCGCAATATACAAGTAGTGCGCGGAGGACAGAAAATCGCTACCGTAGATGTGTACGATTTTATTATGAAAGGTAAAATCAATGATGATATCCGCTTGCAGGAAGGCGATGTGATCATCGTTCCTCCATACGAGGCGTTGGTTAGCATAGAGGGTAATGTGAAACGCCCCATGAAATACGAGATGAAAAACAACGAAAGTGTTGCCACGTTGTTGAAGTATGCCGGTGGATTTTCGGGGGATGCCTATACCCGTTCTCTCCGCATGATTCGTCAAAACGGAAAGGAGTATCAGATTTATACGATTGATGATATTGATTATTCCGTATTCCAGGTAAAAGATGGTGATGCGCTGACTGCTGAAGCTATTCTGGACCGTTTTGAGAACAAGCTTGAAATCAAGGGGGCTGTCTATCGTCCGGGCATTTATCAGTTCGGAGGAACCTTGAATACAGTCCGCCAACTGGTGGAAAAGGCTGAAGGCCTTATGGGTGATGCCTTTACAGGACGTGCGGTGTTGCATCGCGAGCGCGAGAATCTGAAGAAAGAGGTTATTCAAGTAGATATAAAAGGCATCATGGACGGTACTGCACCCGATGTACCTTTGCAGCGTAATGATGTGCTTTATATTCCCAGTATTCATGACTTGGAGGATGTGGGAAGCATCATGGTGTATGGTGAGGTTGCCCGTCCGGGTGAGTTCGCTTTTGCCGACAATACGACTTTGGAGGATATTATAATCCAGGCTGGCGGATTGATGGAGTCGGCTTCTACCCGCCGTATCAAGGATAGCAAAGGTACGGAAGCGGTTTCCACCATAGGACAAATGTACTCGTTTTCTCTGAAAGACGGTTTTGTGATAGACGGAGAACCGGGTTTTGTGTTGCAGCCATACGATCAGGTATATGTGCGTAAGAGCCCTGCTTATCAGGAACAGGTGAATGTGCAGGTGACCGGTGAGGTTTTGTATGAAGGTGATTATGCGCTGACAGAGAAGAGCGAACGTCTTTCCGATTTGATCAAGAAGGCAGGTGGAGTGACTCCGTTTGCTTATATCAAAGGGGCCCGTTTAAGCCGTCGTATCAATGCCGATGAACGCAAACGTATGGAAACGGTTCTGGACATGGCCAAGACTGGAAAGGACTCCATTGATGTCAACCGGCTGGATTTGGGAGATATCTATTATGTGGGTATCGATTTGGAAAAAGCGATGCTTAAACCCGGCTCCAGTGCGGATATCGTATTGCGTGAGGGGGATGTGATTGAAATTCCCGAATACAACAACACGGTACGTATCAGCGGGGCTGTGATGTATCCCAATACCGTTTCATTTGAAGATGGCAAGACGTTGAAATATTATATAGAGCAGGCCGGAGGTTACGGTTTCCGTGCGAAGAAGAGCAAGGTGTATATTGTATATATGAACGGTCAGGTGAAGAGAGCGAAGAAGGGTAGCCGTGAGCTGATCCAGCCGGGCTGTGAGGTGATTGTTCCGGTGAAGGAAAAGAGCAACTGGTCTTTGCAGAACACCTTGTCCATAGCAACCACCAGTGCGTCGTTGGCTACTATGATTGCATCTATTGCTAATATCTTAAAATAGAAACAGTATGGCGGAAGATAAGAATTATACGAATAATACGGAAAGGCCACGGGAAGACGAGGAGTTGGAAATTGATTTGATGGAGTATGTCCGTAAGTTGTGGGCTGCCCGAAAGATGCTGCTGAAGGTTGCCGGAATAGGTGCTATTGTAGGGGTGATTATCGCTCTGAGTATTCCCAAGCAATATACGGTGGAAGTGACATTGTCTCCCGAATCCGGTAAAAGCGGAGGGGGGAGTTTGTCGGGAATGGCTGCCATGCTGGGGATCGGAGGCATGAGTCTGGGCAGTGAGGCGGATGCGTTGAACGTATCTCTTTTCCCGGATATAGTAGCGTCTACTCCTTTCATTCTGGAACTGTTTAATGCACATGTCACTACGTTGGACGGTGAGGTGGATACTACTTTTGTAGCTTATCTCGATGAGCAGAAAGCTCCGTGGTGGGGTGCTGTTATGGGATTGCCCGGGGCGGCTATAGGCGGGGTGAAATCTCTCTTCTCCGATAAGGAAGAGGAAGAAGGGAACAGGCTGGATCCTTTCCACCTGACAGAAGATCAGGCGAAGAAAGTGGAAGCCATGCGTAAGGCGATTACTGCTGATGTGGATAAGAAAA
>OGNQ01001535.1_pt1 | contig 15267 bp, 16 predicted proteins | sample 1573481 | NCBI WGS metagenome assembly OGNQ01 (sample SAMEA2581920, study PRJEB24529) | metagenome | biome: Human gut stool | place: China | collected 2011 | reverse complement strand
AATTGTTTATTTTTATAACTTGTGTTCTTCATTTTGTGACCTCCAAATGTATTTTTCTTATCCACACTATACTATAAATATAATACAACGTCAAGAACATTTGTTCTATTCTGGTCACATATCCTCCTTTCATGTTAGTCAATGAAGTTTCAAAAATCATACTTTTCAAAAGTCGTGTTTTTGAGGATAAAATGACCTGAAAATTAAAAAAAATCTGCGATTGCGACACAGATTTGACGTTTTTTTCATGTTTTTTTGTTTGCCAAAAAGTATAGTTTTCGACACAATTTTACTACAAAGGGAATTTTACCATAAATTTCCATGCTTGACAATAATTGAAATGTAATCACCCCCCCTCTAATTTTCTTTTTATTGAATTTTCCCCTTGGATTTTCATTATCTTGCTGTTGTCATTTTCTTTGGAATTTCAGCATATGAATTGATAAGTTATTTCGTTTATCAGGATTACTGGTATCTATTAATTCTGGCATTTATGCCAGTTTAGATATTGGCGGAACGCTATGCGTTTCGGCTTCCTTATTGTGTGGATGGATGAGTGTTTTCGTGTGTCAAGGTGACATGGATCAATTAAAAAGAGATTGTTTGCAGAGTAGTTGATTCCCAAACAAGATATAGTTGATAAAAAGAAAGAATTGTATTCAGAAAGGATTTATTAGCCGTTTTAAATATTGTGTCTTTGCCCTATTTATGGGGCTTTGAGGCACTTTGTGGATAGTTTAAAAATTGAATAGGAAATCTCATTTATTACTGTAAAATTTGAATAAATTTATATAAGCCGTTTAAAACTTGAATATCCTTATCAAAAATTGAAATGATATTTGAATACTTTTTTTCTGAACTGTCGTGAAACTTGAATACTTTTCTCCAGTAAAAAAAGAAAAAGCAGCTCCCGGTGTCTTTTTCACCGAAAACTGCCTTTTGGATGGATGATCTGGCTCTCCAGATGCTATTTATGATACCACGAAGAGACCTATGGCTCTCATAGGTCTGTCATAATCCCTGTTCAATTGTATATGCCTACGCATTGGCAAGCTCCTCTATCACGATCTTATGTACCAGTGCAGGATTTAAATACCGCTTCCACTTGTACTTGTTATGTATGCTCGCATTGATCCGTGCCAGGCTTTCCCTGATTATGGCACTTAGATCAAATTCTAGGTTCTTAATGATGTCCTTGTGGTGCTGCTTTAGGATGGTACAGATTTCTTCCTCTTTCTGCCTGTTCTCGTCCTTGATCCGGTTTCTCCTGCAGGAGATCGTAACCGTGTGGTTTCTGAGTTCATCGTTTTCAGAATCCCTGCCCGGCAGAGCCTCGTATGCGCCCTTTTTAAAGGTTATAAAGTACTTACGGCCTTTTTCTAAGTACACATCCATAAAAGGCTCTAAATCGCCCAAATATTCCCTCACAGTACGTCTTGACACATTAAGCAGTCCTACAAATTTTGCAATCAGGTTTTCTTTTGTGATCTGGTACGCACTGCTTCCGGACCGGCTCCTGCTGATCAGCCATTCACGCATGAGCCATAATGCCATAAGCTTTGCGCCGCCTTTAAGTTGTTTAAACTCATCTGACCGCACCATGCCACAATGCAGCGATACATAACCCCGCCCAAAGTTTTCCGTACCACAAAAAGAGTTATTGATGACCTGAATATCCCAGTCAAAATAACTACGCTTTTCGCACGCTATGATTCCCTTACGTTCAAGGGAATGCAGACAATCATAAAATCCCTGATATGAAAGTCCGACGTTTTCACAAATATCTCTGTAATACACGCCCCGGATATGCCCGAACTCGTCTTGAAAACGGGCAATGTAGAGCATCATGTCTATCTCATGATTTGACAGATCAGCTCCGAGCATTTTCTCCAGGACTTCAACACTAAGTTTCTGCATCTGTGAATCGTCCTTTTGGTTACAAAATAAAAAGAGGGTAAATGCGCAATTGTATGATGCGATTCACCCTCATTATTATCTATCTGTTTTGTATAATTGTTACATGAAACTAGCAAAAAATAAGCTGTTTTTCTATGTAAAGATTCTTGTTTTTGTCAAATATACATTGACATTTCAAGGTGTTTTTGTTATTATACTAATAGATGATATTTAATGTGTGAGATTGAATATCATACAATTGAAATAAATTGTTGCGATCAATTTATTTCAATGCCTTGGTTAGATTATATTTTATTTTTATAAAATTGTCAACAACCAAGGTGAAGTCGATTTTTAAAAAATGGAACAGCTTGTGGCTGTTCCATTTTTTTGTTCAATATTTTGTATTTAATTCCCGGAGATAACGGTACAGTGTACTGATCCCAATGCCAATCTCCTTTGCGATCTCGTCATTCTTTAACCCCTGCTCCTTAAGCTCCTCATACCTCTGCCTAAATCCATCGATGTCGCTTTTACGTGGTCTGCCAAACACTACGCCTTTTTCCCTGGCACTCGCAATCCCCTCTGCCTGTGACACCTTAATATTATTTTTATCATTTTCCGCTGCAAATGCCTGTATATGTAATATGACATCACACAGAAACCTTTCCATGAGGTCGCGTTCCAGTCTCGTATCTAAGATTGGCATATTCAATACTACGATATAAACCTTTTTTACCCTGGTCAAAACAGACCACTGCTCCAGTATCTCGTCATAATTCCTGCCAAGCCGGTAGATGCTGTGTATGTATAATGTATCTCCCGGCTTAAGCTTCTTAACCAGTTTTTTATAATTAGTCCTGTTAAATGTGCTGCCATTTTCCTTGTCTACGAATATATTACTCTCTTTGATCGGAAGGATTGCAAACTGTACCAGCTGCCGGTCAAGGTTCTGTTGTTTTGTAGATACACGCCCATAACCATAGGACTCTCCTTTGTTACGAAGTGCATCCCCTTCCCACCTCGTAGTCGAAAAAGCAAATTCTGATGTTGATGTTATTTTATCCAAATGTCGAATGCCCCTTTATCCTGATATGTGGACAGCAAGAAAAAGGTTAGATGTAATTCATCCAACCTTTTCCATCACTTTGCGTCAATCATTTTCTCAAAGCAAAATCCACATATATATTTTCCGTCATCTATTCCTGTAATCTTTCTCCTGCATCCCGGACATTTGACAGTTTTATACTTTCCCGGCAAAAACGTGTTTTTTTCGCGTATAACAGGCACCATCAATGTCCTGCATTTATCGCAAATGATTCTTGTGCGCTCTTGACCAACTGCCTTATTGTTACAATTCTCACAGGCAAACACCTGCGAACAAAAATTGCCTTTATCATAGTTTAGTCTGTTTTGATACCGGATTTCATATTCTGACAGGATTTTTCCCCATCTGTCACGGTTTATAAAGGCTGGTAAAGATTTTAGGATTTCATCATCTGTACCTACAGTTACATAGCCCTCTGTGCCCCGATATTCCAGAATAAGTCCATGCTCCTCTGCAACAGCAGCATATCTGTTATTGTGGTATCTGCGGTTCCTGCTCGTATCTGAAATTTTCTTTATTCTGCAATAAATATGCACCTGCTCATGGATGATAAATGTGATTATCTTATCAATCTCTCCATGCAGCACGTTTCTGTGTATATAAATGTTATATACCTTGCCGCTTTCATAGATTATGCTGCTTTTTTTTCTCTGTTCAGAACAGTAAACTGTGAAAACTGCGTTGGGAAGCTGGCTGCTAAAAACATTCTCATTCAGCACATCGTACCAGCGTTCCAGTTCTTCTTCTACTGACATAATTGTGAAACCTCTACATTCTATAGTGTATAGTTTCCCTCAATTATATTTTTTACTACGTCATGATCAAGCACGGAAGCCATTTCAAAACAGTAATCATACAATGCCTGAAATAGTACAACTGTGATCCCCACGTTCTCACGCTCCATGATCGGCTCCAGTAGCTTCCTCCGTTCATCATCCAGATATATCAGCTCCTTAAAGCTCCTCTTAACATATTCAGGATTGCTTATCTCTTTGATTTTCAGCCGTCTGTCAATCTTTTGATCACCTGCCAGAAACGCATCTATCGCTTTCCGATGGAAAGCTGCCTGTGAGAGCCCTGTCTTTTTTAATATCTCATTTTCTGTGTATTTTACCGTAGTAGTGATGTTAAAAGATGTCAAATGATTCATATATTCTAACCTATCAATGGGATGCCACAGCATCTGCAGCATCCCTAAATAATCATGGCTTATAATAAATATCGTGATATATCATTATTTCGCATTACTCTGTTTCTTAAGGTGTTTCAACCAATACTGCATACTATTTACATAATAACTTATAGTACGCTAAAATTCTATCTTTAAATGTACTTTTTTTCATAAGAATTTCCTCCTCTCTGCATTGATAGTCTATTGTATAAACATGTCATGGTATTGACATGTCAACATGCTTCTATGGCACACTCTCCAAAATCTTTATGTTTTATATGGTCGTATTAATGCCATTTACTGCAGCGTGTTCATTGTCCTCCATAGGAATGATCAGGCACTTCTTTCCATTGATCGTATCCGAATGAATCTGACCAATCTTTTCCGGTTTTACACGGAGAATAACATCATACGTTTTTATTTCCGGGACATCATCCTCTGAATCATCAACCGGTATGGATCGTGTCTCTTCTAACTGATGTTTTAAACTTTCCACCTGTTCTACTAACTCTAATTTTTCCTTGCGCTTTGCATTTGCATCTACTAATTTTGGATCAACTAAATGCTCCGCAGAAGGAAGATCCCCACCGAATGTATCTTCATATGTCTTTTCAATAAAGGCAGCCTGTTCTTTCGAAAGTCCGCTGTCGGAGAGAACGGCATCAATATCGGACAGGGTAAGCGGCATCGGCTCTTTTTCTTCTTCATCCTCTGCCGGAACATCGATCAGACCATTCAGATTTCCCTGAATATCAAGGAACATAGCGTCGCATTCTTCATCATCTTCACCGATTACATCTTTTACCATATTCTGGAAGGTAATCTTCTTTTCGGTTGCGGTAAATTTTGCACCACAGCCAAGTCCGGCTTCCATAAATTCTGCATGAGGCGTTTTCGTGTCTCTAGTGTAAAACATGACGGAATGAATGTCTGTGCTCCGGTCGGTAAAAGCAGGAAATACAAACCCAGTATCCGGTGCCCCGACAACCCAGTCACGGATACGCGGCCCGATACGGTTTTCATCCTCGCGGTAGCCAAGTCCCGGTTTGGTGAGATTCACAGGACAGATCGCGCACAGCAGATATTCGTATACTTCTTCCGATTCATCTAATTTACCGTTATCAGAGGTCTTAGTCATAACATCATAGGCATCGTGGAAAATAAGAATGAGATAATTTCCAACGTAGTCATAACTGTCGATGATCATATCATAGAAAGTATCCAGCAGATCGTCATTTTTCAGCTTGCTTTCGCGCAGTCCCATTAAAAACTGCTGTCTGCCGCCAGCGGTTTCCTCTGCCAGTGGAAATTCCAGTTCTAAAAGATTATTTCCAATCGTACCGGATAATACTTTTTTGGCAATTTCCAGATATTTATAAAATTCTTCATCTTCGAGATTCAGAAATGTTTCTCCGATTTTAGTGATTTTATTGTGGTCGGCATCTACATAGCAGCCGCACATTCTTGTAAAAGTGCAGGCTTCTTTTTTGAAACGCCGTTTGATCTCTAAAATATCCTTCTTGTTCATAGTTACCCTCCTCTGATTTTGTTGTTTTAGTTTTAATCTTCCTTCAAATGATCGATTATTTCATCATAATAATTTCTCATTCTTATTGCGATAATTCCTGTCAGGAAAAAAAAGCCAGCTAAAATATCTCTTATATATTGTCGCACACTTGGTCCTTTCAAAAAAAATAGACAAGCAATAATTAGCATTGGAATAAAAGCCAAATATGCATAAATATTGCAAACCTTCCGTCTCAATTTCAGTTTTTCCTTCTTATCTCCACTTTTCGCAACCGTTTGATTGCATTGTTCGACTCTACGTGTATATATCATTTCCGATTTTTTCATAGTGCTTTCCTCTTTTTCTTACACAAATAATTTTTCCAATAACTGGATCTGCCGGATATATGAATCATACTTTGCATCATCCAGTCTGATGCCTCCGTTTGCCTTTAATGCTTTTGTGATCTTTTTAAGATCAGCCTTAAGCTGCTTTTCTGTGATCAGTTTTCCAGGAAGAAGATCATCCTCCGGCTCCTCCTCTTTCTTTTTTACCGAAGCTTTCTCTTTCTCGTACTGATATCTTCTAAGATCATCTTTTGTGATAGTGTCTCCCTCGTCCTTTTTTTCCAGAACAGTTTTTAAAAAGTTCTCCTGCTCATTCTGATCAAGTCCAGCAACTTTTGATCCTAGTGAAATTCCTACTTTTTCATTCATAAGAGCATCTTTTAATGCTTTCGATCCATTGTTTTCTATCTTCTCCATCTGTCCGACAAATGCTGCTGATACCCCAAGCTTGTCACCAATGATCTGCTGTGTTTTCATTCCGGTAATATCTTCTTCGATCGCATTTCCATCATCATCCATTCCGGTTGTCATGATAGTGCGCATCTGCTCTATCGGCTCTCCATTTTCATCATACCCGACTACACGGAGCTGCTTTCCATTTTTCCTAAATTCCTGAATGATCTTTTTCCATGCCATTGCCTCAAAATACTTATCTGAATCAGTTTTCTTTCTGTGCTGGTTTGTCACTACGACTTCAAACAGCTCTTTTGTATCTTCCTCTAACGGAACATTGAGCTTATCCATATCCTGCAGTTTAACTTCCACAAGATTCTCCGGATTCCATTTACCTTCACTGATCAGTTTTCCGATTGCCAGATATCTTCGCTCTCCGGTAAGAATCATATAGTTTCCGTCACCTGTCTGCTTTACGACAAGCGGCTGCTGTAAACCTGCCAGTTCAATCAACTGTGCAAGTTCATCAATATTTTTCAGACTCATTTTATTCATCGGATTGCGGACAATCTTATCATATGGTACAAAGATCGTTGCTTTCTGCAATGCAGCCTGTGCCTGAGATGCCACATTTAAAAGCCCTGCACCGACCATTCCCTTGTTTTCGTTCTGTTCAGGCACACCGCCTAACCCTTTTATTTTATCCATATTAAATTTAGCCATGTTCTTTTCCTCTTTTCACAATCATGATCTGCTAACTACGCCATATTCTGTTCTTCTTCAAGTCTCAGATTTTCAATCTCTTTCAGTTCTGCATCATATTTTTTCAGATACTCTTTTTTATTTGGCGCTATCATATATTCTGTGAGTTTCAGATAGCTTAATGTAGCACTGCATTTATTTTTACCCGAATCCACTGCAAGAAGTGGTTTCTGCTCAAATGTATTTTCTTCCAGATATTTTGTTGTTCCGATCCGGAACGGAAGAATGATATCATCTGTAAGGATTTTCTTTAACAGTTCATATACCGTCCTGGCAACATTTTTTCTTCCATCGTACTGCGTAAGGAAACATCCCATAAGCTGCAGTGCCGGATTATATGTCTGGACCGTGCGTATAAGGTTCATCGTGATAGCCATTCCAATGCAACTGTTTCCATCGCATCTTAATGGTATATATACTTCATCCGCTGCCACAAGTCCGTTGATGTTTAAGATGCTGATAGATGGCGAGCAGTCAATCAGGCAGTAATCATATTCATCTTTCACTTTCTCAAGCTGTCCTTTCAGCTTGAACTGCTGTGGCATTGTAATGTCTGCCTTTAAACTTTCTTCAACAGTTGACAGTGTCAGATGTGAAGGGATCACATCCAGCCCCTCATACTGTGTATGTTTGATTGCCTCATGTATATCCATTTCCGGATGCATAAGAATATCCTCAACAGACTTTTCCGTATCAACTTCTTTTCCGTTCAAGATTGACAGAAAGATATCAGCCCAGTCTATCTCACTGTATCCTGTAGAAAGATTCCCCTGTGGATCCAGATCGATCATAAGGACTTTCTTTCCATATACCTGATTCATCATGTGTCCAATCGTGCTTACGGTGGCAGTTTTTCCAACTCCGCCTTTGTTGTTCAAATAACAAATAGTTATCATAGCTTTTTCCGCCTTTCATTTTTACTATACTTATATTATAAATATAGTATAACTTTTTGTCAATATAGATATGTTAAATTATAACATGTTTTTTTTCTTTTATTGAATTATTTTGTAAGGTACTATTAATAGTACCTTGCGTTTTTTTACCCCTCCAAAACGCTCCAAGCCTTGAAAACAAGCTGTTTTTTCGTTAGGTACTATTAATAGTACCTATTCATGTTCCTGATCTATTTCCTTGTCTTTTTCTTTGTTCTTCTCTTTCTCTGCCTCTCTTATTTCCTTGTCTTTCAGTTTTTCGAACTCTCTCATATTGATATATTTCTGCAGTTCATCTCCCATTGACTTTTCGATATTATGCAGGGCTTTTTCCAGTTCATAGCTGCTGTTTCCACGCAGACTGATTCTATTCTTCCCTGCGATCACGAACGGAAGACCTCCACGGTAATTATCAATGTTTGACAAAATATCTTTTGCCAGATCATTTTTTTCAGCAGCAAGTTCCAGATACTTACGCGCCATCTCCTTATCTTTCATAATGCCCGGATATTTGTCCGCCCCTGATAAATAGATAAGCCCAAGCTTTAACTGTGCATATTCATTTCCATGCTCTGCTGAACGCGTAAGATATTCCATCCCCTCTTTTGCATCATAGGCTCCTGATTCCGGATCCAGAAGTATCCTTCCAAGTGTGTACTGTGCCATGTCATTTTCTTTATCCGCAAGTTCTTTCATGTAATCCATTCCCTTTGCAAGATCGTAATGTCCACTTTCTTTATCAAGGTAAATCTTACCTGCTTTGTACTTTGCCGGATCGAACTCATTCTTCACAGAGTTTTCAAAATATTCTAATGCTTTATCCAGATCATATTGTTCTTCGTTCTCCTTATCTGCATATATGTTTCCAAGCCTGTACTGCGCAAACTTATTTTCCTGATTTGCTGCATGAGTATAATTTTCAATTGCTTTGTCAATATCATACACTTCCAGTATCCGGTCCTCATATATCTGTCCAAGAGCATACTGCGCCATATCATTTCCATCATCGGCAAGTTCCTGCATATATTCCATGCCCTTTTGCAGATCATAATGTTTATCTTCACGATTAAGGTAAATTTTTGCAGCCTTATACTTTCCATTGGTAAATTCCTTTGTAATGGATGATTCAAAATAAGACAGAGCTTTATCCATATCGTAATAAGAAGTGTTCTCCGGATTACTATAAATAACCCCTAACTGATACAGTGCAAACTTATTATCTTTTTCCCCGGCTTTTGTAAAATTTTCAACTGCCCTATCAAGATCATAGATACCATAGGCTTCATCCGAATAAACTCTTCCGACCGTATATTGTGCCATGTCATTTCCTGTATCTGCCAGCTCCTGCATATATTTCAAACCTTTATCGAGGTCAAAATATTCGCTTCCTTTTTCCAGATAGATTTTTCCTGCCTTATACTTTGCTGGCGAAAAATTCTTTTCCACTGCCTTTTCAAAATAGGACAGCGCTTCTCCCATGTCATAATGATCTTCAAAATTTTTATCCATACATATGCACCCCATCTGGTACTGTGCATATTCATTTCCTTTTTCTGCAGCACTTTTAAAACATTCCACTGCCCTGTCAATATTGTAATACTTTGGATTTTCCTTATCACTGTATATCTTTCCAAGCCTGTACAGCGAGGCTTCATGTCCCTGCAATGCAGCCTTTTCATAATATTGTATTGCTGTATCCATATTATAGATTTCTGATTCTACATTCTGGTACAATGTTCCAAGCTTATATAAAGCATGTACATTCTTTTCTGCTGATTTTTCCAACCACTTTAATGCTTCTGGAAGATTGTAATACTCTTGATCAAGATAGGCTTTTCCCAGTTCATACTGTGCATATTCATTATAATTTTCTGCCCCCATGCGGAAATAAGACAGTGCCTTATCCCGGTCATAAAGTCCACTCTCACGATCGATCAGAATTTTACCTGCCCGGTACGCTGCATAATCATTTCCGTTATCTACCGCCATTCCATACCATTTGACTGCTTCCTTTAAATCCCTGTTTTCATTATTCTGATCTTCTGCAATCTTTCCAAGTGCATACTGCGCCATTACATTTTTTCCTTTGATGGCAGATTTTTGTAGCAATTGTACTGCTTTTTCCGTGTAATCCGTTTCTTCTTTTTCAAGATAAATTTGAGCGAGTTTATACTGTGCATAACTGTTTCCAACCTTTGCAGCTCGTTCAAAATAACGTTCCGCTATGCGCTTGTTCTGTTCTGTTCCAATCCCTTTTTCATACATGCATCCAATCCTGTACTGGAGATTATCACTATGATTTTCTTCTTCGAGGTTGCAAAATCTTTCAAAAGCTATTTTATATAATTTCTGCGCTTCATCAAGATCAACTTCCGTTTCAATACCTTTTTCATAAATTGTCGCCAATTTATATGCTGCAAATGGATTTTCATTATAAGCTGCAATTGCATAATGTTTGATTGCCTCCGGTATATCCTGCTCCGTGCCTTTTCCTTCGTAGTACATATTAGCCACATTATAATGTGCCAGCCTGCACTTCCCGGCTATAGCTGTATCAAACCAATTAAATGCCTTTTCATCATCTGCATCCGTTCCCTGTCCATATTGATATTGTTTTCCTATCCTGTATGCGACATATCCAGGTGATACATTATACTTTTCCTTTAACTCATCACTATCCAGTTTATAAATCGCTTCGAACATTTCTAAGGATTTCTTATAGTATTCCTGCGCCGCCGGAAGATTTATCTCCCTTCCTCTTCCATATTGATATATGGCTCCAAGTTCATACACGGCAAGAACATTTCCCCTGCTACTTTCGTCTTTTAAAATGTCTATCGCTGTTTCAAAATCCTTACTTGCTCCATAGATCAATTGCTTCGCCAGTCTTAATTGATCATTATTTTCCATCTTCCAATCGTTTTCTGGAAAAACAAATCCCTCGTCAAAGCCCATGTCAACACTTTCATCCAGATCAAGATCATGATCATGATGGATTTCAAACTCCGGCTCTTCTGTCTGTAATTCAATTTCATCAGGAAATGTATATTTTTCTGTAAAAACTGGTTCAAGCACCTGTTCAATATGATTTTCGTTATACAGTTCATTAATATCCCCTGCATAATTTTTATCAAACTCCCTCATTTCTTTGAGGATTGCATTACCAAGTCTCTCATACAAATCTTTCATCTTGGTCTGTTCATAATCCCTTCCACTTTTTCCATAAGCTTCACGATATAAAACTGCCTGCTGTGCGATCAGTGCTCTTAACTCCTTATAATCTTCCAGATTGTATTTTTGCATGTAAAAGCTGCTCAATTCATCCAGCGATTTCCGGACATCATGCATCGCATTATTATTATAATTCCACAGTCCCCGGTTTCCAGTCCGCGGCAGCTGCTTATAAACATCCAGAAATTTATTCACAAGCTCCTGATCCTGAATCAGCTTGTGAGTTGTTTTCTGTTTGACGATCTGTTCTCTTATGATCCGGTTGATCTGCAGGTTCTGGTCACGCTGCATCGCGATCTCATTTACCACATATTGTTTGCACATCTCAATACTTTTCTGCTTAAATTTTCCAACATACTGTTTTCTTGTAATCTGGTTTCCATCCTTGTCAAGCAGTGGGACTTTATCATATCTTGTAACCGGCAGTCCATCCTCCATGCGCTGCTTAACAAAGCTTTTATTCGCATAAACAAATTCTCCATAATTATCCTTTACATATTTTCCTTTTGGATCTTCCCGGTACTCATACTGTATATATTCTTTTACCATCCGCTGTGGCACAGGTTCGACAACCGCTACATGTACATGCAAATTATCTGTATTATAATGTATCGCCCCACTCCACACTGCATTTTCAAGTCCTTCGTTTGCAAGCATCTTTTTAATTGCATTCGAAGATATTTCTTTTAGTTTTCGCTCATCTACAATATCATTAGCTGCATCATACAATCCATATTTTTCCAACCAGCGGTTATCAAAAGATATGACCGTCTGCCACATCAGACTCCCATTGTCCTGTGCTGACCGGAAAGTCTCTTTTAATATTTTCTTGTCCTTGTATGTCAACTCTGTTTTATCCTCGGTAAACAATCCTGTCGTTTTCTCCGGGTTATCCATATAGTCATTGTATAAATTATATTCACTGAGTTTCTCATTCCGTTTTGCTTCCGAACGGTCAATATACGATATGTATCCTGAAAATGCCTTCGAATCTGCCGGACAGAATTTGTTTATGACCACCACTCCTGCTTTAATACTGCTCATAAGTTTCCTCTTTCTTTTTTATTGAAAATTCTCCAATTTAAAACAAGGTACTATTAATAGTACCTTGCATATTTTTGTCGATTTTATTTGGTTTTCCATACTGAAATCATTCATGTGTTATGACCATATAATCACGTCCGCAGTCATTACATGTACAATCAACATCATTTATCCTTATAATATTTTTACTGCCACAATATGGACAATAACTGATATTTACGCTTAATTCTTCCATATCATTTTGTCTTTCCATTTTTTCTTCCCCTTTTCATAATCTGTATACCATATTCTTTTGGTGTCATACTGCCATGAAACTTCCGTTCCTCACGCACATAATTTTTATATGCATTAATGGATTGATTTAAATTTACCATATTTTACTCCCTTTAGGTGAGGGTACTATTAATAGTACCTTTTTTATTTTGATTATAGTTTACTATTATTCACCAAAGATATGATTCATAAAACTCAGCAAGACATTAATAAAAAGATTTGGCGAGTAATAAGATAAAACAAACCATTAGGCATAATATATCCATTACGCTAATTATTTCAATTGCTATTTCAATCCAGTCCCAAATTATACTATTTTCTTTTTTTTCACGATTTATCTTTGCAATCATTGCAACACATATCCCCAATATTATTAACGGTATTAAAGCTACTAATGCTATTTCCATTATTTCAGTTAATATATATCCACAAGAACTTATCATAAATCAAAAATCCTTCCTATGAAATCTGTCTGCTTCCAAGCAGGTTGTAAATTATATTCATCATGATATTCGTGCTGGAGCAATATCTGTCGTACTGTTCAAATGGGATATCAATCTTTTGTCCGTTCATCTTATCAATCTGTTCTGACACATGTTTAAATTCAGGAGAAAATCTTCCATTTGGACTTGAACATGCCAGACTAAGATCACTCTGATATTGTACCGACAGTTCCTGTTCCATTTCCATGTACTGCTCAATCTCCCTGCTCAGTTTCATTGCCTCTGTCATTTTTACACTTAATTCTGCAAATCTTTCCATTATTTCTTGTTTACTGTTAATCGAATTTTTGCTACTTTCAACTGCCATTTCTTTTCCCTCTTTCGTAAGGTACTATTAATAGTACCTAAATATTTTCTGCCATTTTTTTATAGGGTACTATTAATAGTACCTTTTACTTTTCACGTTAAAGGAGATTTCTCTTCATTTTTTCAGCCAGACAATTCCATTGATTTTCGCCAATCGCAATACCAAGAAAATCATAAACTTCATAGACTGTTTTTCTTGACAATTCATTAATGACGTCCTTCATAATCTGATCCATATTATCTTCCATATTACGCAGCTTATGAATCTCATCTACATTTACAACATGATCATCAAGACCAAGATATGCTTTATACTTTTGTATTGGCGACATATCATCTATTGCGATATCCGGGTTTACCTGTAAACAGAACTTTTTGCATAAATAACATCCCTTTATAAAACAAGGTATCCTTTTCCAATTTGCAGTATCATATTTTACAGCAGCAAGCATCGCCAAAAAATCTTCATCATTCAATAATTCCTCTTTGGGTAAATAACCCTTTTCTACTTTTTCCAAGAAAAAATCCAATGCCATCCAGTCAATCTCTTCCATATCAAATTTCAATATCTTTTCTCCTTCACTTAAACGTGTAATCTTCATTATAAAAAAAACAGATAATTACTCCATATAATATGGCGCAAAATAATACTTTTTCATTTAGGTACTATTAATAGTACCTAAATATTTTCCTGCATCTTTTTTCTGAAATTCCTATCATCTTTAGCCTGTTTAAAATGTTCTACCTTACGTTTATGATTCGCCTTTGATGTTGCGATCACAGGATGCATATATACTTCAACAGGAACACCATCCTTAATATTGTCATTTACAAGAATGGTATTAACTGCGTCCAATAAGAAGATCGAGTTTTCTTCGGATGTCCTAGTCGCCCAACGGAGTCTTTCAAAAAATGTATAATAATTTTTAGAAAAAGCTTCCATGAACATGTCCACCAGCTTCTGGTTTCTGATGTCCTCATCCATATTCTCCATATACATATTTAAAAGATATTTGAGTACTGCAGCATCCGTTTTTAATTTCTGATCTGATTTTACTTTTTCAAAAACAACCACATCATCAGACGAGATATTGATATGTTTAAGACTGCCCATTTTCATGTATCCTTTCCTGAATCATTTCAAGCACATATGTATTCCGATCAATAATGTCGGAAAGCATCTTCGCCTGATCCGTTAGTAGCTGAACGAGATTTGCATACTTAAAATCAAGTTCCTTTAATTCGCCGGAAACAGAGACTGAGTTAAAAAGATCCCTGATGTAAGCTTCCCTGCTCATTCCTTTTTTACTGGCAAGTTCATGCAGACGCAATGCCACCGTCTCATCAACGTTCCGGATCAATATATTTGCCATCTGATTTTTCCCATACAACCTTTCTGTTTTATATTGCATTTATTATATTACTGCATTTATAACATGTCAATTTAAAATATATCAAAATCAAAAATTTTGATATATCTCAAAGCTGACATGATATCAAAAACAGGAAGAGCAGAAGGGGCAGGACGTTTGGCTTTGCCAAACTAGCAAACGCAGTTTGCTATCAGTCCCCCCTTATGCTCATTTTTTGTTCGCTTACGAATAAAAAATCGAAAATACCGCGGGCTGCTCCGCAGCCAATACCACAATAAAAGAAAGAGGAAAAGATGCAAGGCATCTTCTGATTCCAAAAATTTCACCAATACGTAAATCCATATATGCCAGGTCGAGGAGATCTTGAAGGATTTAGACCAACCGGAAGATGAAGCGACCACTCTGTGGGCGGTTTAGC
>OGNQ01001534.1_pt1 | contig 15318 bp, 18 predicted proteins | sample 1573481 | NCBI WGS metagenome assembly OGNQ01 (sample SAMEA2581920, study PRJEB24529) | metagenome | biome: Human gut stool | place: China | collected 2011 | reverse complement strand
CGTTGCCCTGCCAACTAGCTAATCAGACGCGGGTCCATCTCACACCACCGGTGGGTGGCCGCTGTGGATGCGCTCCACAGGAAATCTTTGGGGAAGGTGGTCATAATCTGTCCTCCTTGTATTTCAAGAATCCCCCGCCCGGGGTCAGGCGGAGGATTGCGAAAAAGAAGTACCTGCCCCGGCAAACTGGGACAGAGGGAAGATAGCTTGTTAATGTTTTAGGAAGTGCAGCAGGGCCTCGGCGGAAGCCTTGGCGCCGCCCAGGCTCTTCATATCTGCACTGAACTCCGCAGCAGTGGCCTTGTAGGAAGGCTGGGTCAGCAGCTTGACGATGGCAGCCTTCAGGCTTTCGCTGGTGATGGCGTTCTTGTCCAGGAAGGCGCAGCCCAGCCCCAGCTTTTCGATCTGCCGGGCTGTGATGGCCTGCTCCTCCATCTGGGGGATGGCGATCATGGGCACGCCGTAGTAGATGGCCTCGCCGGTGCCCCCCATGCCGGCGTGGGTGATGAACACCGATGCTTGGGACAGGATGTCCAGCTGGGGAACCATCTGGCCTACTTCCACGTTGGCGGGGATGTCCTTCAGGCTGGCGGGGTCGATGGAACCCAGGGCTGCGAAGACGTTGATGTCCAGGTCCCGGACTGCGTCAAACAGGATAGGGTAATACTCCGGCCAGTTGTTGAAGGCGGTGCCCAGGGAAGAGTACAGCAGGGGTTTGCCGTTGTCGGGGGCCTTCCAGCTGCCGAAGGCGGTCCGCTTGCCGATCTGTACCCCGGTGAACACGAAACTGTCATCGAAAGTCTCGTAATTGGGAACCAACTTTTTCTGCATCATGACCAGGTTGAAGTCCCCGTGGCCGTCGAAGATTTCCTTGACGGTCAGCAGGCGGCAGCCATATTTTTCGGCATAGGTCTGGGCCAACTGCGCCGCGGCCTTGCGCAGAGGGTGGTCCGGCGGGCAGTTCTCGAACCCGGCAGCTACCGAGTAGCTGTCGTTGGAGGGGTAGCTGGTGTAAAGCATGACGTTGGCAACCTTGAGGTTGTCCGCCGCGATTGTGCCGGCAATGCCCGCAAAGTCGTGGACGACAGCGTCGGGTTTGTCGTTTTTCAGGGTGTCCAGCACAGTGTCGATGTAGGCTCCTGCCTCGTTTAAGAACAGGAAGGGCACCGCGGCGGCCACTCCGCCGTCATCCTCTTTCTTTTCGCCGTCCTCATTATGCTTGTCGTTTTCCGCCATCCAGGAGGGTACGGCGACGAACTTTGCCCCGGTGGGCTCGATGATAGTGCGGAAGGCTTCAGTGGTGAAATAAGTCACCCGGACGCCTTTCTTCACCAGTTCGGTGACGAGGGCCAGGGTAGGATTGATGTGCCCGAAGGCGCCCAGCGATACGAATGCGATATGCATACAAAAACTCCTTTCAAACAACAAAACAGCCATGCAGGCAGCGCAGGACGTTGCCCGCACGGCTGCGGGGAAAATAGGTGATGGCTTATTCTGTCAGGCCGTTGTTGGTGATCACTTTTTGATACCAGTAGAAACTGTCCTTTTTCACCCGGGCGCACTGCTTGGGGTCGGTCTCGGTGCGGTCCACATACACCAGGCCATACCGCTTGGCAAAGCCCTGATGGCTGGACACTACATCCACAAAGCTCCAGGGGCAGTAGCCGAACACCGGCAGTCCCTCGTCAATCATGATGGCCAGCTGTTCGATGTGCTCTTTGAGGTATTCGATGCGGTAGGGATCATGGATCTGGCCGTCCGGGCCCAGTGTTTCGCTATAGGCCATGCCGTTTTCGGTGACGATCATGGGCAGACGGTAGCGATTATAGACCTTGCGCATCCCAATATGCAGGCCCATCGGGTCAATGCCCTTATCCATCCACTCGGTTTTGCGCAGGTGGGGATTATCACAGATGTCGAAGGCGTCCGACACCCAGAAGGGCGGCTGGTCGTAGTTGACGGGACCCTCCTTGACTTTGGCGCAAATGCTGAAATAGTAGTTGATGCCGATGAAGTCGGGGGTCGAGGCTTTCAGCACAGCTGCATCTCCGGGCAGCGTCTGAGGGCAAAGTCCATGACTCTTTAAGTAGCTGGCCACATAGGGTGGATATTCGCCCCGGACACTCAGATCGAGCAGGTAGAACTCCATCAGTTCTTCGGCGTTCTCGGCGGCCAGAACATCCTCGCTGCGGCTGGACTGGGGATAGACCACCTGGATAGCACACACCGGGCCGATTTGGGCTTCCGGGTCGATCTGCCGCAGCAGCGAAATAGCCCGGTGCTCGGCCAGCGAGACATGATAGCTCATCTGGTAGATGTTCTGCAGGTTCTTCTGCTTGTCCTGCTCAAAGTTGCCGTTCATGATGCCGGCGGCGGTGGCGATGAGCTGTTCGTTCACTGTGACCCACCGCTTGACGCGGCCCTTGAAGTGGGTAAAGCAGACCTCGGCGTATTTCAGATAGGCGTCGATCATCTTGCGGTCGAGCCAGCCGCCGAAGGCGTCCACCAGCGCCTGCGGACACTCGAAGTGATAGAGAGTAACGAGCGGTTCGATTCCTTTTTCCAACAGATAGTCGATGAGCCTGTCGTAAAAGGCCAGCCCCTCGGGGTTGGGGGTGCAGGTGGCATCCGGCATGATGCGGCTCCAGGCAAAGCCCATCCGGTAGACCTTCAGGCCCAGCTCGGCCATCAGGTCCACATCCTCTTTCCAGTGGTGGTAATGATCGGCAGCCACCTTGTTGTCGGCGATGCCGGACCGGCCGGCACCCCGGTCGGTGGTGGCGGGACCTTTGCCCCCTTCGTTATAGCCACCCTCCACCTGAAAGGCGCTGGTGGATGCCCCCCAGAGAAAGCCAGCGGGGAAAATCATTTGTTTCATCAAATCCATAATACCAACCTTTTTGATTCTATTGTATTACGCAATCAAACGTCCTCCAAATCTTTTTTGGAAAAGCCAAACAAATAAGTCAGGACTGCTGCTACAATCAGGGAAGAGAAGGAAGCTACCACGCCAACGGCGATGTTGGCGTTGGTGCCGCCCACATAGCCCAGCAGAGACAGGAAGTTGGGGGAGGTCATTGCATATCCCCTGAGGTCGAATATGCCGGCGATGGCGCCGCCCACAAAGCCGCCAACGGCCATCGTTACAAAGCAACGGGTAAAGCGGAAGCAGATGCCATACAGAGTGGGTTCGGTGACGCCGCCCAGAATGCCGGAAGCGAAGGCTGCAAAGGATGTGCTGCGATCATCCTTGTTTTTCAGGCGGAGCGCTGCGCCCAGCGCTACACCGAAGCAGGCCCAGGTGGCAAAGTTGCCGGCGTTCATAGGTCCGCTGCCAATACCGGTTTCAAAGAAATCGGCCATCATGGGCATCATCAGGGCCAGGTGCATACCGCTCATCACCAGGAACTCCCACAGGGCGGCGATGACAGCTACACCGAACCAGCCGGTGGTCATACCGAACCAGGCAAGGCCGCCGCTGATGGCGTTGCCCACAATAGTGCCCAGAGGCGCCAGCAGGCAGAGGATAAAGGGCATGGAAATGAGCAGGCTGAGGAACGGAGTGAAAACGGTGGTCAGCAGATCGGGCATGAACTTTTTGACGATCTTATAGACCAGGCAGAACAGGGGCACCGACAGCATAATGGGCAAAACAGTCTGGGCGTAATTGGTCACAGTGGCAGGGATGCCAAAGACTGTGAACGGCTGCCCGTTGGTGGCAAAAACTGCGAAATCGGGCACCATCAGAATGCTGCCAATGAATGAACCCAGCATACCGTTGATCCCCAGTTGCTTGGCTGCATTGTAGCCTACCAGGATGGGCATGAAGTAAAAAGCTGCGTCATACAGGAAATCAAACAGGATGTACAGGTTGCTTTCCATAGAGTACAGGCCCAGCAGGTCGGGGCCAAAGATGGAATTAACGGCACGGAACAAGCCTCCGGCCAGCAGCACCGGGATCATGGGGGTCATACAGCCTGCCAGATAGCCCATGATATTCTTACCCACCTGCTTGGGGGTCAGCTTCCGCTTGGTGATGGCGGCATCCTGGGCGGCAGCAGCATCATCCTTGACGGCGGCGCTGGCGCTGATGCCTGCCAGCTTGCACAGTTCCTCATACACTTTCGGAACATTGGTGCCGATCACGATCTGGTACTGCTGGCCGCCGCGCACAACACCCAGCACACCGGAAATCTTTTTCACCTCATCGTCTTTGGGAAGGCTGTCGTCTTTCAGATACAGGCGCAGGCGTGTCATGCAATGGGTGGCATCCTTGAGATTGGCCGCTCCACCTACTGCCGCCAGAACCTGCTCGGCTATTTTTTTGTTGTCTGTCATTTTTATGTTCTCCTGTTTCAAGTCAGATCGTTGTAAGTGACAAGACGAATGTCCTGCTGCTCCAGCCAGGCACGGACCTCGGGCCGGCAGAGCATGGCGGCCTCCCGCACCCGGGGGGTGGTCATGGTGGAATGATCCAACAAGTAAGCATCGATGTATCCCGGATGGAAGACCATCAAGTCGCAGGCTCCCTCATGGGCGTGGGCCACTGCATCCTGGACCCCGGTGAAAGGGTCGGCCTCATAGGCCTTGAAGTCCCTGGGCATATAGGCATAGACCCGGGTATTCCGGAAGATTACTGCCTCGCCGGGACGGCTCATAGCAAAGTAGGGCAGGCCGTGGCGTTGGGCAACAATCTCCAGTCCCTTGAAGAAATTTGCGCTGGCCACTGCGTGTCCCTCAAAGTAATCCGGCTCCCGCCCGGTAAGGGCCTTGAACTGGCGGTATTGAGCCTCAATCTCCTCAATGACCTCCTCCAGAACCACAAAGTCCTGACCGGCTTTGGCGGCCTCCCGGTAGGCGCAACTGGGCTTGAATTCCCCTTCGGGGGTGCACAAGCTGGGAATGCAGGAAGGGTCGGTGAGGGGCCGGCCCACACAGATGTTGGTGTGCTGACCCAGGCATAGGGAATGGCCATGCAGCAGCCCCAGACCGTGGACGGCAGCTGGCATGTTAGTCATGACGCCCACAGAGCGCACCAGCCCGGCAGCTACGGTCGCCGCAATACCGTAATTTACCCCTTCCGAGTAGCCGAGATCATCGGCGCGAATCAGCAGATATTTCATGGTCTTAACCTCTTCCGTCACGGGATTTCAGCTCCTGCAGTTCCTGGTGTACTTCTATGAACTCGCTGGCGATGGTCTCGAAGGTATCGGCAGCCATCAGCTGGTCCTCGGCGTGCATCAGGAAGATATTGGTCTTCCAAGTCAGCCCCTGGCCCTGCCACTCCAGCAGGTCGGCGTGGCCGTGGTGCCCCAGCACGAAGGTTTCCTTTCCTTCTGCCATCAGTTCTTTGGCCCGACCAAAATTTCCCGCCTTGGCTTCCTGAATTGCTTCGATGTACATCCCCCGGGCGGTACCTACGTTGGCGATGATTTCAAAGGCGATCTCGGTAATGGTCTCCTGCAGCTGCTCCTCAGTCATGGCCCGGGCTTCTTCCACGGAAATTGCCATGGCTCAGCCCTCCAGCACCTTGCGGACGTGGTCCAGAACGGCCTTGCCGTTCATCATACCGTAGTCCTTCATGTCGATGACTTCCACCTTGTTGTTCGGCAGCTCAGCCTGGACCTCTTTCAGGCGGTAGCGGACCTGGGGTCCCAGCAGGATCATGTCAGCGCTCTTATAATTCTTGGCCTCAGACACCGAGTGGGCCGAAATATCGCATTCATAGCCCTCGGCCTTGGCTGCGTCTTTCATCTTGCGGACCAGAGCGCTGGTGCTCATGCCAGCAGCGCACAGAAGAACAATTTTCGTCATAGTTGGGTACCTCCGTATCAATCAGCAATGCAAAGCTTGGATTTATTGTTTTTGTTTCTTATTCCTCGGACTGCTCAGCGACTGCGCCGGCCTTTTCCTCGGCCACAGCCTGGTTGTCAGCGGCCTTGAAGAAGGGATACCAGATGGCGGCGCTCATGATGGTCATCAAGATCTGATAGATGCCGATCTTCCAGGAACCCTGGATTACACCGTAGATGAAGATGGGCATGGTGTTCATGCCGATCAGGCCGGTGGGGCAGGGCATCAGGCCCAGGGTGATGGCGGCCCATGCAAAGACCAGGGAGAGGATGGGGGTGACGATGAAGGGGATCAGCATGGTGAAGTTCAGCATCAGGGGCATGCCGTAGACCAGGGGCTCGTTGATATTGAAGATGCCGCAGGGCAGGACGATCTTGGAAAATTCCTTGTAGCGCTTGGACTTGGCAAACAGGAACATGACGATCACCAGGCCCAGGGTGCAGCCGCAGCCGCCGTTGCAGGCGAAGTCGTACATGGAGGTGTTCCACATGTGGGGGATGGGCAGGCCGGCTGCAGCGGCAGCGGTGTTTTCGGGCAGGTAAGTGAACCACAGAGGGTAGAGGATAGCCAGCACGGTGTAGGAGCCGTGGACGCCGAAGAACCAGAGGATCTGAGCCAGCAGCAGCAGGATGATAAAGCCGCCCAGGCTGCCGGTGATGTTGGCCAGAGGGGTCTGGAGCAGGGCGTAGACGGCGTCGATGACGTTGCCCCAGGGGGTCAGGGTGAACAGGCCCCGCAGCAGGCTGGACACCAGGGCGATAGCAGCCCCGGGGATGATGGAAGTGAAGCACTGGGTGACGTTCTCAGGGACGCCGGCAGGCATTTTGATGGTGATGTTCCGCTCCACCAGGGCAATGTTGATCTTGGTGGCCATGATGCCCAGGATGAAGGCTAGGAATACGCCGTGGCTGCCCAGGTAGTCCAGAACGACGACGGTACTGCCGACCTCGTTGGTGGCCACGGGCACCATGATCAGGTAGGACATCAGGGACATAAGGCCGTTGTTGAAGGCCATCTCATCGTGGCCGAAAATCTTAGCCCCGGCGTAGCCCACACTGAACACCATGAACACGCCCATGAAGTTCATGCAGGCATTGTAGACGGCGTTCAGGAAGGCTGCGATTCCTGTCGCCTGGATGAAGCTCTGGTAGGGGTCAATCTGGATGCTGTTCAACAGATTGAACACTGCGCCGATCATGATGATGGCCATCAGGTTTTGGGAGCCTGTGCCGATGCAGCGGACGTATCGGTTCTGGGCGAATGCGGTGGAGATGGGCACCAGTGTGTTCTCAATGAACCGCCCGATGGGATTTTTCTTTGTCTCCGTCATGGGAAGATTCCTCCTTTTTTCTTGAAACGAACGCTTTGGGAAGGTAGCAGCTCTGCAGATTCGCTTTTCCTTCTTGCACCAAAAGTATATCACATTCGGCATTTGATTTGGTTACAAGCACAGCTTCAGCCTTTCAGGGGGGCCGTTTCCATTTCACGTTTTGAAAAGCAGAAAAACATTTTTGCTGGTTTTTGTGCAATTTGACCGCACGAAGCCCAGCGCCCCGGGAAGCCAAATGCTCCCGGGGCGCTGGGTTTTCTGTGGCTCAGCCGTTCACCTGACGGGGGTATTCAGGCCCGTGGACAGCATGCCGTTTTTCAGTTGACAGGAACCCAGGCTGCAGGGTCTACCAGATCCCACATCTTGGCGGCATCTTGGCCGAAGTAACCCACGCTGTCGTAGGTCACGTTGGCCACATGGCCGCCGATCAGCAGGCCTTCCACCATGATATTTTCACCCCATCCGAAGAAGGTGAACAGGCACTTGCCGCCGTCGGCAGTGGTGTAGACGTTCACCGTCACGTCATCGCCGATGGGGAACCAGTTGACATGGATCTGCTGAGTCATGGTGTACTCAGCAGGGATCTCGCCGGTGAAGGGAATCTCGGCATAGCCCATCACCTTCTGCATGTACAGGTCGCAGGTCTCCATCCAGGTCATGGAAGAGGTGCCCTCCATGCCGGCGCCGAAGCCGTGGCCGTTCAGACCGTAGACATGGAGTTCGGGGTCCAGGCCCAGGTCATAGGTCTGTTTGAACAGCTCCAGGCTGCCTTCCCACTGGTCGTCAGCACCCACGGCGATGAACATATGGGGCAGGTTGGGGTTCTCCGTTTCAATAGGGGCGCCCGAGTAGATCAGATGAGCCACGTCCACATCGCTGTTGACGGCGTCCACGGCGTCGCAGACGTAGTCAGGGTCAAACTGGCTGGGGGTGATGTTGCCGTAAAATTTTTTCAGCATGGTGCGGATGTTGCCGCCGCTGCCCGAGTAGCCGGACACAGCCAGTAGCGAACCCTCCAGGTCAATGCCCCACTGGTCAGAATAATATTTTACCATACGGACAGCCCGCTGCATATCCATGACGATGTCGTCATTGTTATAAGGCGCCACCCGGCGCTGGAGCAAAAAGCAGTTGTAACCCAGCTTGTTGAACTCGGGGCAGACGGCGTAGGCCTCCACCGGGTTGCTGCGGCTGGTGTTGCCGCCGCCGGAGGCGACAATGATGGTACCTTTGGCCGAGCTGGGATCATCCAACAGGTAAGGGATCAGGAATGGCTGGAAATCGGCGTTGTCGTAGACCGACTCACCCTCGTAGTTCACCAGAGGGAACTGCAAATCCTCCGCCAGGGTGGTGACAGGCATATCGTCGCCCCACAGGTAGATCACTTCGCCGTTGATGCCGTCGCTGTAAGGCTTGAGCTGATGGTCAGCCAGGGCGGCAATGGCATCACGGGCTTCCAGGATCTGCTGTTTGTTGGCGTCGGTCAGGGATTCGGGATGAAGGCCCATCATGACGGTGCCTGCGCTCTGGGCCGCATCCCAGGCATCTTGGGTGTACAGGGTGGGATAGTTGCGGACCATCTTGTAGTTGTAAACCTGGGTTTCCCACTCAGCCTGCCAGTAGTTGGGGTCGGATTCAGACAGGGTGTTGATTTTGTAAGGGGCCTGACTGTCGAAATGCCGGGGGATCTGGATGCCCAGCCAGTCCAGGATCTGGGCGCAGTTTTCGCTGGAATCCACCGACTGGGCAGAAGGAACAGACATACCCCCGGGGCTGACCGCAAAGGCGGACGCCGGGATACCCATCATCAGCCCGACTGCCAGGACGCTTGCCACCATGGTTTTGACGCTCTTGTTTTTCATAACAATTCCTCCTTGTATCTGAGATTTGCATACTACAGGTCATGCAGGGCCGAAAACCATCACCTCCCGCAGGTTTCCCGAAGCCGTTTTTTCACACGGCCGATTTGCAGTTCACTTGCCTTTGGCCCATCATGCCACAGGCTGCCAGTTGTTCTGGTCAGCGGCATTGTAGATGGCCTGGGCGTCATTTGATTGATCTCCTTTCTTTGCAATCCGCTCATCTGTTTTTTTCTTCCAAACACATAGACTGTGGAAAGACGGCTTTTCACTTCTGCAATTTCAGTCATCTTGCACCAAAATTATAACATGTATGGAATACAATTTGGTTTCAAATGCATTTGCTCTGTTTCAGGAGCTGATTTTCTTTTTCAGTTTTTGAAAGATCGAAAAAAGTTTCAGCCGTTTTTTGTGCAGACCGCAAAAAAAGACCGCGGTGCGCTATGCGCAACTGCGGTCTTTAAAATGGTATTCCTTATTGAAATGCTTTGTCGTAGGCTCGCAAATACCCCATCAGAATCAGGTCGTTGGCCATCAGCGCCGCATATTTGCCCACATCATTGCGATTGGTCGTGCCGCACTGGAGGATGAAGTCTGCGGTGTTGAGATAGGGGCTGGCCAGGTTTTGGGTGATGATCAGCATCTTGCACCCGCTGGACAGGATAGCGTTGCAGATGTCGGGGTATCGGGTCAGATAGCTGCCGCCCACACTGCAGATGATGGCAAAGTCCTTTTCGGTTAGGCTGCGGGCGCATTCCAGCTGGGTGGCATAGTCCATGAACAGCTCCACATAGCGGCCCATCATCATCATTTTGCTCTGGAAGTAGTGGCCGATGTCCCACAGGAAGTGGTGAGAGAAGTAGGCGGCTTTGCCGCAGTCGTGGAGCGTCTTGACAATGTCGGGGATCACCTGGGCATTTTCGGGGGCAATGGTGGTGTAGATATTGCCGATCAGAGCGTCCCTGTAGGCGCTGATGGCAGTTTCTTGGTTGTTGTGGAGCATAGTATAGAACTGGCGGGAATAGTCGGTCCGCATGGTAAAATCCCGTTCCATCCAGGACTGAAACTCCTTGAAATTGTCCATGCCCAGAAACCGACAAAAGCGGGAGATGGATGCGTTGGAAGTATAACACAGGTCTGCGATCTGGCTGAGGGCCAGCCCCTTCAGCTGGGAGTAATTCCGAAGCAGTGCCACTGCTATGTCGTAGTTTGCGTCCCGTTCCGGCGCCGAGCTCACATAGCTGAGCAGACGGTCCAACAGGGAGCCCATCATTTTCACATTATTCATCCCTACAGCCCTCCCTGCACCATTTGTTCCAATCGGATTTATTGTAACACACCCGTCAGTATTCTGTCAAACCCAAACTTTCCCGGGATGCAGGCCGTCAAATCCAGCATGACCACCGGTCGACAAAATCCAGATTCCGCTTTACAGTATCCGTCAAGCAAAGGCTGATGAAGGCAGACCACAAGTTCTACAAGGCCCACGGCATCTATGATTTCCACCAGAAGCAGAAAAAGCGGATTTTCCAGATGAAGCTGGTGGGGGCCATCTTGACTGTCTCCCTTCTCTCCAGAAAAAGATGAAGGGACAAATAAACCAGTACATCATCGGGTCCCATGAAAAAGTGATCCAAGAAGCGAGGCAATCACTATCGCTGCCTCAGAGGCATTATAAAAACACCTCGTTCAAGCAAACAGCCTGCCGGTCCAATATGACTGGCAGGCTGTAATTTTGCTTTGCCCGAAAACTCAGGCCTTGTAATAAGTTTGCCTGGGGCTGCCCGGGCGATCCGGGATCGTCATCTTCAGTTTGCTTGTTTCCACCAGCGGCAGTACATACTGGCGGATAGCATAGGAGGCCGTCTTAATTCCCAAAAAGGCAGCAATTTCCTGCCGGGTGCGCGGAACTGTGCAATAGGAAAGCAAGTCCGTCTGTGCCCCATCACAACTCGGTTCTGCCGGCTCCATGGAATGACGGAGAGTCACCACAAATTCTCCGCGACGGTTTTCAAACAGCGGCTCAGGCAAGCTATAGGCCGCCGTTCCAGCAAGTAGCGCTGAAGAACATCCTGATTCAAAGTGGACAGGCTGGCCCGCTGGATGGGGCGCTCATCGTCATGCAGATGCTTGCGGAAGGCTTCATAGCTGTACAATTCATAATCGGTCATCGGCAAGTCTGCATCGCCTACCCGGATATAGGAGCCTTTCATCCGGCCAGCACCTTTATAATAGCAGGGGCACTCGGATAGATCGATGGCAGGTATTTCTGCTGAACAGACCGGTAGCCCATCCACTTCTGCAAAAGAAAAAGCAAATATCAACCCGTAGCCATGCTCAAGTCTCTTAGAGGATGAACTTTTGGCCTGGCTTGAAAAGTCTAAGGAGGACGAAGTCAAATCCCGATGGCCGCTATCGCTGCTCACCCTCAGGACAAGCCCCATATCGGGCTGGTCGAAAACACTGAATCCAATTTTTATCTTGACGAACTGGTAGACTCCATACTTGAGGGGACTCGATCATTTCCATTCAGTTGAGCAGCGTAACTAGGAAGATGTCAGAATCCGAGTAAAACACCGGATTTTGGGCGACTTCAGCGTAAGAGTTGAGAATCCGGTCGATGCCGCTGCCTCGCTGCTCCATGAAATTCAACTGTAAAAATACATCCGAAATAATTTAGTTTCGGCGCATGATGAGCAGCTTGCCGCAGAAAAGCAGCGCACCGAGCGTGTGCCCAAGCGCATTCTGACCGAGGAAGAAATGTCGGCTCTGTCCGATCGGCTGATGCAGGTCACCAAGGGCATGACCATCACGGTGCGGTACTTCAAGGAGGATACCGCCCACCCGGAGATTCCCGCAGTGGGCAACTACATCACCCTGACTGGAAAAGCGGACCGCATCGACCCGGTGTTCCGCACCTTGCAGGTGGGCGAAACCGTAGTGCCCTTTGAGGATCTGGTGGAGGTCAGCGGGGAAGGTATCATGGACATTGATGTGTATCTGGGCATCGGGGAAGAATGAGATGACAAAAAATGCTGAAAGAGATGTTTATAGGACAGCTCTTTCAGTAAAATGACCCCAGAAGGAGCAAAACACACTTCGGATGGAGGAAAACACAATGGCAAACTGTGATTACGGCTATTTCGGCAAGGGCGACACGGGCTATGCCCAATACATGACGGCTTTCAACCGCAACTTCGGCGGCTCGTCCGGCGGCGGTGGCGGTGGGAACCACAACAATGGTGGTGGCGGAGATGGCAGCGGCTGCGGTTGCCTCATCGCCATTGCGGTGGTGGTCGTGCTGGTGCTTATTGCCATGGGAAGCTGAGGGCATTTCCATAGCACAAGGCTGTCTTGCGTGACCCGGTCACAGAAAATCTAACTAGGAAATGTTATCATATAGCCACAGAAAACACCAACAACATTCCGATGGAGGATTTGAATATGAAGGCAAAGTTTTATATCTGTGAGCACTGTGGCAACCTGGTCACCACCATCCACAACGCAGGCGTCCCGCTGGTCTGCTGCGGCGAAAAGATGAAGGAACTGCTCCCCAACACCGTGGAAGCCAGCGGCGAAAAGCATCTGCCGGTGGCAGAGCTTTCCGGCAGCACCCTCACGGTTACGGTGGGTGCGGTGGAGCACCCCATGGTGGATGTGCACCACATCCAGTGGCTCTTTGTGGAGACCGAAAACGGCGGACAGCTCCGCTATCTTACTCCCGGGCAGGCACCCAAGGCGGTGTTTGAGCTGGGCAGCGAAAAGCCGGTGGCGGTCTACGCTTACTGCAACCTGCATGGTCTGTGGATGACGAAGCTGTAAGAAATAAACGGGCTCCTGCCAGTGGTTAAACGCTTGCAGGAGCCTGTTTTGCGTGTAGACGCTTTTCCGTGGAAAGGAAGCATGACACCGTTATAATGGTTGTATGGACAGCAAAATAAGCGCAGCCCTTGCACCACTCTGCAGGATGTGATAGGATGAAGAAAACCACATGAGGGAGGAACCACCATGCCGTTTCTGATGATCCGCAACGACATCACCAAGGTGGCAGCGGATGCCATTGTCAACCCGGCCAACCGGAACCTTTTGCAGGGCAGCGGCACCAGCCGTGCCATCTATCAGGCGGCAGGGGAGCAGGAGCTGACCGCCGCCTGTGAAGCCATCGGGCACAGCGAGCCGGGCAGGGCAGTGTGTACCCCGGCGTTCGGACTGCCCGCAAAGTATATCTTCCATGCGGTCTGCCCGGCATGGCACGGTGGATTTTTTGGCGAAGCAAAACAATTGGCCGGTGCGTACCATTCTGCACTGGAATTAGCCGCAGAATACCACTGCGAGAGCGTGGCTTTTCCGCTGCTGTCCAGCGGAAACTACGGCTACCCCAAAGAACAGGCCTTCCGCATTGCGGTGGACACCATCACGCAGTACGTCATGGAGCACGACCTGACCGTGTATTTGGTGCTCTACGACCGGGACTCGCTGGCCGTGAGCCGGAAGCTGTTCGCCTCGGTGGAGGAGTACATTGACGACCACTATGTAGCACAGAACGATGAAAGCTACGGATTTGGCCGTCGGCGCAGGGAATTGTCAGAGCGGCGGAGGCTTCTGGAAGAAGATGCTGCCCTGCCGATGCTAGGTGCAGTTCCGGCACCCGCCGCGGCACCCAGGACAGCCCGCAGTCTGGAAAGCCTGATGGACAACCTTGGCGAGAGCTTCACCACCCGGCTGCTGCGGCTCATTGACGAGCGGGGGCTGAAAGACTCCACCGTGTACAAGCAGTCCAACATCTCCCGGCAGCATTTCTCCAAAATTCAGTGCAACCGGGACTACAACCCCAAAAAGAAGACCGTGCTTGCCTTTGCGGTGGGGCTGCATCTGTCGGAGGATGAGACCATCGACCTGCTTAAAAGCGCAGGCTATGCCTTCTCCGATGGCTCCAAGCGGGATTGGATCGTGCGGTACTGTCTGGAACAGAAAATTTATAATATCAATCAGGTCAATACCCTTTTGTTTGAATACGATCAGGAACAGCTGGGTGCGTGATTTGTCGCCTGCCCGTTGACCTTTTGCCCTCCGGTTTGTGGTATCCTCTTGTCAGAAAGACAGAACACCACAAAAAACGGAGGGCATTTGTTATGAAGAAAAATCTTACCGAGCTTGTTTTTATCCTCGACCGCAGCGGCTCCATGGGTGGGCTGGAACCGGACACCATCGGCGGGTTCAACGCCATGCTGACCCGGCAGAAGGAGCAGGAGGGCGAGGCCAATGTGACCACGATCCTGTTCGACCATGAGGTGCAGCTGCTGCACGACCGTTTTCCGCTGAAGGCTGTTGCGCCGCTGACCGAAAAGGACTACTACGTCCGGGGTTGTACGGCGCTGCTGGATGCCATCGGTTACGGCGTGGAGAAGATGGTAAACATCCAGCGCCATCTGCCGGAGGACGAACGTGCCGAAAAGGTCATCTTTGTCATCACCACCGATGGGCTGGAAAACGCCAGTAAGCGGTTTGGCTACGAGAAGATCCGCCGGATGATCGAGCGGGAAAAAGAGCAGTACGGCTGGGAGTTCCTGTTCCTCGGTGCCAACATGGACGCCGTGAAGGAAGCTGCCCGCTTCGGCATCTCGTCCGACCGGGCTGTGCGGTTTGAGAATGACGCACAGGGCGTGGCGGTCAACTACCACGTTGTCAGCGAGACAGTCTCCCGGATGCGGGAAGCACCCTGCTGCGCGTCCATCGGCGCAGAGTGGAAAGAGCAGATCGAAGCTGATTTCCAGAAGCGGCATCATAGGTAAGGGAGAAAACAGCCATGGTAGGAGCAATCTTGGGTGACATCGTGGGCAGTCCCTATGAATTTGACCACAACAATTACAAGCACAAGGATTTTCCGCTGCTGAGCGAGAAATCGCACTTCACCGATGATACGGTCATGACCGTTGCGGTGGCAGTTGGTCTGATTGACGGAAAGGGTCTGCCGGAGAGAACATTTTGTGCAGTGCAGCATGAAGTACGGCCTGAAGGCTGCACGTCGTGCACCTCAGTTCAGCAAGCGCTAATCTACAGCTTAAAAACGCTAAAAAAGCCCGGAAATACGCTATTTCCGGGCTTTTTCTATACCCAAAATTCTGTCTGGACTGTTCGGTTTTGATGGAATTTGAACGGAAATTTATGGGTTTACAGTGGTCAAATTACTGGTGGACAAGCCCATTTTGACCACCTGTGGGATCAGGGTCTCAGCCTGAAAGGAAAAGGCCTTCTCTCTATGCTGCTCGGTTTGCC
>OGNQ01001526.1_pt1 | contig 15381 bp, 16 predicted proteins | sample 1573481 | NCBI WGS metagenome assembly OGNQ01 (sample SAMEA2581920, study PRJEB24529) | metagenome | biome: Human gut stool | place: China | collected 2011 | reverse complement strand
AATCCGCTACCTGCTTACTGTTAGCATCTGTCTGAATAACAAGTGAATCAATCAATAGCGAGATAGACGAAAATATATCCTTACAGCAAAATCCAATCATCGACAACGGTAGCACTCTCATCCCTCGTTGCACAAAAACATTCAACGAAACATTACCATTTTCTTTATTGATACTGCCGTACAAAATCCAAAGATGTCATACCGCAGTACTCAATATATCCAAACAAGTGCTTATTTAAACCACTACGATGCTCAGTCATATCAATTCGTAGCCTGTCTAATTTCGCAAGATGCCTAAATCTTCTACAGACCTTTATCATTGTAAGATCTATACCAAGCTCAGCAGCCTCCATATTCTGTTTTTCTTTAATACTTCTTTTATATAGCGCATAACTGTACTCCTTTATATTATATTTCAATCATCAGGTCAGTACAGCCAACGACTGCCAGCAAGTTTCTTTCACCTCAGCACAATCTGCCAACAGTTTACATCAACTGTACTGAGTAATTACCTAGGATCAATTTCATACGAATCTCACCTCTTTCATATAAGATATTTCGGTTACTATATACCAAAATTTCTTTTACTTTGTTTTATATGTAAGCCAAAAACAAACGGAACGTTGTTATTTATTCATGTTCTCAACTAAGCTCGCAGCTTTTACGGTCATCTCCACCCAGCCCGGCACAAAACCACTTCGTAATGCATTTTTAACAGATTTAAGATTCGACCAGGCACAGCAATAAAACGGCACCTTTCCTCTATCCATTATCTCTATTGCCAAATTACTGGTTAAGGAAGAAGCAATCCCCTGCCTGCGATACTCCGGCAAAACATCAACTCCAATCTGCCACATATCATCACAATCTGCAGAACAGGCTGCAAGTCCGATCAGTTTCCCATTATCATAAGCCCCAACCCCAAGAACATCCAGTTGCCTTCGATCTTCACAAAGTGCATTGCTCCAGACCGGAAGATATAAATTTGCAAAATCCTTTTGTTCCAACACCTTAAGGTGATAGTTGCATTCTCTTCTTTTCAAAACATTAACATCCGGTAAAAAATACTCTGCCATAAAACAAACACGATATCCGTTTTCTTTCATCCGTTCATCTAACCAATGCATATTAGGAGTTTCAAAACAATGATAAAACTCATATTTGCTTAGATAACTTTCAACAATTTCTCTATATTCATCTTTTACAGACGCAACTATATTATTTCCATATGAAACCAGATTGCAGGCAATAGGTTCTTTATAGTATTTTCTTGCCAATGGACCAATCCCAGACTTTACAAACACATTTGTGTCCATAAGAAAATCAGAAGCCTTAGCATTCGTATCGTAGGCAGATTGCTTCATTGCAATATCAAGTATCTCTTTATTTGTCATATTTTGATCCCCTCATAATTTGCCAGGCTTGAATTTCACGGCCTGTCTAATCACTTATTTGCATTATATTTTGTTCCTGTCAAAAAACACAAAACAGGTACTCTGATACTAATTTCACAGCAAATAGCGGTCATCAGATAAGCAAATAGCACCGGGCCGGTATACAAGACAATGGTTTTATTTCCAACAAAACCATATAATATATACTGAAACAAAACAACCCAGATAAAATGATAGATATAAAATAGGAATGACCTTTTATTCATATAATTGGAAATTTTACCTTCAAAGTTTAAATTTCTTTTTGCTAAGCCTATGAAAGCAATTATCATAATCCACTCTGATACACATTTTGTAATAAGGTTTAAAAATACCAATTCCACATCTGACCAAATAAAAAGATAAACGTTCAAAATAGTTGCTATCAGGCCAACACCAAGCAATAATAAACTATTCTTCTCTGCTTTATCGACTACTTCTTCATCAGCAAGTACATAATATCCTATCAGAAATAGATAGGTATATTCCACAAAGCTTTTTCCACCTATGGAAAGCAGTTCACTTAGCAGTGGGAGGGGTAAACCCAATACCAAAACCATTTTGAACGGAATCGTTTTCCTCAACTTAACAGGGATCTTATTCAACAGTGTAATTACACAAACCCCTGCCATCGAAATAATCATCAGATATAACAAAAACCAAAACTGTCCAAGTGAAAAGCCGCCATCTGCCCCGGTCCAATCTGTCAATTTTGTAAAAAACACAACATAATGCGCCCAAAATCCACCCTGATAAGAACCATGAAAGCTGTCTGCCAAATACGTCATAACAGGCATGAAAAAGATGGTTCCAAACAAAAGTGGAACCAGTAACCTATGTACTCTCTCAATCAGATACTCTTTTTTTGTCCTCTTTTGTAATGCAAATTTTGTACTTATACCTGCTAACACAAACAACAGCGGCATAAAATAAGGACTGAAAAAGACAATAATACTGCTAATTGCCCGATTCCCTTCAAAAAAAATATAGTTCGGCTCCCCCCATGTATTCCATGCCTGTGCTGCATGATATGGTATAAGTATCAAAAGTATAAGCCATCTTAAATTATCAATGTAATGCTTCCGCATATTTAAAATCATATCTTCTCACCTAACGAACAAATACTATTTGTACCAGTAAAACCCATCGTTTTGAGTATGAACCAAAGCACCTTTAGGTATTCGTTTGCAAATAATGTGGACATCCATATAATCTGGCATCGGAGAAAGCATACCAATAATCCCCATTGGAATACATATTCCCGAAAGAACTGCATTGGATGGAGACAAAAGAAATATAGCCAAAGGTATTATGCCTAAAAGCATAGGCATTAAACTCATTATTATAAAACGACGTTTGCTGATTGGTTCGTGACATACTGCAAAAGCAGCAAACTTTTTTAAACATATTCCTATGTAGACTTTTTGACCCTTTTTATAACAAACTCCATGTAAAACTTCGTGAACAGGCATCAATAGCAGCCCAAATATTATACCCAATGGAACATATATCGGATTCATTGCTCTTTCGCCAATAACAAACCATTTAATATATATTATTGCATAACTAAAAATAAATGGTAAAATACCGTACGGTATACTGCTTTTAAAAATATTGTCCGGTCTTTCTATTCGTTTTGCATTGTTGGGCAACGTATTTTGTGGGAAATCTGTATCCCAGGATTGGTTGCCGCACCAAATTATTTTAGGCATAAATGCATCACCTCCAAATTCCAATTTACATATTTACACAGAAAAATTGCTATATAAACGATTCAATCCATCATACAATTTTATACCCGGCATCTTGAAGGATCTTCAACGCTCTTTCATAATTTTCCTGTTTCGTCATAATATAATCTGTGTTAAAAGTAGAAATTGCAAAAATACCTATTTTATGATCTGCAAGAATCCCGGAAATTTCAGACAAAATCCCAATCAGGGAAAAATCAAGGATCCCCTGTATACAAAATGCCTTCCATCCATCATCTCTTTCCGTAACATTAGATGGAACCTGTGCAGTAATACATACCAGGGAATTTTCTTCATCTGTTTTTCCTATAAAACAGTACTCCGAATCCAGCTTGGCAAGTGAATAGTCCTCTACTTTACATACAGAAAAATCATAATCAATTCTTTTTATCTCCATCGTGTTTTCTGCCATAGCGCCTGCAATTCTATCCATAACGATTCTCATCCTTATTTACCACAAATATCACCATACAACCATACATATCCATTAATATAGGCTTCTACTTCCTGTAGATGTACGTTTTTTCAAAATTATATGTACCAAATTTGTGCGTTTCTTCAAAATTATAGCAATTGAAATATACCCGTGGAATGATTTCTTTTATTTCCATGGTCTTTCTTTACCAAGCCAGCCCTTTTCCTCCCAATATGTAACATCCTTGGGATTTGCAATTATCTTCTGCATGAAACGCATAACCATAAACATTCCCCTGGTTTTGATCCCCGGTTTCACATTGCCCGAACGGTTTCTGATTTTCTTTGCAATTTCTGATGTTGCTATATCAATTTTTCTCTTTTTCTTTTCACTGACGCCGTTCCAATTAACGGCAGCAACACTAACTCCATACTGATATATCCTGGCCACTCCCCAGAAAAGCAGACTATCCATCATATCCTTGTTCGTCGATTTCATGCCTGCACCAGCCGCTGTCGATATGCATACGCCCTGCTTTTTAAACATCGATTCTTCCGGACAATGCACCATCCATCTGTATCCATAATGATCTAAAAAGGCCTTCATGGATCCTGTCGCATGATATACATAAACCGGACTGGCTAAGATAATCACATCCGCTTCATCGATTGCAGCCGTTAATGGCTTTAGTTTTTCATAATGGGGACATTTCTTCTCCGATTCCAGAATGCATCTTGTACATCCAACGCAAAATTCTCCAAAATCTCTTGGAAGAAAGAATTCTTTTATCTCGCCATCTAATTTTTCTGCTAACATATGAGCAATATGATAGGTTGAGCCTTTATGGCTTTGACCATGTATTATTACGATCTTCATGTTATCTCCATTTACAGCAAGAATGCCCCGACGGCTGCACTTCAAAAGTGATTCAGCCGCCTCTGTATCCATTTCTCTTTTCTTTCTCCGCATTTCGCTAAACATTATTTTTCCTCCATGAACTGAATGATAATCTGTTGCATCTCTTCCGTCCAAAACTCACTTCCACCATGATCTGCACCTTCGAGAAAATACAGTTTTACAATCTTACCACATTGCTTTAATCTGTTATATACTTCAACACTGACACGTGGATTGATCGTTCTGTCCTTCATTCCATGAAACATTAATACCGGCGGTAATTCCGTATCTTCGTCAATATTGCATTCTACAGACAATTTTCTGCACAGCTCCGGGGGCACACGCAGATTAACACCACCCATCTGCTTTCCTTCCGGACTTTCCGGCAGGTGGTGATTTATTATGCTGGGCATTCCATCATCAAGCATTACACTGCATGCACCATAAAATGAAATAATACCTTTTTTTCAGTTTAAACACAATCTCATCTGATGCCATTGTACATTTCCATGTGTGGATTTATCCGACACTCCTTCATCAACAAAACCATATTTTCCGTAATAAGAAATCAGTTTTTCTTTGCAGGTGAGTACCAGTCCCTTGCGTCCCTGCATTCTGGCATCCTCAATAGCACGACAGATCAATTCTCCGGCATATCCTTGTCTGCGGTAATCCGGCAGCGTATTAACACCAAAAATCATCTGCCACGCACCATTCTCATTATGCATAGCTGCATCCTCATACATTTCGTCCGTTAAATCGGGTTCATCCGTTACAAATCCGTCTACAAAAGCAATCAGCTTTTCGCCCTCATACATGAGCCAAAAATGATTTCCATAATATCGAATTCTATCAACAAATTCCTTTTCTGTTGCTGCTTCCGCAGGTGGAAAGCATTCTGCCTCAACCGCAGCAACCGCAGCAAGATCCTCCATTGTTGCATATTTTATATTCATAATGTATTTCTCCATTAAAGGCTGTGCATAAAATTTAAGTTTATAAAAAACCTCTTTTCTGTGCCTCATGTATTAATTTAGGTTGAATCAATGAATATGTCCAATTATCCACTAACTTATCTACAATAATTATTCGCTCTATTTCACTGTGAATTTCTCCATAAGAGTAAATATCGGCAATATATAACATTCCATATGTTTCATCATTTATAATCTCATTTACTCTCGTATTTCCTATAACGGAATATGCACAAACAGGCTTAATGGTAAAATCAATTGCTCCGTTTCTTCTCTAAGTTCACGTTTTCGGTATCCAAAATCAATTTCCCTGCTTCTCTATGACCTCCCGGTACTTCATAAGTGTCTCTTTCCCTATGTTTGCAAAATACCTATTTCCCATTTGTTTTTGAAATAACAACTGCAAACTTTAATAAGCGATCATCTACCTCATCATAAAATTTAACTTCAAGCATCTTTATCTTCTCCACAAATTTGACTAATGAGAAAACAAATTTGTCCCTCAACAGTTCATATAAAATTCAGTATGGAAAATTACTTCCTTACCAAGATTTTGAGCATACTCTATCTCTTTCTTTACCTGTTCACCAATATAACCATGAAGATCAACTACATAAATAGCATCTGAAAGTTGTATCTTTTTTAAATGTGCCAAATTTAACGCAGCTATTTCAGCTTCATCCAAATCCAATTTATTTTCATTATAGACGCATTGTAATACACTCATATTATGTTTAGTCTCTAAAGCTAAAGCAACTCTTTTCATCTCATTTTCAAATTTCATGCTACCGCAAATTGTAACAACTTTCAAATTTCTTTCCTCTATAAATTTAGCTAATCTTTCTATTGATACCTATATTAAGTTCAATAATGCCTGCACTTGTTCGTAAGCAAGTCTTCATCTCTTATCACCTAAGAATCTCCTTCCTCAAAACCGCATCCGCCATTTCTTCTCCCCTGCCCTTTATCTGCATACAATCCAAATATATTTGCAGCGGGGATACTACTGCTAAGTCATCAATCACCCTATAATCCTTGATATAGGAATCATTTTCTAATGAAAAAATAACCACATTTGAACCACTGTTTACTTCTTTCATATCCAAATACCGGATTGCTTCCTGAATATCCTCCGGCGCTATATAAACATGTACCTTATTATAACGCACCACTGGTGTATAACGCACTCCACCGGACAATCCGGTAAGATAAGAATCAATCCCCGTATCTGTCTTCATTTTTTTTAATCGCTCCTCAATAACAGATATATTATCTAAACTATAGCAATGTTATTTCTTTTTTACCATAATCCCTGCTCCATTCCAACAAGAGTGATTCCGGATCAATAACCTTATAACCATCTGGCATTCCATACTTTCTTCTCATTAAACCAGAAATTATCTGTTGTTAAATGCCTGAGACAAATTCTTCTATCAGACTATTTATCAACTCCGGGTTATCTGTATTAGAATTATGCCCGGCTCCTTCAATCCATTTCAAAGGAATCCGGGTCTTTCGATGCCATGCTTTATTATACCGTATACACGAGCCGGCACGATCTTGTGTGCCGCATATCAACAAAGCCGGACACTTAAGCTCATACGCCAGATTCTTTTCCATTGCCTCTGCCAAAATACGATAACCATGTCCGGCAATTTGTGCATAACGCTTTTGGTTGCCGTTATAGACCAACATCATTTCACGCATCAATTTTCTTCCATAATCAGAAACTGCAACACCCTCACTCCCCTGTTTCAAAAGCAATTTCCATGGATAGTGAGCATATACCGACTCCATTTTTTTCAGAAGCCAAAGTTCAACTGCCGTAACATATTCTCTTTGCAACGGTGCAGAGTCAATGGAAATAAATCCTGCCAGTCGATTCGGATAAAGATGTGCATAGACCTGTCCCAAGTATCCGCCCATTGACTGACCAACGATAACCGGTTTTGCGATTTCTTCCTTCTCAAGAATGCCATTCAGCCATTTTGCCTTGTCAAACAGGTCAAAATCAAACCGAAACGGCCACGAAGATGCATGAGCTGGTGCATCCCACACAATAATGTTATATTTTCCCTCAAAGCATTCCACTTGTTTATCAAATAATCTATGGTCAGCAGTCAATCCTGGCAGAAAAATGAGCGTGATCGCATCCTTGCTTAGAATGCTTGACCAATAATGAATCGTTCCACAAAATGTTTGATATGTATTTTCCCTCAATGAATTCATCTCCCCGAATAAGAATTTTATAGTTTCATTTGTTTGAAGATTTTTTGTAACCATTTTCCCTTTCTTTCCTGAACACACCGTTTATCAGATCAAAAAATATTCTCCGATCCTTTTCCTGTCCAATAATCTTTAGTATAAAGAATCAGGACACTCCCAACAAGGAATGTCCCGTCTTAATCATTTACAATATTTTATCAGTATCCATTCATCCACACTACTTCACAACTCTCACACGGAATACCCCATCTATTGCCTGCAGTTTCTTAAGAATTTCTTCTGTTGCAGGGCTTTCGATGTCGAACATGGAGTAAGCAACCTCGCCTTTGGACTTGTTAATCATGTTGGCAATGTTGATTCCTGCATCTCCGAAGCATGCGGAGAATTTCGTAATCATGTTGGCAATATTCTTATGGAAAATGGCAACCCGGCCTGCGGTCTCGCAGACACCCATATCACAGTTCGGATAGTTCACGGAATTCTGGATGTTACCGTTGTTTAAGTATTCCATCATTTCCTTAACAGCCATCTTCGCGCAGTTATCTTCAGATTCCTCGGTAGAAGCACCCAGGTGAGGAATGACGATACATCCCTCCTGTCCTGCAGTTGTCGGGTTCGGGAAGTCGGAAACATACTTACGGATCCTGCCGTCCTTGATTCCATCCAGGATATCCTGTTCATTGCAGAGCAGATCTCTCGCAAAGTTCAGAATGATAACGCCATCCTTCATCTTGGAAATGGCATCGGCATTGATCATTCCCCTCGTAGAATCCAGTAACGGTACATGAATGGTAATGATGTCACAATTGGAATAAATATCCTCCACATTCAGTACATGCTTGACATCACGGCTTAAGTTCCATGCAGCATTTACGGATACATATGGATCATAACCGTATACTTCCATGCCAAGATGCTTCGCAACGTTTGCAACCTTTACACCAATGGCTCCGAGTCCGATGATACCTAACTTCTTGCCCTGGATTTCTGTACCTGCAAATTTCTTCTTTTCCTTTTCGGCAGCCTTTGCTATATCCGGATTGTCCTTATCGGATAAAACATAGTTTACACCGCCTAAAATATCACGGCTTGCAAGCAGCATACCTGCAATGACAAGCTCCTTAACACCGTTCGCATTCGCACCCGGTGTATTGAATACAACAATTCCTTCCTGTGCACAGCGGTCTAACGGAATGTTATTGGTTCCGGCACCTGCTCTTGCGATACAAAGAAGCTTTTCGTCAAACTGCATATCATGCATGACTGCGGAACGAACCAGAATACCTTCTGCATGATTCACTTCATCGGTCTTTTCAAAATCACTGGTAAAATCATTCAATCCAACCTGTGCGATCGGATTTAAGCAATAATAATTAAACATGGCTCTCTCCCCAATCTTATAAGTTTTTCGCTTCAAAATCCTTCATAAATTCTACAAGCTTCTCAACACCCTCAATCGGCATTGCATTATAGATGCTTGCACGCATACCGCCAACGGTACGGTGTCCCTTTAAGTTCTCGAAGCCTGCTTCCTTAGCTTCCTTTACAAACCTGGCATCGAGCTCCTCGGAACCGGTTACGAAGGGTACGTTCATCAAAGAACGGTCTTCCTTACGGACAGTTCCCTTGAACAGCTTGCTTTCATCCAGATAATCATAGAGAATCTTTGCTTTCTTCTCATTGATCTCCTTCATCTTCTCAAGTCCGCCCATCTTCTTCAGCCACTTGAATACCTTACCACAAATATAAATTCCGTAAGCCGGAGGCGTGTTGTATAAGGAATCATTATCTGCATGAATCTTATATTTCAACATTGTCGGTGTTCCCGGTAACGTATCTTCGGTAATCAGATCCTCACGAATAATCACGATAACCACACCGGCCGGGCCGATATTCTTCTGCACACCACCATAAATGACACCATACTTGGTAACATCTACCGGCTCAGACAGGAAACAGGAAGATACATCCGCAACAAGAGTATGTCCCTTGGTATTCGGAAGGGTCTTATACTTTGTTCCGTAAATGGTGTTGTTTTCACAAATATATACATAATCCACATCATCAGGGATCGGAAGATCTGAACAATCCGGTATGTAGGAAAAGGTCTTATCTGCAGAGGATGCTACTTCAATTGCCTCTCCATAAATCTTAGCTTCCTGATATGCCTTCTTAGCCCACTGACCGGTAACGATGTAAGCTGCCTTACGATTCTTCATGAGGTTCATGGGAATCATGGCGAACTGCTGGCTTGCACCTCCCTGAAGGAACAGTACCTTATAATTATCCGGAATATTCATCAGTTCGCGCAAATCCTTCTCTGCTTCCTTGATGATATGATCATAGGTCTTAGATCGATGGCTCATTTCCATCACGGACATACCACTTCCCTGATAATCTAACATCTCATCTGCAGCTTCTTTCAGTACTTCTTCAGGTAAAACTGCGGGACCTGCTGAAAAGTTATACACTCTGGACACTTTCTTCTCCTCCTGCTCATGCGAAATCTGAATAAATCTATCAAAAATTAATTTTATACTCTTATTTCCCATTCGTCAACCGCTTTAGCAATTTACTTTAATAAAACATTACACAGGGTGTTCCGATTTCCACCATATCATAAAGCTCTGCGACCTGATCCGTCGGTGTATTTACACAGCCATGAGACCCATTCGTCTTATAAATTTCACCGCCAAAATTCTTTCTCCAGGAAGCATCGTGAATGCCGATCGCTTTATAAACCGGAATCCAGTATTTCACGGGAGTCGCATAATCCGCGCCACGCAATACCCTGTTCCGCTGCTTATTATAAACATAGTTGGTTCCGGACGGTGTTCCACGTCCAAGGCTCGTATTTCCGGTCACCACATCGGTTTCAATTTTTAAAACGCCATCCACATAATAATACATTTTCTGCTCAGTCATATCGACTTCAATATAAGTAGGTCCAATGTCATTCTTCCCCTGATATAGTGCTTTTTGCAGGTATTCCGGTTCATGCCGTTCTGTCCTTTTCTCACAAAAAGCCTGATAGAGGTATTCCTTTTCGGTATCCCGGTCGATCAGGTTTCCGTAAATTCCACCCTCAACAATCACCTTTTCCCCACGGGTAGCCCTGAATTCACGGACAGCACCAACGGTATCGTATTCATCTGCCAGCTGATCAATAAAAGCATCGGTCTTCTCCCTGTCTGCGATGAGATCTCCGTTTTCATCAAGGAGAAAACTGCCATCCTCATCCAGTTTCATAAAGTTGCAGGTAACAGAAGCATCCACCCTCACTTCATTCTCTCCCATTACATACACAATGCCGCATTCCTGAAAAGCACGTACCTTTTCATACAGTGCAATATCCTTCTGCATCTGCTCCGTAAGGGGAAGATCTTCATAGCATCCTGCAGCCTCCAGATCCAGTTCTCCCTGAAAGCTGTCAAACGCTCTTTTAATATATTCTTTTGTCTTCTCTTCGTTCAGCACATGGGATCTTTCATTTAACAGATAATACCCCTGAGGGCCTTTGCAGAGCTTTACTCTGCGGTTTTCCGGACGGATTCCGGTAAAGAATGGGAGCTTGGCTACTTTTTCTTCAAATGTTTCCACCTGATAAGAAACCACCGGAAGGATTTCATGATTATTCTTTTCTCCCAGCATATTGTCAATCCATAGAAGCGGACTTTGCTTCTCATAAAAAGCCTTAAGTCCCGGGAGATAATTCATGGAAAGAGAAACCTCCTGTGCCGGGATCATATAGGACTTACCATCACTGTCTATAATGGTAAGTCCCGGATAGGCAGATTCTTCCTGTAATTCCTCATTGACCTCATCCAGGGTTTTACCAGTACAGTAGACACCATTAATCCATGTATTGTAGGAAAAGCCATCCCTGTAATAAAATGCCAGCCCCAGATACATGCACAAAACCGATATGATAATAACCAGAATTCCAATTCCGAATCCCTTAGCCAATGCCTTATTCATGCAGTATACTCCCTAAAAATAAGGACCTTCCTGTAAAATATTCCGGAAAGTCCCCACTTAGAACTTCTTTTGTTAACTCCTGCTGAAAGCTTCACAGCTCCACCATAGTAACACGTCAGCCATGCTCATTCATAAGCTGCCGGATTGTACAGATTGGCTGACAAAAATACGTGTTTTCCGGCAACTTATTTCATGTCGGATGCGTCAAATGCCTCGCTGATCGGTGCTCCGGCAGGAACCATCGGGAATACCTTGTCATCCTCCGGAATAATGCATTCAATCAGAACCGGTCTCTTTAAATCAATGGCCTTCTGAATAGCAGCATCCACTTCTTCCTTCTTCGATACCCGGATTGCTTCACAGCCAAGCCCCTTCGCAACCATACAGTAATCTACCTGCTCACTTAACACAGTCTGGGAATAACGCTTACCATAAAAGAGTGTCTGCCACTGACGTACCATACCAAGCACATGATTGTTGATCACCACTTCAATAATCGGGATATTATAATGACTTGCCGTTGCAAGCTCATTCATATTCATACGGAAGCAGCCATCACCTGCAATATTAATGCAGATCTTATCCGGCTGTCCAAGCTGTGCTCCAATACAGGCGCCAAGGCCATATCCCATCGTTCCAAGTCCACCGGAGGAAAGGAAGGTTCTCGGCATGGTATAGGTATAATACTGGGATGCCCACATCTGATGCTGTCCGACATCTGTTGTAATAATGGCCTCACCCTTGGTAATACGGTCAATTTCCTGCATGATGTACGGACAGGATAATTCTGAAGGATCATAGGAAAGCGGATACTTTTCTTTCAGTTCCTCAATATGTGCCATCCATTCGGTATGCTGCTGTTTGGGCAGCTTTTCATTGATTTTTGCCAGAATTTCCTTAAGATCACCGACTACGGAAGCGGTTGTTTTAATATTCTTATCAATTTCTGCAGCATCAATATCAATATGTAAAATCTTTGCCCCGGAAGCAAACTTCGCTGCATTTCCAACGACACGGTCCGAAAAGCGCGCTCCCAGTGCTATCAGAAGATCACATTCACTGACACCAAAATTCGATGCTTTCGTTCCATGCATACCAATCATACCGGTATATTTCGGATCATGTCCATCCATGACACCCTTTCCCATCAGGGTATCACATACAGGAGTATCCAGAATTTCTGCAAGCTCACGTACTTCCTTATAAGCATCGGAAATCACGGCACCACCACCGACATAGATAAACGGTCTCTGTGCCGCCTTCATTAAGGTAATCGCCTGCTCAATATCTGCATCGGTATATTTACAGGGATTCTTAAAAGGAAGAGGCTCCCTCTTTTCATATTCGCAGGTGTTGGCGGTTACATCCTTGGTAATATCTACAAGCACCGGTCCCGGTCTTCCTTCCCTGGCAATCCGGAAGGCCTTACGGATTGTATCAGCCAGTTTCGTAACATCCTTTACAATATAGCCATGCTTCGTGATCGGCATAGTCACGCCGGCAATATCCACCTCCTGGAAGGTATCCTTGCCAAGTAAAGGAAGGTTTACGTTACAGGTAATGGCAACGACCGGTACAGAATCCATATAAGCGGTTGCAATACCGGTTACAAGGTTGGTAGCTCCCGGTCCGCTTGTTGCAAGACACACGCCGACTCTTCCGGTCGCTCTTGCATAACCGTCTGCGGCATGGGCCGCACCCTGCTCATGGGAGGTCAGTATATGACGGATTTCATCAGAATGCTTATATAAAGCATCATACACATTCAGAATGGTTCCGCCCGGATAACCAAATACCGTATCTACTCCCTGTTCCTTTAAACACTCAACAACAATTTCAGCTCCCGTCAACTGCATGGAAGTCTCCTCCTTATATCAGAATAAATTCTTCAAAACCCTCGATATGATCTCACAATCTGTATTTCTTATCTCTATTTTTTAGGTACCTCCAAGATTGCTCCACGGTTTCCGCTGGTTACCAGTTCACGGTATCTGGAAAGATACCCTGTAGTTACCCTGGGTTCTCTTGGCTGCCACTTTGCTCTTCGCTTAGCTAATTCTTCGTCCGATACCTTCATGTTGAGAGTATTTTCCGGAATATTGATACTGATGATATCTCCCTCTTCCACAAGGGCAATCGGTCCACCAACAGCTGCTTCCGGAGAAACATGTCCGATGGATGCACCACGGGATGCACCGGAGAATCGTCCGTCTGTGATTAATGCTACGGAGGATCCAAGTCCCATTCCTGCGATGGCAGAGGTCGGATTCAGCATTTCACGCATACCGGGACCGCCCTTCGGTCCTTCGTAACGGATTACAACGACATCACCTGCTACGATCTTACCGCCTTTAATGGCCGCAATCGCATCCTCTTCACAGTCAAACACTCTTGCCGGTCCTTCGTGTACCATCATTTCAGGCACAACTGCAGAACGCTTTACCACACCGGAATCCGGTGCAAGATTTCCCTTTAATACAGCGATACCACCGGTTGCAGAATACGGATTGTCAATTGGCCGGATAACTTCCGGATTCCGGTTTTCCGCATTGGCAATATTCTCGCCTACGGTCTTGCCGGTTACCGTAAGAAGATCGGTATAAAGAAGATCCTTCCCGGTTAATTCCTTCATTACTGCATATACACCACCGGCCTCATTCAAGTCTTCCATATAGGTCGGACCTGCAGGTGCCAGATGACAGAGGTTCGGTGTCTTCGCAGATAATTCATTAGCAATATCCAGGTTTAATTCCACGCCTGCTTCATGTGCAATCGCAGGAAGATGAAGCATGGAGTTCGTGGAACATCCCAGTGCCATATCTACGGTAAGGGCATTCATGAATGCTTTTTCGGTCATAATGTCTCTCGGACAGATATTGTTCTTAACAAGCTCCATGATCTGCATTCCGGCATGCTTTGCAAGACGGATTCTTTCGGAATATACGGCAGGAATCGTACCATTTCCGCGAAGCCCCATACCCAGCGCTTCCGTCAGGCAGTTCATGGAGTTTGCGGTATACATTCCGGAGCAGGATCCACAGGTCGGGCAGACCTTTTCTTCGAACTCAGAAAGCTCGTCCATGGTCATCGTTCCGGCAGCAACGCTTCCAACTGCCTCAAACATCGAGGATAAGCTTCTCTTACAGCCATGTACATGTCCTGCAAGCATCGGTCCGCCGGATACAAAAATGGTCGGAATATTGACTCTGGCAGCAGCCATTAAAAGTCCCGGTACATTCTTATCACAGTTCGGGATACAGACCAGTCCGTCAAACCCATGTGCCATGGCCATACACTCTGTGGAATCGGCAATCAGATCTCTCGTTACCAGAGAGTACTTCATTCCGATATGTCCCATGGCAATTCCGTCACATACTGCGATGGCCGGAAATACCACCGGTGTTCCACCTGCCATGGCAACACCCATTTTTACTGCTTCCGTAATCTTATCCAGATTCATATGCCCCGGTACAATTTCATTATAGGAATTCACAATACCAATTAAGGGACGGCGGCGTTCTTCCTCCGTATATCCCAATGCATTAAACAGACTTCTGTGGGGAGCCTGTGCGGTTCCTGTCTTAACAGAATCACTTCTCATCTCTTATCCTCCTAAACCAATCATATTATCTGTCTCAGTAATCCTTCATCCATAACTGTTCAGTACCTTCACAGTTACGATGCAAAATCCATTCCAAATCGGCTTC
>OGNQ01001517.1_pt1 | contig 15485 bp, 8 predicted proteins | sample 1573481 | NCBI WGS metagenome assembly OGNQ01 (sample SAMEA2581920, study PRJEB24529) | metagenome | biome: Human gut stool | place: China | collected 2011 | reverse complement strand
GCTATGTTTCTAATTATAAGTGAAATATATTTATTCTTATTTCGAACTCACGTTATTTACATATTCATCCTGTATGCCTATGATTTTAATATAGTGATTTCCAGATATTTATATATTATCATAGTTCCAAAAGAACTTTGCCAAAAAGGATTATATGATTTTCAATAAATAATTAAAAAAAATCACAGCTATGTTAAAACGGCTAAAGTCAGTCAGTATGCTGCTATTCCTGATGGGAACAACAACTGGAGCAGCTTATGCAGTGCCTGTCTCAGGCATAACCGATGTAGAAATCACACAGCAGAGTGAAACTTGTACCGGTGTGGTGAAAGATGGTACAGGTGAAACTGTTATTGGTGCATCTGTAATAGTAAAGGGAACGACCAATGGTACTATTACTGATTTTGATGGCAATTTCACTTTAACCAATGTAAAGAATGGAGATGTAATTCAGATTTCATTCGTCGGTTACAAAACTCAGGAGATTAAGTATGTAGGACAGTCGTTGAATATCATTTTGAAAGATGATACGGAAGTATTGGATGAAGTGGTGATTACCGGTTACGGCGGTTCGCAGAAACGCGCTGCTTTGACTACAGCAATTTCGAAATTGGACAATAGTGTATTGAAGAATGCGGCTTACAGTAATGCAGGTCAGTCTTTACAAGGTTCAGTAACAGGGTTGCGTGTTGTAAATACGACTGGTCAACCAGGTACTAATCCTGATATAACTCTTCGTGGTGGGGCGACAATTACTGGCGAAAATAGTAATGCTTTAGTGGTTGTTGATGGTATTGTGCGTAATAGTATGTCGGATGTTAATCCATCTGATATCGAATCTATTCAGATATTAAAAGATGCTGCTTCTACAGCTATTTACGGAGCTCGTGCAAATGGTGGTGTTATTTTGATAGAAACCAAGAGTGGAAAGGAAGGTAAAACTTCGATTAACTATAAATTTAAAATAGGTAAGAACTTTACTCGCAAAGGGTATGAATTCTGTAATGCAGAGGATTATATCTATTATAACCGTTTGGGATATTTGAGAACCGGACGTACTAATGTGGATACTCAGCAAGGATATGGCATTGGAAACAGCTTGTTTGATATCCAGTATTTGACAGATGATAATGCTCATTTGAAAAATGAGGGATGGTCTGTGATGGACGATCCATTTTATGAAGGAAAGCAAATTTTATTCAAAGATTATTCAGGCCAACTGGATGATGAGGTGTTCAGTAGTAGTGCCATTACACAAGATCATTATCTTAATATTACAGGCGGTAATGATAAAAGTACTTTTGCCAGTAGTTTGGGATACTATAATGAAGATGGTATGATTAAGGGAACAGGTTTTCAACGATTCAGTGGCTCATTCAACGCCTCATATAAAATATTGCCTATTTTGAATGTGAAAGCTGGTGTTTCTTATGTTTGGTCTACTCGTCCGGAACTGTGGATTGGTTCTTACGAATTCTTCTACCGTACTCGTTCTCAGCGCCCTACTTGGAATCCTTGGAATGAAGATGGTACTCCGGCAGCCGGATTTGGAACAGGTGATGGTAACCCTGCTTATTACAGAGATAAACTTACCCAGAAGAACAGTACTACACGCGCTACTTATAATATCGGTTTTACTTTGGATATTCTTCCCAAACAATTGGTATTGAATGGAAATGCTTCTTTATTGAATTATGATTACCAGCGTGAAAAATTCAATAAAGCTTATCAGACCCAGACCACTACTACACCGGAAACAACCCGTCAGGCAGAAGCGTGGGTGCAAAAATATCAGCAGGTTCAATTGAATGCTTCTTTGACTTATACTGGTACTTTTGCAGAAAAACATAACTTGGAAGCGATGATTGGTGGTGAATACTATACCTACAATCAGTTTGACTTTGAAGCTAAGACACAGGGCTCTCCTACAGATGATGTGCCGACATTGAATGTTGGTTCTAATCGTACTTTTACTAGAACTGAGAAAACAGCTTATCGCATATTGTCTGGATTTGGTCGTATTAATTATAACTATAACATGAAATATCTGTTGTCTTTTACAGCGCGTTATGATGGTATTTCTCGTTTGAAAGATAATCGTTGGGGATTTTTCCCAGGCGTGTCTGTCGGTTGGAATGTTATGGAAGAGGACTTTTGGAAAGACTCAAAAGTATCAGGAGTTATTTCTAACCTAAAGCCTCGTGTAAGTTATGGTGTGAATGGTAATGTAAACGGTATTGGTAACTATGAAGTGTATGGGGAGTATGCACAAGTGGAATCTAAAAACTATGGTGGCGCAACTGGACTTACAATTCCAAACTGTTAAATACTAATCTCCGTTGGGAACAGAGTCAGACATTTGAGGTGGGTTTGGATATTGGCTTCTTGCAGAATAGGTTATCTTTTATTTTGGATTATTACAGCCGTGATACAAAAGATTTGCTGACGAAACAAGCATTGCCGGGATATACCGGATTTTCTGATATTGTAACTAATCAAGGAACGTTGCGTAACTATGGTTTTGAGGCGGAAGTCAGGGCTAACATCATTAATAAAGGTGGCTTTACTTGGGATATGAATGCCAATATTTCTTCTGTAGCTAATAAGATAATTAGCCTGCCTTATAATGGTGTAGACAAAAATCGGGTTGGTGGATACGAAGTCGCTGCTGGAAAAGTAGGTGCAGATGGTAAATTCCCGACAAAATGGATTGCAGGTCGTCAAGAAGGAGGTAAGTTGGGTGAATTGGTAGCCTATAAACAGCAACATATTTTCAAAGATTGGGATGATGTGAAACAGCATGCTAATATGCGTATTGATGAAGTTGCGAATCTGTATGGTCCGGGCTTGGCCGATCAAATTAATCCGTTAACTAATAAACCTTACAAAGAATCAACAGGATGGCAACCCATTGAACCGGGTGATGTATGTTGGGAAGATATGAATGGTGATGATGTCATCAATGGGTATGATCGCTACGTGGTTGGTAATATTTTCCCGAATATTACAGGTGGTTTCTCTACAACGTTTGGTTATAAAGGTATTTCATTGTATGCTCGTTTTGACTATGCTTTAGGTCATACATTATACAATGATTTGGCTGCTCGTTCATTGGGACAATATCAGGGTAGTTTCAATGTTATCGATAAGGTGAAAGATACTTGGAGCGAAGCAAACCCTAATTCGGATTTGCCCAAGTTCTATTATGCAGATCAGTTAAGCAAAAAGAACATAACCCGTTCCAACGATAGTAATACTGCGGCTGATAGTAATAGCTCACGTTTTTATGAGAAAGGAGATTATTTGGCTTTACGTGAAATTACGTTGAGTTATCAATTGCCCAAATCACTGATTAGCAAAGTACACATGACCGATGCCTCTGTCTATGTAACCGGACAGAACTTATTCTATATTACCGGTTATGAAGGCGTTTCTCCCGAACCGGTGGTAAGTACTACCTATGGTCGCGGTATTGATAACGGACGTTATCCTACTCCTAGAACTGTATTGTTCGGATTATCTGTAACATTCTAAATAAATTAAGATTAAAATAGGAAGATAATTATGAAAAAGATATTTATATATGTATTAGCTGGTATGACCCTGTTGCCGATGGCAACAGGATGCAATTCTTTGGATTTGGAATCAGAAAGTACTATTACTGATCCCAATTACTGGAAAAGTGACACTCATTTCAGTGCATTTAATGTAGGTTTGCATGCTCAACTTAGGGAACGGACATATAATCTCTTTATTTTAGGTGAACCTCGTGCGGATATTTATGGTGATGATCCATTTGGTGGTGAAGCGACTCAAGGAATGGAAAGATTTCCTTATAATTCGCTGAATGCGGAAAATGTGGGACTAAGTAACTTTGCTGACTTGTATGGGGTTATTAATCAAATAAACTTGATGATTGCCAAAACAACAGAAACCCAACTGTTGCCAGAGGTGTCGAAGAACTATTATTTGGGTGAGGCTTATGGTATGCGTGCTTTCTTGTATTTTCATCTGCTCCGTTCATGGGGAGATGTAATTTTACATTTGGATTATACCAGTGGTTCTACCATTGATTTGGCTAACATCCTGAAACCGGCTTCTCCTGCAAGTGCTGTAATGGAACAAATCAAGAATGATATATCTGCTTCAGAAGCAGCATTTGGCAATGATTATTCTTATAAATATGGGAAGCATTATTGGTCATTGGGGGCAACTAAAATGTTGAAAGGTGAAGTTTATTTGTGGAGCGGTAAGCAGATGGACGGTGGAGCAACTGATTATAACATGGCAAAATCGGCTTTGCAGGAAGTTAAAAACTGTCCGGGAATAGGTTTGGAAAGCAATTTTACCGATGTTTTTGCTTATAATAATAAGAAGAACGAAGAAATCATTTTCACCATCCATAACGGACAAGATGAATATGATATGTGGAAGGATTCTTATAGAATGACTTTGGTTCCTCAACAGGCTTACATGACCTCAGGCATTTATTTTAATGAAGATGGGGTTTCGTATGCTGATACTAAAGATGCTGAAATGAATGGTTTGATTAGACTTCAGATTAAGAAAGATTTCTATAATAAAGTATTCTTGAAGGGGGATACACGCAAGGCAGGCTCTATAAAGGCTGTTTATCAGAAGGATGCTGATGGTAATTTGGTATATGTAGCTCCTATTCCTTATAAATTCCAAGGAACGATGATAGCTGGTAGCTCTACACGTAGCTGGTTGGATGACTATCCCATCTACCGCTATGCAGATTGTTTGTTGTTATTGGCGGAGGCCAAGGCATTGTTGGGGGAAGATATTGCAGCGGAAATCAATGCGGTGCGTGAACGTGCTTATGGTAAAGAGTATTTTGAGGCTAATAAGGCTACTGTAGCTTATCCTAATGACAAAGGTGATTTTTACACCAATAATCCTTTTGTAGCCGGTGATGAAAATCCGGTGGAAGCTGTTTTGAAAGAACGGCTCCGTGAATTAATGTATGAAGGAAAACGGTGGTATGATATCCGTACTTTAGGGTATACAGAGAAGTATTCTACTGCAAATTCCAGCCGATTGTTATGGCCGATTGATGCTAATACTTTGACCAATAACAAAGAATTGAAACAAACTCCAGGCTATACGACGGATAATAAAGAGTAATAAGATGCTTTGATCGAAAATAATAAGGAGTAAACTTTAAGCTGTGAGCAAGTCTTTCACTGAATAGTGGGGGCTTGCTCTGCTTTTTATAAGAACCTGAAGAAACTAGATTCAACTTTTCGGACGCCTCTTTTTATTGAAACCGTTTCAAGACTTTTAGTATATCTTTTTGGGGGTATCTTGACCTTTTCTGTTTCAATGAACTCTTTGACAGGTTGTTGCTTATCTTTTGAATATAATTTCAGAAGTGAATTTCAATGAAACTTTTCCTGAAGTAAATTCCTTGAAGAAATAGCCGGCAGGCTGTTGGGCATTGGTAAACGTTATGCTTCCCAATGCCAGAATTGCAATAAGAATTCCTTTTGTATTCATAGTTCATAGTGATGGAGATTTCAATTATTCATACTAGTCCTTTGAGCCAAATTGCAAAAAAACGATCGTATACTATATATCCTTGCTGCTCTTTTAAGACAGACTCCTTATTAATTGAAGACTTTAATGCTACATTTATGCTGCTGGCTCCTTTTAAATCATATTTCTTTATGAATGTGGCACTGTTAATCTCACTTACAATTTCCTCTTTGGCTATAGCTTTCAGCAACTGAATCTGATTGGAAGTTAAAAACTGGAAATAGGTTTGATAAGTATATTCTTCCTCCTGTATGATTTCCTGCATGAGTGTATGCAACAGTTCTATCGTCGGAGTCTGCTGTGGCAATGAATACAATCTGTTTAAAAGATATTGCATATACCACGTATGCCCTTTTACCGATTGATAAATTTCATGGAAGATATCTTCCTGCAAAGTTTTCTTTCTTCCATCAAACAGTTTCTTGGCAAACTCCCGGTAAGGGGTATAGGGAATAGGGGCCAGGAAAAGTTTCTGCGTAGATTGGTAAAAAGGCCTTTTGATGGAAAAGAAGATAGACTCCATCAAATGCTTTTTGCTGCCCGAAAAGATGAAATGCACATTCGGGGTGAACTGGATATACGATCTCAACAGGCCTTCCACTCCTTTCTCCGGATATTCCATTATTTGTTGGAATTCATCAATGGCTATGTAACATTCTACTCCCGATTGGTTTAGGCAGGTGAAAATCTCTTTCAAGGTTTCTTCTGAACGTTCCGGAATAAAGTCGAGTGTTACAGATGGCATCCCTGTAATTTCATCGGTACTGATGACCGGACGGCAACTCTTAAAGAATGAGAATAGCGATTTTAAGGTACTCTGTGATAAGGTATCTGATTTTCCCAACACACTTCGTCCCAGTAGAGATACAAACTCCTGAAGATTCTGGGTTGAAAATATATCCAGATAAAAACAGGCGGCAGATTTATTTTCTTTTTGAATATAGTAAAATACATTCTTTATTAGTCCTGTCTTTCCCATACGGCGTGGACTGATTAATGTAATATTTCTGCCATTCTTTAATGCTGACATTAAAGAAGCTGTTTCTTTTTCGCGGTCACAGAAATAGTCGGGGCCTTGGTAACCGGTTATTAAAAATGGATTAGTAGGAATATTCTTCATTGCAGTTTTTATGTTACATAAAACATGTAACGCAATAAAGTTTGGATTGAGCAAATATGAGAGTTGTATTTTTGTGTTGCCCATTGTACCATGCTCTGACTTGACATGGTTCATGGCAATAATTTAATGTGGCAGTTACAAGATATCTAAAGCAGAAGTTATGCAGATAATGATCATGTTTCATGGATAAGGACATGATACCTGGAGCATTATGATCCTTTGGAAAGCATCAGGAGCAGAAAACAGGAAGAGGGTATATAGCCGGAGCCGGCTGTTATACCCTCTTCCTGTAATGAGGTAGATTCCTTATTTCATCTTATACACCAAAGTCCCACCCTTCAAAATATCTTCATGCGAGATATAATTCTTTGTATAGGGTTCACCGTTCAGTGTGATGCTGTCAATGTACTTGTGTTCCTTTGACAATCCTTCGGCAATGATCGTGAAAGTCTTTCCGTCGGCCAGATTCAAAACGATTTCAGGCAGCTGCGGAGCGCCGAAGACATAATTGCCACTTACCGGATCTACCGGATAGAACCCCATAGCCGAGAACATATACCATGCTGACATCTGTCCGCAGTCGTCATTGCCACAGAGTCCGTCGGGTTCGGGACGATATTGCGTATCAAAGATTTCACGGATCAGTTCCTGGGTACGTTCGGGGCGGCCTGCCAACGTATATAAATAAGTAATGTGATGGCTGGGTTCGTTGCCGTGTGCATATTGACCGATCAAGCCGGTAACATCTGCCTGGGTGGTTTCCAGTTTCAAGGTGAACAAAGAATCCAATTTGTTTAAGAATGCCTGTTCTCCGCCGAATAACTCAATAAGCCCCGGCACATCATGTTGCACATGCCAGGTGTACTGCCATGCATTACCTTCGGTATAGTCTCCACCGGTACTTTCCATGTGGGCAACCTGACTAGGGTTGAAGGGAGATTTCCAACTTCCGTCAGCATTACGGGGACGCATGAACTGCGTTTCTTTATCAAACAGGTTCTTATAAAAATCGGCACGTTTGGCAAAATAAGCGGCATCTTCCTCTTTACCCATACGTTGGGCCATATCGGCTGCGGCATAATCGTCATATACCGATTCCAGTGTGGAGGATACTGATTCTGTCTTAATCAAGTCTGTAGGGAAATAACCGTATTTCATATAAGTTTCCCAATCGGATTTCAGTTTATGAGATACGGTCTGGGTATTTTTGATAGCATTGAAGGCACGTTCGGCGTCAAAACCCCGGAACCCTTTGCGGTACGCTTCGGCGATAACTGAAACACCGTGGTTGCCAATCATGGTATATGTCTCTTTTCCCCAAAGTCCCCAGATAGGCAGGAAGCCCTGTACTTCAGCCTGTTCTACCAATGAATTGACGAATCCGTCTACTTTTTCAGGAACCATTAAGGTGTAAAACGGATGGGCGGCACGATAAGTGTCCCATAAGGAGAAAGTGGAATAAAAAGCTCCGTTACCGGCTTTAACGATGGAATCGGCTGCATTACGGTACCATCCGTCTACGTCCGAGATTTGGTTGGGCTGTATCAGGGCATGGTAGAAGCTGGTATAGAAGTTGGTCTTCTCGTCATCCGTACCCGTTACTTCAATGCGGCTCAGATAATTGTTCCATTCGTTGTGGGCTGCTTGCTTCACTCCTTCAAAATTCCAGTCGGCTATTTCCGCTTCCATATTCTTCTTGGCTCCATCCACGCCGGTGGTGGACATGGCTACTTTCATCAGCAGTTCCTCTCCCGGCTTCATGTCAAAAGTAGCGATGATGCGTTTCCCTTTTTCAGTTTCGGCCATGGGCAGATACAGGGTATCTATGACGGGACGATTGAACTTCATAACAAAAAAGTAATCCTGGTTCACCCATACGCTGTTGCGTACATGTCCGGTCAAGGTTTGTGCATCTTCCCAATTGGTTTCGCAACTTTGTACTTGCGAATGGTATTGGTTTTCGTTCCATGCAGGTCCGTGCTGAAGGTCAATCAATACAGATGCCGAGTCGGCGTTATGATAGGTATAACGGTGCAGGGCGGCATGGGGAGAGGCGGTCAGTTCGGCCTTCACGCCGGGGGCGGCCAGCTCTACGGTGTAGTATCCGGGAGTCGCTGCTTCCTTGTCTTTGGGGAAGTGGCTGCGATAAGCGTCCCAGGCACGGGCGCGTGTTCCGGTAACCGGCATCACCAGGATGTCTCCCAGGTCCATACACCCTGTTCCATTCAGGTGTGTCTGGGTAAATCCCCATATCAGGGAGTCGGTGTACACATATTCCGAGCAATATCTCCAGCCGACAGCTCCGGTTACGGGGCTTGTCTGGATCATGCCGAAAGGACGGCAGGCACCGGGAAAGGTATGTCCGTTGTCTGCTGCTCCGATGAACGTGTTAACATACTGCGTGTAGTCAGTTTCGCCTGTCTTCTGCTGTGTTGTGGAACAGCCGAAGAGCGAGCCTGCCAATACAAATGCGCAAAGGATAGAATTGGTTTTCTTCATAGATTCGCAATTAATAAATATTTTGCGTAAAGATAAAGAGTTTTCTGGAAAAATGGGTCAAGAAATCAAAACAAGAAACGAATTAATAAGAAGTAAATGAATATCTTTGCATCTCTTAAATTAATAAACGACATGAAAAACCTTAGTTTGGGATCTCTCATGAGGATACTCTCTGCATTCATTTTCCTTTTATCGAACCTTCTTTAGATTAATCCGAAATGTTTCAACGCATTGGCTATTCCGTCTTCATCTACGGAGGTGGTCACATAGTCGGCCACAGCTTTTACATGAGGTTCGGCGTTTCCCATAGCTATCCCTGTGGCTACGTGTTTCAGCATGGGGATATCATTGCCGCCGTCACCGAAAGCCATGGTGTCTTTCAGGTTGATGCCGAAATATTCCAGTACCTTGTCTATTCCCGTACTTTTACTGTTGCCCCGTGCAATGATGTCGGCAAACAATGGATACCAGCGCATTGGCTCGCAATGGGTCAGCACTTTGCCGAATATATCTGTTTCTTTTTCCTCTTCGGCCGTAAAGTACCCCATTATTTGCAGGATGTCTTTTCCACGGGCTTCTTCTATGGAGGCGACAGGGGGAACAGGAATTTCAATCAGATCGGAAACAGCCTGTACTCTGTCATTCACTTCAGTGACGAACATTTCATTGCCGTATGCAAAAACGAAAGGTACCGGATATTTCTGTTGAAAAGTGATAAGCCGTTCAATGTCTTCTTGCGGGATGCAACCTTTATAAATGGGCTGGTGGCCGGCGGTAAAACAATAGCTTCCGTTTACGGTGATATACCCGTCAAACTCTAAGTCACCCAGGTTGTTTATTAAACATTGTGGGCGTCCGGTAGCAATAAATATTTTAATGCCTTTATCACGAAGTGTCTTTAATGCTTCTTGGGTCGAAGCAGGAATCTTATGTGTTTCAAAAGAAACCAGTGTACCGTCAATATCGAAAAAAATAGCTTTAACCATACGTTTGACTATTGAATATTATCGTTATATATTTTCATTTTGCAAAGATGAGAATTAAAATACATGCACACAAATACGATAAAGGTTAATTTTTGGCTTATTTGACTTTACAGATTGATTTTAATATCTATATTTGTGTTTCTAAAATAACAAGAGAAATGGCAGTTCAGTTTACAAGAATAGCAGTAAAGATCGGTAGTAATGTGTTGGCGCGTAAAGACGGTACGCTGGATGTGACGCGTATGTCGGCATTGGTAGACCAGGTGGCGGAATTGCGCAAAGCCGGGGTGGAAGTCATTCTGATTTCATCCGGGGCGGTAGCTTCGGGACGCAGCGAGATCAAGCCTTCCAAGAAATTGGATAGCGTGGAGCAAAGGCAGCTTTTCTCGGCGGTGGGCCAGGCAAAACTGATCAACCGGTACTATGAGCTGTTTCGCGAACACGGTATTCCCGTCGGGCAGGTGCTGACTACGAAAGAAAGTTTCGGCACGCGCCGTCATTACCTGAACCAGCGCAACTGTATGATGGTGATGCTGGAGAACGGTGTCATACCTATCGTAAATGAGAATGATACCATTTCGGTCACCGAACTGATGTTTACAGACAATGACGAGCTTTCGGGAATGATCGCTTCCATGATGGATATGCAGGCGTTAATCATACTGAGCAATATTGACGGCATATACAATGGTTCTCCTTCTACCCCCGGTACGCAGGTGATACGGGAGGTGGAGCAGGGAAAGGATCTTTCGGACTATATACAGACGGAGAAATCGGGATTCGGCCGGGGCGGTATGCTGACCAAGACTACCATTGCCCGCAAGGTGGCCGATGAGGGCATTACCGTCATTATAGCCAACGGCAAGAAAGACCATATTCTGGTCGATTTGCTGCAACATCCGACAGAGACGGTTTGTACGCGCTTTATTCCGGCAGAAGGCGGAGTATCCAGCGTGAAAAAGTGGATTGCCCACAGCGAAGGCTTTGCGAAAGGCGAGCTGCATTTGAACGAACAGGCCGTGAAAGTGTTGAAAGGACAGAAGGCGGTAAGCTTGCTTCCTGTGGGAGTGGTCCGCATAGAAGGGGAATTTGAAAAAGATGATATAGTGAAAATCATAGACCACCGGGGCAGGCAGATAGGAGTGGGACGCATCGGATTTGATTCGGCAGAAGCGCGTGCATTGCAGGGGAAACATGGACAGAAACCTATGGTACACTATGATTATTTGTATTTGGACTGATGCGGTGTGGTAATGATTTAGATAAAATGAAGTGACTATGGAACAGATAAAAGATATTTTTAAACAGGTGCGGCAGGCAAAAGGATCTCTTGCTTTCTGCAAGGAGGAGATCATCAATGACACCTTGTATGCATTGGCCGACAGGGTGGAGGCTGCTACGGACCGGATTCTGGAAGAGAACGCCAAGGATCTGGCGGCGATGGATCCGTCGAATCCCAAATATGACCGTCTCAAACTGACAGCGGAACGTATTCGCGCTATAGCCGGAGGCATACGGCAGGTAGCCACGCTGCCTTCTCCATCGGGAAGGATACTGAGCCAGACCGTGCGTCCCAATGGCATGAAGCTGACCAAGGTAAGTGTGCCTTTCGGGGTGATAGGCATTATTTATGAAGCTCGTCCTAATGTGACTTTGGATGTGTTTACACTTTGTTTCAAATCCGGCAACGCCTGTATATTAAAAGGGGGAAGTGATGCCGATTTCTCCAACCGTATCCTAGTGGAGATTATCCGGAATACCTTGCTGGATGTAGCCCACTTGTCTCCTTATCTGGTGGCATTGTTGCCGGCAGGACATGATTCGGCCGACGCGCTGCTCCATGCCCGCGGCTATGTGGATCTGATTATCCCCCGCGGCGGCAAGGGGCTGATAGACTATGTGCGGCAGAACGCCACGATTCCCGTCATCGAGACAGGAGCCGGTGTGTGTCACGTTTATTTTGACAAGGAGGGTGATGTGGCGAAAGGAGCCGCCATTATCCGCAACGCCAAGACACGCCGTGTCAGCGTGTGCAATGCCTTGGACTGTCTGATTATAGATGTGAACCGGCTGACCGACCTTTCCACTCTTTGTAGCGGCTTGCAGCAGGACAACGTGGAAATCTATGCCGATGACTTGTGTTACAATTATCTGAAGACTTCTTACCCTTCCCACTTGCTGAAACATGCTTCTACGGATACTTTCGGAACAGAGTTTCTGGACTACAAAATGGCAGTGACGGCGACTATGACCATACAGGCGGCTGTGGCCCACATTTCTATTTATGGTTCGGGACATAGTGAATGTATTGTGACGGAGAATGACTGGGCGGCCGATTATTTTATGAAGATGGTGGATGCGGCTTGTGTCTATGTGAATGTGCCTACTTCGTTCACCGATGGAGGTGAGTTCGGACTGGGAGCGGAAATAGGTATCAGCACGCAGAAGCTTCACGCCCGTGGTCCGATGGGACTGGAGGAACTGAACACATACAAGTGGATTATTCAGGGGGATGGACAAATAAGACAATAATACTATAAATGAAAAAATTATGAGATACTTTACAAACGTACACGATTTGGGCGACTTGAAGAGTGCCCTTGCCGAAGCTTTCGAAATCAAGAAAGACCGCTATAAATATGAAACCCTGGGAAAGCATAAGACTTGCCTGCTGATTTTCTTCAACAATAGTCTGCGTACCCGTTTGAGCACCCAGAAGGCAGCCCGTAACTTGGGCATGGATGTGATTGTGCTTGATGTGAACCAAGGTGCATGGAAGCTGGAAACTGAGCGCGGTGTCATTATGGATGGCGACAAGAGTGAACATTTACTGGAGGCTATTCCGGTGATGGCTTCTTATTGTGATATCATCGGTGTGCGTTCGTTCGCTCATTTTGAGAACCGCGAGGATGATTATACCGAAAAGATTCTGAATCAGTTCATCAAGTATTCCGGCAAGCCTGTATTCTCCATGGAAGCCGCTACCGGTCATCCGTTGCAGGCTTTCGCCGACCTGATTACCATCGAGGAGTATAAGAAGAAAGACCGTCCCAAGGTGGTCTTGACTTGGGCGCCGCATCCGCGTGCATTGCCTCAGGCCGTTCCCAACTCGTTTGCCGACTGGATGAACGAGGCCGATGTGGATTTTGTCATCACTCATCCCGAAGGCTATGAGCTGGACCCGAAGTTTGTCCGTGGCGCGAAGGTGGAATACAACCAGATGAAAGCCTTTGAAGGGGCTGACTTTATCTATGCCAAGAACTGGGCTGCCTATGCAGGCGATAATTACGGACAAATTCTAAGTAAGGACCGTGAATGGACAGTAAGCGACCGCCAAATGGCTGTAACCAACAACGCCTACTTTATGCACTGCCTGCCTGTACGCCGTAATATGATTGTAACGGATGATGTCATCGAAAGCCCCCAATCCATTGTAATCCCCGAAGCCGCCAACCGTGAAATATCGGCTACAGTAGTATTGAAAAGACTACTCGAATCACTTTAAAAAGTGATCCGGACAACGGACATTGAACTATTATATAAGTTTCGCCTTAGTTTGTCTTACACTCTAAGGCGAAATTTGTATTTTTGCTCAAAAAGCAAAGATAAGCTGCACCTCAGCATTAAAAATAAGCAAGCTTATTTTGTACTGCTTTCGGTTTGCATTATCTTTGCCCCAAATAACGCTAAGGATTATGACAATAAAAGAGTTTTTTTCTTTCCGACAGAATAAATTTTTCTGGGTAAACCTGATTGCAATGATCGTTGTGGTTGCCCTTGTACTGTTTGGAGTTTTGAAGGGACTGGATATATATACCCGTCACGGCGAAGCGGTAGTAGTGCCCAATGTAAAAGGGATGGGGGTGACTGAAGCCGAGAAAATGTTCCGCAACCAAGGGCTGACCTGTATTGTTTCCGACTCCAGCTACGTAAAGAACTTACCCGCCGGATGCATCCTCGAACATAGTCCTGCTGCCGGACAGAAGGTAAAAGAAGGACGCACCATCTATCTGACAATAAATACACTGAGTGTACCTTTACAAATCGTTCCCGATGTAGCAGATAATAGTTCCATGCGTCAAGCGCAGGCACGCTTATTAGCTACCGGTTTCAAGCTAGCCGAGAACCAATACATACCCGGTGAAAAAGATTGGGTATATGGTGTGAAGTACCAAGGACGTACATTGACCAATGGCGAGAAAGTTCCCGTAGGTTCCACACTTACCTTAATAGTAGGGGATGGCGGAGCCTTAGCTCAAGAGGCAGATTCTACGAATACGGAAACCACAGGTACTGTTTCTTCCGGTGATTCTGCCACTGATGACTCTTGGTTCTAAACATAATATTCGGGGAATAAGCGACTTTCAATCATAATAACACATAGAAAAAACAAGGAATGATAGAAGAATTGCCGGATGACATAGCGATTGATGATGACCTGGACGACGTAGAACCTGTCGGTGATGAGGCACAACTCTATGAGCACTTCCGTGTGGTAGTGGACAGGGGACAGGAAATGATGCGCGTAGACAAATACCTCTTCGATCGTCTGACAAATGCTTCACGCAACCGCATTCAGAAATCAGCAGAAGCAGGTTTTGTAATGGCTAACAACAAGCCTGTCAAAAGCAGCTACAAGGTAAAACCTATGGACGTCATTACCATTATGATGGACCGTCCACGCTATGAAAATGAGGTCATTCCCGAAGACATTCCACTCAATATTGTTTATGAGGATAAACACCTCATGATAGTGAATAAACCTGCCGGACTTGTTGTGCATCCGGGGCACGGTAACTACCATGGAACTTTAGTGAACGCCATAGCCTGGCACATGAAAGATAACCCCGATTACGATGCCAACGACCCGCATGTCGGTCTGGTGCACCGCATTGACAAAGATACTTCCGGTTTACTCGTTATAGCAAAGACACCGGACGCCAAAACCAATCTCGGCATACAGTTCTTCAACAAAACCACCAAACGACGTTATCGTGCATTGGTATGGGGAATCGTTGAACAGGACGAAGGAACCATTATAGGTAACATCGGCCGGAATCCCAAAGACCGTATGCAGATGACCGTGTTGCCCGACGACCAGGGTAAACATGCTGTTACCCATTACCGGGTATTGGAACGTCTGGGTTACGTCACCCTTGTGGAGTGTATTCTCGAGACGGGACGTACCCATCAGATACGTGTACATATGAAGCACATCGGCCACGTACTCTTTAATGATGAGCGCTATGGCGGACACGAAATTCTGAAAGGTACTCATTTTAGTAAATACAAACAGTTTGTAAACAATTGCTTCGATACTT
>OGNQ01001515.1_pt1 | contig 15499 bp, 10 predicted proteins | sample 1573481 | NCBI WGS metagenome assembly OGNQ01 (sample SAMEA2581920, study PRJEB24529) | metagenome | biome: Human gut stool | place: China | collected 2011 | reverse complement strand
TATTTATAAATGATAAAAATGACCGTCGAAAAATCGGCGGTCATTTCAGGTTATAACATCAGACAGTGTATCTGTGTTTCTTATCGTCGCATTCAACGAATACGTTTATTTTAACGCAAGACTCATTATCATCATGTTTATCATCGGGACATGATACTATTGGTTCGGACTTAGAACATTTATCGCATTCAACGTAGATATTCAGTTCAACACAGCTTTCATTCTTATCTTTCATTTCACTTCACCTCCATGTTATAGAATATGATTGAAGAGGAAAAAGCGTTACATAATTTATGTTGATTTTGGTGCTGGATTTTCTCAATAATATAATGGTATGTTGTACACGAATGTGAAATACAACAAAGCTCGGATACGTTAATTAACAGATATTTTACGGCATTAAAATTGAATTAAATTTAATTTCTTTGACTGTTGCTAACAAACAGCAAAAAAAAACGAAAACAAACGCCGTTCACAATTTCTTGCAAACGGCGTATCTATGTGGTTTATGCTGGAGCTTGTGACGGGACTCGAACCTGCGACCTGCTCATTACGAATGAGCTGCACTACCAACTGTGCTACACAAGCATATTTATTCCGATATTCTGATATATTTACACACATTTTCCGTTTTCCGAAAGCGTCCGCTTCACAAGTCAAAACATTGCATAATGCACAATTAACACTTGAAAAGAGCGAGGCGATGTGGTAAAATATATATGGTCATATTTCGGAATACAGTTCCAAAATGACTATATTATTATATCGTATTTTTGATTTGTTGTCAATAGCTTTTTTGACGGAAACGAGGAAAATTTGATAAAAAAAACATCTGTGGCAAGGTGTATCGGTGTAGTTATCGGCGTACTGCTAATTGTTTTTGCGGTATTTCTCGTAGTTACATCAATGCTGTTTTCATTCGGCGGCTCTGCTGCACCGGATATTTTCGGATATAATGTTTACATAGTGCGTGACAACGATTTCTATCAGCTTAAGGCAGGCACAGCCGCTATAGCACAGAAGGTGTGGCCCGACGAGGTAAACAACGGAGAGCTTATAATATATAATCGGTATGAAAACGGCGGAGCACAGCTTGCAAAGGTAAATTCCTCCACGCTTAAGGAAGGCGTTATGAGCTTTGATGTTGAAACTCAAGGCGGAGAAAATATCACAATATCACAAAGCCAGCTTGTTGCAAGAGTTAATTATTGCAGTGATTTCTGGGGTGCCGTTATCGGATTTGCAATGTCGCCGTTTGGCGTTATGGCTATCGCTATACTGCCGTGTATCGCAATAGTAGCATTTGAGATAGTGAAGTTCATTATGTCAAAGCGTCCGGTACCGCAGGTGGAAACGGTCAAGTTGCAGGAAGAAGCTCCGGTGTATGTTCCCCTTGAAAGCGAGGAACACAAGCCGCCAAAAGCAAGCAAGAATGACGCGAAAAAGGTCGCTATGCCGTCTTTATCCGAAAACGTAAAAGTGCCGCATAATCGTGTCCCCGACAGCTCTCACGGTAAAACGGATGATTTCACGGAGCATTTGCGCAGTAAAAAGAATATATCAGCAAGTGCCGATAACATAAAAGACCGAGCGGATTTTTCCGCCGGAGCAAGAAAACGGATGGAATCGGACAGAGCAGAGCAGCAACAGGAAAAGAAAACTGAAGCTGGAAATGTTAAAAACGAAAAAGCCTTGCCCGAAATGACGGAAAAAACGGGTACGGCTGAAGTAACGCACGGCGGTTCTGAGCCTGATATATCGCTTGTGTTCAGAGATGACGAGGACAAGAGATATGATATAGACGATATTCTTGCCGATATAGAAAAACGGCATCATTGACGGGCAGAAAAGCAGAAAGAAAAGTAAGAACGAAAGAGAGCACTTACAATGAATAAAAAATCAGATACTGTGAATTCAGAGCTTCGTGACAAGCTGTTCATCGTACTGGCATTAACCGGCTGTATATCGAATATAGCCGGTTTTACCGCAAATGCGGTGATATTCGGATTTACCCCGCAGACCTTCTTCTGTGCGGCTTGCGCACTTGTAATTATAGTATCGTCACTGGTCGGTTTCTTTACCGGAAGGACCTATGTCGCTACGTTTATAATACTTCTTGTGCTTGGGTTTGTCGAGTTTCCGATGTTGTATATTTCATACGGCGCAAGCACGGCAGTGTATATGCTTGTTGCGGAAATCGGAATTATTACTTTTATGAAGCCGGTGCACAGAGTTATAATGGGGGCGGCGGTGTTCGTTGCAGATATAGCCGCATTTATTGTCAGAAGCAAATTTCCTCAGCTGAATATGGTTAATGATAATAAGGAGCTTGACACGCTGTTTTCATTTATAATAGCGTTTATAGGCATAATGGTTGCGGTCGCAATAGTGATAGTACAATTTGAACGTCAGGCAAAACAGCTCAGCAAAATGGGCGAGGAGCTTACGCTTGCTGTAAATACCGATCCGCTGACCGAGATAAGAAACCGCCGTTATCTTATAGAATATCTTGAAAATCAGCTTTCGCAGAACGAGAAAAAGAAACACTGTGCGGTGCTTATAGACCTTGATCTGTTCAAGTCGGTAAACGATACATACGGACACGTTTTCGGTGATAATGTGCTTAAACATTTTGCGTATGCGGTCAAAACGAATATCGGGGAAAATGACCTTATAGCACGATTCGGCGGAGAAGAATTTATGATCCTCTTTGATACGGATAATATCGAAACTGTTATGACAGTTATGAAGCGGATACGCAAAAGCTATTCGGAGTTTTCCGAGAAAGAAAAAGGAAAAGAATTTACTTTCAGTGCAGGCGTGGCTGTGTACGGAAGCAGTAATTCAATAACCGAGATATTCACAACTGCCGACAAGCGGCTTTATAAGGCTAAGGCGGCAGGAAGAAATATGATAATGATAGATTGAAAACTTTGGTACCCTACCGTTTCGTGACGGCAGGGTATTTTATATTTAGTGAACTGCGTGAGGCTGAATATATGTCTGAAAAAATAACAGGAAAATATTAACATGATATTTTCAAAAAAGATTGATCATACATTAATTTTAAGATTTGATAAGACTATATTGCCATTCTGACTTGACAAAGCATCAAGAAAATTGTATTATAAATTCAGCACATTAAATTGTTACTATATAAAAATAAATGGGAGATATTATGACAGTACCTGTAATAGTAGAAATAATTTTCAGGTTCATACCATCTGCTTTGCTTGTGTTCGGATTTATCGAAATCAATCTTACGGCTAAGTATAACAAGTATATTCAGTTCATCGCAATAAATACGGTGTATTTGTTTGCGGGTCTGTTTGGGCAATATATGAGAGAAAAGTACAAGCTTGAATTTTTCGATTTTGTGCTTGCAGTAGCACTGGTTCTTATTTACAGTATATTTTTTCATACCGATGCGGTCGGATACCGTATTTTCATAGGAACGCTGGTCTACCTTTCGCTGATTATATTTGATACCATCACAACTGCTGTAATATTTGTCATATTCCCGGAATTTTCGTTTGACATCGGACACTTAACATATCCCGCACTGCTTTTTGCGGATATTGTTCTGATTATATACGGCATTCTGATGTATTTTGAACATTGTATTATCAAAAGAATACATGACAGAAAATCTATCAACAAGCGTGCAGTGATTTTTATGCTTTTCCCGGAAAGCCAGGTGTTGATTTTATGTGTGATAATGAAGCTGATTATGGCTAACACCGATAACGCAACACCGGAAATTATGTATTTCACACTGATTTGCGTTGTAATCTGCGTAATAAGCGACATTCTCTGCTATCGTGGTCTTATCCAGAATTCACAGCTGTACGAAACGAAAATGAGAAACGAACAGCTTGAATATGAGCGTAGCACGCAGTACCGCTATTACGAAAAAATCAACGAGCTTCAGCACGAAATAATGAAGTACCGCCACGATTTCAACAACGTTCTCACAACTGCAATGAACCTCTACACTTTTCCCGATACAGCCGAAAAGGGAAAGGAAATGCTTGATGAACTGAGCCATAAAAATAAGAGCAACAAAATGCCGTTCTACTGTGCTAACAATATCGTTAATGCGATTCTGTGGGATAAGTCGAATACCGCTAAAGAATCGGGTGTTACGCTTGACTGTGATGCGAGCCTTAGCAATGACATTCCGATAGATGACGTTGACCTTTGTTGCTTAATTGTCAATATGCTTGATAATGCGATAAGGGGAGCAAAAGCGGCGGAAAGCGATAAGAGCATCGGCGTAAAGATAAAAGAGGAGAACGGGAGAATATATATTTCTGTTTCAAATTATGCCGATATGCCCGACTTTGAAAGCACAGAGAAACTGCCCAGCACAAAGGCAAACAAAAATCACGGCTACGGCACGGAGATAATACGGAACATAGTGCAGAAATATGACGGCGATGTGCTGTTTACCTGTAAGGATAGAAAATTCAGCACGGCTCTTTCGATAAGAAAAGGCGAACGTGAAGCAGAAGCTATATAAGTTTTAGGGGGAATCAGTATGACGACAGTACCGCTGATAGTGGAAGTGATATTCAGGTTTATTCCATCGACATTGATTATTTTTCTGCCGATAGACGCTTGTCTTACACCAAAATATAACAAATATATACAAATGAGTATCGTGAGCTTTATTTATATGTGTGCCGGAGTGTTTGGACAATATATGAGAGAAATGCACAATATGCAGGTGGTAGATTTTACTCTTGCAGTTGCAATAGTTTTGTGTTACAGCATTTTCTTCCATACAGACAGCATAGGCTACCGTGTTTTCATCGGCTCGCTTGTGTACCTTTCTGTAATCGTATTTGATACCATTTTTTCTTCGCTGATATTTGTTCTTTTCCCGGATTTCAGCTTCGATATAGGTCATATGACGTATGCTTCGTTGCTTGCCGCCGATATTGACCTGATGATTTACTCTATACTTATATATATCGAATATTGTATAGTGAGAAGAATCCGTAATAAAAAGGCTATGAACAGAAGAACGCTCATTTTTATGCTTTTCCCTACAAGTCAGGTTCTGATATTATGCGTTATAATGAAACTGATTATGGCAAATTCGGAGAATGCTACAGCTGAAATTACATACTTCACTCTTGCGTGTGTTGTAATCTGTGTAATAAGCGATGTATTGTGCTACAGAGGCCTTATCCAGAATTCACAGCTGTACGAAACGAAAATGAGAAATGAACAGCTTGAATACGAGCGTAGCACGCAGTACCGCTATTACGAAAAAATCAACGAGCTTCAGCACGAGATAATGAAGTACCGCCACGATTTCAACAACGTTCTCACAACGGCGATGAACCTGTACACCTATCCCGATACAGCCGAAAAGGGAAAGGAAATGCTTGATGAACTGAGCCATAAAAATAAGAGCAACAAAATGCCGTTCTACTGTGCTAACAATATCGTTAATGCGATTCTGTGGGATAAGTCGAATACCGCTAAAGAATCGGGTGTTACGCTTGACTGTGATGCGAGCCTTAGCAATGACATTCCGATAGATGACGTTGACCTTTGTTGCTTAATTGTCAATATGCTTGATAATGCGATAAGGGGAGCAAAAGCGGCGGAAAGCGATAAGAGCATCGGCGTAAAGATAAAAGAGGAGAACGGGAGAATATATATTTCTGTTTCAAATTATGCCGATATGCCCGACTTTGAAAGCACAGAGAAACTGCCCAGCACAAAGGCAAACAAAAATCACGGCTACGGCACGGAGATAATACGGAACATAGTGCAGAAATATGACGGCGATGTGTTGTTTACCTGTAAGGATAGAAAATTCAGCACGGCTCTTTCGATAAGAATAAAAGGGAAAGATCAAGAATGATAGTATTAATATGTGACGATGATAAAAACTGCCTCTCAAATGAAGAAAAATACATAAGGGATAATACCGAAGCAGTACCCGAATGCTTTCTCGGCGGTAAGGAGCTTTTAAAAAGGCTCAGCGCAGGCACTGAGGATATAGCGGCTGTTTTTATGGATATTGAACTTGACAATTCGGAAAACGGAATTGTGGTTGCCGAGCAGATAAGCAATCTGTATCCGGATATAAGAATAATATTCCTGACGGCATATTCGCTCAAATACTGCGAGGAGATTTTTCTTGCAGGGAAGAATCTAGTTCCGTTTGCATTGGTTGACAAACAGAATCTTGATGTGAATCTGAAAAGAGCAATGGATAAGCTGAGAACGGCGCTTGATTCCGATAAGGAGAAAAGCAGGATCGCCGTAACGGTTAATTCGGAAACGTTTTTCGTAGAGCCTATGCAGACTTTATATCTTAAGAGCAATGCCCACACCCTTATTATAGTTACATCGGGCGAAAACAAGTCTGTCAGAAGCAAACTGTCCGATGTGCTTGAGGCTTTTCCGCCGTATTTCATACAGTGCCATAAAAGCTATGCGGTGAATATCCATCATATCGTTTCGTATACAACAAAACAGATTGAGCTTGACAGCGGTGTAATAATTCCTGTAAGCCGTAAATTTTCGCTGTCTGTCCGTGAAAAGATGCTCAGGCACGAATGCGGGATATGATAACAGACCGCTTTTAACTGTTGATTTTCATTCGACCTTATACATAAAAAATAACCGCCCTGCTTTCGCAGGGCGGTTTTCACTTAAAACTGTGCTGTTGTTTCGTTTGATTCGCTGTTTGCAGAATCGGCAGTGTCGTATTCGTCCGACAGGTTATCCTCAATCCACTTAGCCATCATCAGCGGTGAAAGTATGATGTCCATAGTCTTCTGCTCACCGTCGCTGACGCTTTCCATAGTAACTATCTCGCCCTTTTCACGTCCCTCACTGCCTATTATATCGTAGGTCAGCTGACAACGGTACTTGATGGAGCAGAGCAGGAATTCGGGAGGAATGACCTCACAGCTTGCAATCTCGTCAAGCCACACGAAAGGACTCATTCCGCCTATGCTTATATCCTCGATGATCCAGCCGCTTGCCGCATAGGAATCGTTAGCGCACATATAAAGAGAGAATTTGAACTTTTCTTCTCTGTCGTCCTTGAACAGACCGACTTCAAAGCTCTTTATAACGTAGTTGTTTATAATGCTTGATTCAAATCCGCAGCAGGAGCAGGTTCCGCCGTAGCCGAACATCGTGCCGTTAATATCCTTTGCAAAATAGTTGCGGTAAACACGCAGGTTTGAAAGGCTGCGGAGCGACTTGTATCTTGTACGCAGGTACTGAAGTTCCTCAGCGGTAATTGACGGAAGAGGCTTATAGTAGTACGGAATCTGGTCAAGAAGTACCTGATTCGGTTCTTCGGTGCTTGAGTAGAACTGGCTGAGAACGTTGTTGTTCTCGCCTACCAGCAGATATTCGACATATTTTGCAAATTCGGGTTTGGTGCAGTCATCACGGAGTATAACATACTTTGTGATGCTCTGACGCTCCTCATCGCTTATCGGGTCGTTTATATCTATGATACGGATAATCTTGTCTTTTTCGCCGAGAAGTGCGATACGGGGGATTTTAAGGTCGCAGATATAAAGGTTAGGCATAGTTGCCGATACCTTTTCATCTGTCAGATTGCTCTCACGCAGAAGGCTCATAAGCGAAGCCTTTTCGAACGAATAGCCGGACTTCATGAACGGGAAGTCGAATACACGTCCGTTGAACATTCCGCAGTTGATAAGCGCATAAACGTCACCGATTATCTCAAGAAGGTCGGCGTTTGTGATACTGCTCGGTATCATAAACTGTTTGCCGTATGCGGCAAATCTGAACTTCTTGTTAATATCAAGCTGGAGCGTGATGTCACTGCCCTGCGATTTCATCTCACGCAGGAAGGTCATAGTATCCTTGCCCTGTGTGAAGGTGTTTATCAGCATATTTATGACTTCGTTGTATATCTGGTGATTCTCGAAGCTGTTCTTGTGCGCCACAATGCAGTCATAAGCCCGCTTGAGATTATGCACCGTCATTCTTGCAACGTCAAAGTTATGGGTGATGTCACGGTAGTGGACGTTGAACTGGTAGTATCTCATTCCTATCTTATAATCCTGACCGTACATCGTATCGAACAGACCGAGCGCTCCGATAAGTGCGTCCTCATCGGCAACAGCGTCATTTATAACATACTTGCCGAGCTTAAGGCTGACTATACTTCTGAAGCCGAAGCTAAGGTCGAAGTCTTTGATAGCGGGATTTTTCTCGCTGTCAAGAACGTATGTATTACCGTCAAAGTTGAAGTTGTAGCAGAACTCTCTGCCTTCCTCGTCACTGTCCTCGTCAACCCACTTATAGCTTGCCATTATGATGTTTTCGGGCATATCCGATACATCCTTACGCATCTTGACAAGCTCATCTTCGATATACTCGGTAAATGCCGAGCCGTTCTCATGCTCCTGCTTTGAAACGTGGTCGGTGAGCGAGAAGAAACCAATCTCTTTTACTTCGGAATACGGCATAGCCTCGCTTTTTCCGGGTAAAAGCAGTGAGATGCTGTTGTGGAAAACACTGCGCAGATCGCCTACCATAACGCTGGTAGAAAGATAATTGCTGAAGAATTCAAACACATAGTGCTTCGGACGCATATAATATTTGTCCGAATTCGTCCTCGGCAGCAGCTCGATAACGAAATAGCGTGAATACTTTTCAATCATATATTTGAGATCACGGTTTATAGCTTCCGAAACCTCCTCCTCACATTCGTGGCGGATGCCTGTTCTGTGGGTGGTAATATATGAGTTCGGCACACTGATGAAGAATGCCGACAGCTTTTCCTTGATGAAATCTTCTCCCGTTGACTTGATAAGACCTGTCAGCTCATAAGTGGAGAAGTAGTTGTATTTATCAAGCAGGACTTTTACCAGCGTGTCACGCTTTGCGGAAGAAACCGCAAACGGAATAAGATATACAAAGCCCTCGTTTTCGTGCCAGATAAATTCGATAACGCTTTTGCCGTTCTGTAAGAAACGTACTGTCGGGTCGTCGTCAGGCGTTTTCTGATAACGGATAACCTTATATACCGCAAGAGGCTTGCCCATATCCATAACGGCAACATTGAACGTGCGGTTGGGGTTTTCCGCTTCACCGAATCTGCCAAGCTGCTTCTTTCTGATAAATGCAAAGCAGAATTCGACAAGATTTATATATTCGCCCTTGTGGATAGTGAGGTTTACGAGGTTTTCCTTGATCTTAGCCTGTTCTTCTTCGGAAACCTTGAAGACGATCTCTGTACCTTTGAAAACGGGTGCAGTAAGGTTAAGTTCTCTTATCTTGAGAATGCCCGCATCGTTTACTATTCTGAAATTGAAGTTGTTTGAACGCAGCTTCAGCCACTCAACGTTCATAAATACGCTCTTTGAGCCTACGCCGAAACGACCTTCACGGGATTTGTCGCCGTCGCTTCTGCCGATACTGAGATAATAAAGTATCTGCTCAAGCGTAAAGCCATCCTCGTTGTATGTGAGCCTTATTTCGCCGTCCTGCTCAAAGTTGAAAAGAACCTTGATGTCGGGGTCGGAGTAGTAACAGCCGAATGTGTTCTGCAACAGCTCTCTTATTATTGATTCCTTCGGATAGTCGCTTACGGACAGCGAAGCGTTATACGGTGTGCGTCCGCCGAATACCGAGTTGAAGTAGTCTTTGAACGGGGTGCTGTCGGCTTCACCTGTGTAAAGCAGGTTCTGCATCTTCATCAGCGACTGTTCCATCACTTCACGGTTCTCGTTTGCGTGCGCCTGATAAAAATCGCCTAAAAGCCCCGCTATTTCTTCGTTACGAAAAGCCTCCACCTTACATCACTCCCTCGTTATATTTTTTCATGAATTGTCTGAATGTTTCCTGTATCATAAAGTTATCGGTAAGATAACGCCAGGAGTTGAGAAGCACAGGCATCTTTACCGTATCGGGCAGCATATTTACGCATAAACGCAGTTCCGCATTCTTGTTATCGGTGATAAAGTTCTCAAAAGCCTTTTGAGCGGCTTTTATGCCTGCCGAAATATCAAGCGTGGAGCATTGATCTTTATATGAATGGAACTGCTCGCTGTACAGGCATTCCTCAAGCGCCGTTCCGCCGAGCGCAACTATATGCTGCTGATCGTCCAGGTAGAGCAGCGATCCGCTGAAGCGTTCCAGTGCTTCCTTTATCATAGGCTTCAGCACCTTTTCTTCTGTGGAGGTATTTTCCTTTATTCTGTTTTCAAGACCGAATGCACGGTAGATCTTATCCAGCTTCAGTTTTGTGTATTCGTGCGTCTTTGCCGCAGAGGAAATATCTATAGATGGCGAAATGTTGTAATCGCTTTTGAATTGCGTTATTACATCGTGGCAGTTTGAAACCTCGCCTGTGTAGGAGCAGACGTACTGCAGATCCCGTATAGCGTCGGTTATAAGCTGTGCGGCATTAGGAAGATCGAAAAGCACGTTTCGTCCGGGAAGCCCCGCTACAATGCTCTTGTATATCTTTCCGAACAGAACCTTTGACAGCATTCTTGCGTCAAACAGATTGTTCTTGTCGCACATAACTATGAATTCTCTTGATTGTTCGTTTCTGCCTCCGTGACGTGCGGCACGCTGTTCAAAGATAACAGGGCTGTCGGGAAGCTCATAGTTGAATATATGGGTAAATCTCTTTACCTGAGGGTTTATCGAGCCGATTTTGTCAACTGTAATCACTACTCTTGCATTGTCACGCACATCGTTTGTGAAATTATCGTAGCGTGTGTTGAATATGTCGCCTCTGTCGATTTTCAAAAGACCGTTTATATTAGGATAAAGAGCGGATATAACTTTCTTCAGATACTGGATGGTCGAGCCGGTAACGCAGTAAACGACCGCTCTGTTTTCCGAGCTTTTCAGCACCTCGTCCAGCTTTGTAAGGAAGCAGTCGAGCTTCTTGTCGACCTGACGAAGCTCCTGCACATCAGCTATATTATAGGAGGGCTTGGTGTAGGTTTTCTTTGCTTCCAGTCCGTATTCCTCAAAGACGTTACCGCCCTGTGCATAAAGAGGAAGGCCTGTCTTTATGTCGATAAGACGTCGTGAGTTTGAGATGAAATCCTGCGGGAATTCATATTCGAGCATCACAACATTTCTTGCTACCTCGCCGTTATAGACCGATTTGTCGAAATAACGCATTACCGGAGTGTAGGGGTTGAAGCATATTGATTTTTCGTCAAAGCTGATGTCATCGACCGCATTGGCTTTATTTTCGTCGGCAAGCAGTGCCTTGACAAGCGACTTTATCTCATCGTAGCTCTGGTGATAACCACACGGCACGGGGCTGAGAATAACGAGCTTGTTCGTTTTTGCTTTCAGATGTTCCGTATAAAGTCCGCACTTTATACCCGATGTGCTGAGGCCTGCGTCTATTATCACAAGGTCCCATGTAAGACCTGCGTCCGCAAATTTCTGTATCAGAGGATTGTCCGCCTCAAGCGCTTCTTCTGCGATTATATATGTATTTGACGCTTTTTCGTTAAAATATGTGATAGCCTTAGACGAGCCTGAAATCATCTTGAAGTCAACGCCGTTACCTGTTACGACACAACGGTACCAGCTGTGCATAAGGTGTCTGGGACATATCAGCAAAATGTTCGGCGCCTGAACATCAAGCACCGTATCAAGTATACCTATCTGAGCCTTTGTCGCTTTATCCGAGCCGTATTCGTCAAGGACAAGACAAAAGCCGTATTTATTTAATTTTTCGTGAAAAGAACAGCTTATCGCACTTATGTCCTTGCCATAATACGATATCCATTTAATCTCTTCGGTATTCAACAAATCACCCTCCGCTCTCCTGCATCTGCCGACGCAGATTAAATAATATAACTATTATAATACATTTGAGCATTTTTTACAACAGATATTTCGCATTTTATAGAAAATAAATAAAAATTGAAGTGTGATTTTAGCCAAAAGCAACAAATATGTTTCCGAATCTATAAATACATTATCAAGAAAAAAAGTCAGTAATTCTTGGCTTTCGGTTCGACTTTACTTGACAAAAGCCGATAAATATAGTATTATACTGATATATGTAAAAGGGGGAGTGGTGCGCTTGTATTTCGGTAGTGTCAGATTTTTCAAGCATCTTATTCTGACTGTAACGGCATTACTGATAATAGTGCCTACGGTGCTTTGTATATTGCTTGCGGTTGACAACGGCAAAAAGTCGGATGAGATAGACAGGCTGAATTCTCAGCTTTCTGCGCAGTCGCAGGTGTCACAGACATCGGACGATCAGAGCAGAACGTCTTCGGCGACAGAAAGCTCCGACAATGTTAAAGCGGAGCCTTCTGTGACCGAAAGCGTAAAGCCGGAAACATCGGCGGCTCCCGAAACATCGTCAGCTGTCCCGGAAACCACAAAGGCGCCTGAAACAACGCCGGCTTCATCATCGGCGGTTGAAAGCACCGACAGCTCTCTGTCCTCCGGTGCGGACAGCTATACTTCACTTTTCCCGACGCTGTATGCAGATAAATATGACGGCGAATATGAAAACAGTGAAAACACCGTTTATCTTACATTTGACGACGGCCCTTCTGTGCTTACGGAAAATCTGCTTTATTATCTGAGACAGGAAAACGTCAAGGCTACTTTCTTTGTGGTTCCCGAAAGAACTGAGTATTGCTATTCATTACTGAGAGAAATAAGCAATGCGGGACATACGATAGGAATACATTCCGCATCTCACGATTACGAAAAGATATACGCATCTGTTGACGCATTTCTCGAAGATTTCAACGAAGCGTATGAGATAGTCCTTGAGGCTACGGGCAAAGCGCCCGACATTTACAGATTTCCCGGCGGCAGTGTGAATGATTATAACGAAAAGACCCGTGACGATATTATCGCCGAGATGGATCGCAGAGGTTTTACATATTTCGACTGGAACGTGGACAGCAACGACTGGCAGGGTTACGGCTGGACAACGCTGTACACAAATGTTTTAAAAGATGCTGAGGAATTTTCCTCGCCCGTGATACTCTTCCATAATACAGGTGACCGTGATAATACGGTGCTTGTGATAGAGGATATAATCAAGGCGCTTAAAAACAAAGGCTATAAATTCGGCAGTCTTTCTCAGAAGATAAAGCCGGTTCAATTTTAAATTCTGATTTCAAGAAAGGGATAACAATGGGAATCAAGGATAATTTCACACAGGCTATGAAGGAGCTGACGAATCCCAGACCGTCTGACGCTCGTAAAGAGGTCAGGGACGTTGCCTCATATATGAATGATACTGCCGACGCACAGCCGACAGAACCTGTACAGCCCGTACAGAATACTCAGCCGTCCGAGAACAAACAGCCCGAACAGCAGGCACAGCAGGCACAGCAGAGCGTAAAGCCCGAAACAGCAGGCAACGGCTTTACACAGCAGGAACAGACACAGGATTTTTCGCAGAGGATAGCCCGTGATATGAATGAACAATACACACAGAACAACTCGTTTGATCAGAATGTACGCAGTGATGCTTTTACGCAGACACCTCAGAACAACGGATTCTCAGGCACTCAGAACGGATTTGCGCAGAGCGGCTCAGACAACGGCGGCAACAATCCCTTTATGAGCGGTATGAGGGCTGATAATTCGCAGGAAATGACCGTTATATCCAAAAACACCATGATAGACGGCAATGTACGTTCGTTTGCCGATATGAAGATTGACGGCAATATAAAGGGCAACGTTGAAACGACCAAGAATATCACTATAAACGGCAAGGTCGTAGGCGACCTTACCTGTGACAATATCAGCATGAAAAATTCGGCTGTACAGGGTAATGTACGTCTTAAAGGACAGGCTGTAATGGCTAACGATTCGATGCTGATAGGCGACCTTTCATCACAGGTGGCACAGCTCAACGGTAAGATAAAGGGCAATATCGAGATTTCGGGCAAGATAATGCTTGACAGGGATTCTGTCATAATCGGCGATATAAAGGCAGGCTCGATTGCAATATCCGACGGTGCGGTTATCAACGGCTTTGTTACCACGACTTATCTTTCAAAGGATGAAAGTGCCAACATCTTCCCCGAAAATATCGCACTCGGAGATTAAACATAAAAATATTGAAGCCCTGCGTTGCGGGGCTTTTATTTGACTTTATATGAAAAGGAGGTTTTGCGATGATGCAGAACAACGAAGCAAAGGTACTCACACCCGAACAGATTGAAAATAACAAACAGCAGATAATAGATATTTACAGGAATTATGTTAAAAGAGAAGGCTCGGATAAACTGCTCGACTATCTTATAAACAAGAGCGATTTTTTTACAGCCCCCGCAAGCACACGTTTTCACGGTGCATATGACGGAGGACTTGCTCAGCATTCTCTGAACGTTTACAACTGCTTCAAGGCTTATCTTGAAAGAGATCGTGTCCGTGAGCTGTATAATCTCAACGCAAGCGATGAAACGATAGCGGTATGCGCTTTACTTCACGATATATGCAAGGTCAACGTCTACACAAGAGGCACAAGAAACGTGAAGAACGAAGAAACGGGTCAGTGGGAAAAGGTGCCGACATTCTTCTTCGATGACGGATTGCCTTACGGACACGGCGAAAAGTCAGTTTATATGATAACGGGCTTTATGCGTCTTACCCGTGAGGAAGCCTTCGCTATACGCTATCATATGGGATTTTCGGGCGAAGAAAATGCAAACAACGTGGGAAAGGCATTCGGAATGTTTCCTCTTGCATTTGCTCTCAGCACCGCCGATATGGAAGCTACATATTTCCTTGATTGATAATACGCAATAATATAAAAGAGCAGTCGCTGTCACACGATTGCTCTTTTTGTTATGATGCTCGCTTAGAAATTAATAACCCCTAAATGCTCCAGCAGGATTTTAGTACCGATAAGTATCAGTATGACACCCCCTGCAAGCTCCGCCTTCGACTTATACTTTGTGCCGAATACATTTCCGACCTTCAGACCTATCGCTGACAGGATAAAAGTTGTTGCTCCGATGAACAGGACGGCCGCAGCTATATTTACATCGGGAAGAAGCGCAAAGGTTATGCCGACCGCAAGTGCGTCTATGCTTGTCGCTATCGCAAGCAGCAGCATTGTCTTGAAGCTGAATGATGCGTCGAGCTTTTCCTCGTCCTTTGAAAGCGCTTCTCTTATCATATTTCCTCCGATAAAGCACAGCAGCACAAATGCTATCCAGTGGTCAACGGCTGTGATATATTGCTCAAAGGTCGAGCCGAGAAGATAACCCACAGCAGGCATCAATGCCTGAAAACCGCCGAACCAAGCGCCTATTATCAGATAATGCTTAGCTTTAAGCTGTCGCTCGGACAGCCCCTTACAGACGCTCACCGCAAATGCATCCATCGAAAGTCCCACAGCGATAAGAAATAATTCCAACAGTCCCATAATTTGTCCTCCGGTGTTTTATCTTAGGCAATACCGCATAATTATTGTCGTGCGATTGCGCAGTCAGATTTTTCGTCAGATTGTATAAAT
>OGNQ01001482.1_pt1 | contig 15921 bp, 15 predicted proteins | sample 1573481 | NCBI WGS metagenome assembly OGNQ01 (sample SAMEA2581920, study PRJEB24529) | metagenome | biome: Human gut stool | place: China | collected 2011 | reverse complement strand
GATGAGGATGCCATGGAGCTTTCCATGCGCGTCATTATTCCGTCGTATATGACCAGATACCCTCGGATCAACCATAAGGGAAGATATCTTCGGAATGGAGTTGAAATTGTATCGGATGCAAATGTCACGCTGATGGAGATAACAGATACTATTGATATCGCAATGGCATGGGGAAATGTATCAGCATTTGCTGATATTGTAAATGATGATAAAAAATTGCAGGACTTATCTTATGGTGATGTAGAAGGCGAGGATTTTGTAACATGGAGGCGTGAGGATGCTCCGTCCGAAATGTTTCCACGTGTTGAATATGGATATAGTGATACCGAAAAGGAAGTATGGTATCATCCGGTCATTACTGCTAAATGGATATTTGACAAGATTAGCCGTGATAGTGGAGTCGCGTTTGATTTCCCTGAAGAAATGTCTGATTGTCTTGAAGTATTGATTATCCCTTTGCTGACAAGGAATGATTCTTCAAAAAATTCAGAAAGCTGTGCTATACAGCTTGCCCCCGTAACCTTAATTAGTATTCCGGATGGTGGCTATAATTTAGGGTTCGAATCTAATAGTATAACGAATTATTATTTGTATACAATTGGAGGCACGGGAAGTCAAGGCGGAAATTATACAATGGGACTAATAGTGAATTTTAAGAAGATTATTCTTAATCTATCTGGTGCGATTTCCTTTACTATGTCATCTTCGTATATTTCTGATACTATGAGGATTGAAGTAAGGGATGTAAATAATGTGGCATTGCTTACCATATATCCTTCTGAAATTAGAGCTGATAGTGATGGCCGTTCGAGGGTTGTATTTGATTTTGATAATGATACAGATGAAACGACAGTCGCAGGGAATATATCGGGAAAGATTAGAGTCACCTTACAAGGAATCAGCTCGGCATTAGGAGCATCTGATTTTATGGGTAGTATTACTATAACCCCACGAATATCACAAGTCGTTGTAGAAGATTCTTCTGATAAATATAGAAATACAAGATATTATTTGGTCCCCAATCTGCCTGACATGAAACAGATAGATTTTATCAAGGCTATATCTGCTATATGCGGGTGCTTTGCAGTCCCTTTCTCTTCAGGTATCAAGTTCGTAAAGATTGATGATATAATATCTAACAAGGCTAAAGCCTTGAACTGGACCAAGAGGGTGGTCGCTTCATATCGGGATAATCGTCCGAAATCACTTGTCTTCAGTGTGGATGGTTTTGCCCAAAAGAACATTTACAAGTGGAAAGATGATGAAGATGGTGTATATGACGGTGTAATATATGTGGATGATGCCACTCTGGATGAAGAGGCTGAAGTCATTACTTTGCCGTTTGCTGGATCGGAAACTTCAGATAAAACAGATTATTATGGATGTGCCTATATACCATTGTATTCGTATGATTCAGATAATGTGTTGGAATATGATGATAGTGTTACTCCACGGCTTCTCATACGAACACAAAAGAATGATGGGGTATTTACAGGGCTTGATTGGCAAAGTATCATCAATGACAGATACAAGGTGTATCAGGATGTAATAAGGGAGCCGAAAGTAATTTCTGAACTGATAGAAATCAGAGAGTATGAGCTTAAAGATTTGGATATGTCTATTCCTGTTTATCTAGCACAATACGGAAAGTATTATGCTATTATATCCATTAAAGCTGAAAAAACAGGTATATGCGAATGTAAACTATTTCAACTTTAAATTACTATGGCAGACAAACAAGAGAAGATCCTTGATATCAAGGTAAATTATAGTGAGGCGATTAAAGCTATCGCTGAATACCAGACAAAGATTGATGCTGCTCGTGAGGCTGAATCCAAATTGAAAAAACAATTGAAGGATGGTGAAATATCACGTCAGCAGTATAATGAAGAAATGGCTGCATCAAAAGCCTATATTGCAGATTGTAATGATTCGATACGAATTATTACGAAGACGATGCAGAACCAGATCAAGCAGGAAAAAGAGCAGGAGGGCAGTCTTAGATCGCTTCGCGCACAGTTATCCAATTTGACGGCTGAATATGATGCTCTGTCAGAAGTTGAAAGAAAGGGAACCAGGGGTGAAGAATTGAAAAATTATATAAACGAGGTTACAGATGCGTTGAAAGGAGCTGAAGAAGAAACACAGCGTTATTACCGTAACGTGGGTAATTACAAGGAAGCAATTATCGATGCCGCAAATGCGAATATACCTTTTATCCAGCAAATTAATCAAATGGTAACTTCTTTAGGTGGATTGAAGAACTATTTAGCGGGGATGAAAACGGAAATGATTGCTGTATCTGCATCTACTACTGGCTGGATTAAAGTACTGAAATTGCTAAAGGTAGCATTGATTGGTACTGGTATAGGTGCTTTGGTCGTTGCTCTTGGATCGCTTGTAGCATGGTTTACGAAAACGCAGAAAGGGGTGGAAGCGGCTAACAAGATAATGGCTGCTTTGGGAGCTACAATCAATGTGATAATAGATCGTGCATCAAAGTTAGGTAGTGCGTTGGTGAATCTGTTTACTGGGAATTTCAAGAAGGCAGGAGAAGATGCAAAGGCTATATTCTCAGGAATAGGGAAAGAAATTGCTGATGAAACAAAGCAAGCTTGGGAGTTGGCAGAAGTATTAAACGAGATAGATAAGAAAGAAGTGATGCTTTCAATGTCGCGTGCGGCTAATCGTGCCGAAATTGAGAAGTTGAAGAAGGCTGCGGATGATCAGACACTCTCTGCTCAGGAACGTATAAAAGCCGCAGAGAAAGCTGCCGAAATAGAGAAGAAAGATTTGGAGATTCAGACAGAACTTGCAGAAGCCAGACTTGCTAATACATTAGGTTATACTGAAATGAACAGAGAGGTGCGAAAGTTGATGGAACAGATTAAAGCTGGTGATATTACAGCCGATGAAGTTATCGGTAAGTTAGGGTTATCTGAAAGTACGATAGAGGATTTGAAAACTTTCAGGGATCAGTTTAATGAATTGCAGGAATTGATGGAGGACAGCTATGGTCGTCAGACTGAGCAGCAAAATACCCTGAATTCAATACGTCAGGAAGGTGCTGATAAGGCGAAGGAAGCGAAGCAGAAAGAGCTGGAGGCAGTAAGAGCAGCTGAGGATGCGATGTTGGCTCTAGTGAAGGATAAGCGTGAACAGGCACGTAAGGAAATAGAACTTACTTATACTCGTAAGATAGAAGACCTTCGGATTTCTCTGAGAGAGGAAGAGAATCTGACAGTAAAAGCACGTAAGGCTATCAATGAACAGATTAAATCGTTGGAGCAGCAAAAAAACATAGAACTCCAAAAGCTATCTGATGAAGAATTGCAGAAGGAGATAGACAAACGTACCAAGCTTATTTCCTTGCAGCTTGAATCCGTAAAAGAAGGGAGTGAGCAGGAGTATCAGTTAAGAATGCAGCAGCTTGCCTCTCAACGTGATGCAGAGTTGGCTGACAAAGAACTTACTGAACAGATGAAGCAGGCCATAACTGCAAAGTATAACAAGCAGATGGATGACCTTGCGATGCAACATGAGAAGGATGTTTCAGAGAAGCAGCAGGAGGCCATCAGGTTGAGGATGGAGAATGAAATAATGCAAATGCAGCAATCTGGAGCAAGTGAGTTGGAAATACTTCAGGAACAAGCTTCGCAGAAGTTGGAATTACTGAATAACATACAACAGCAGGAAGGAGAAAGTGAGCAGGAATTTCTTAACCGTAAGCTTCAGGCTCATCAGGAATATACTGATGCGAAGAAGGCCATTGCTGATAAGGAGGTTGAGATTGAACAGGTGAAGTATGAGGCTATCGAAAGCATTATATCGGGATTGTCTTCAGCTTTTGAAACGCTAGGAGAAAGTAATAAGGCTTTTGCTGTTTTATCCAAGACATTAGCATTGGGTGAGATTGCTATTAATACGGGTAAGGCTTTGGCAGCAGGTATAGCTCAAGCACAGTCTGTACCATTTCCGGCTAATATAGCTGCTATAGCTACGACAGTTGGAGCTATATTAGCAAATATTGCAACAGCAATAAATACCGTAAAAAGTGCTAAATTTGCAACAGGTGGTTTAGTCACCGGACCAGGTACAGGAACCAGCGACAGTGTACCTGCCCAGTTGAGTAATGGGGAGTCGGTGATGACGGCCAGAGCCACCTCAATGTTCGCACCAATACTTTCTTCCTTCAATCAGATGGGAGGAGGTGTTCCTATCAATGTAGCGCAATCATCTAACCAATCTATCGGTGAGGATATGCTTGCTAGAGCAGTTGCAAAAGGTATGCTTATGGCTCCGGCTCCACAAGTTTCGGTAGAGGAATTTACATCGGTTGCTAATAAAGTTAAATTCTTAGAGAGTAATGGTAATTTATGAACGCGTACGAATTTCTAAAAACACATAAGGGAGTGATGGAGCAGTTGCAGACACTCCCAGTACAACCGTCAGACGTGAGATATCTTGAACTCTATAATGACTATCAACGTTTGACCAGCGAAGGGCATAAAAAAACCTATATATTGCAGTATCTCTCGGATGAATACAACGTCGATGAGAGGACAATATATAGAATTGTGAAGAAGTTTTCCACGGAAGTGGACATGTGATGAATTGAGGTGGGCAGCGGCTCACCTTTTTTTATGAAATTCGACTGACAAGACGTGTCAGTGCTTTGACTCTCCTTAATAGCTGATTCAATATCCTGCTTCGTATCTTTGCTATATATCAAATATTTACGTATGGCGAAGTTATTTATCAACAAAGACATTGTTGCCGATACCGAAAAGATGGAGAACTGGTATCTGACGGGGGTAGATGGTATCTCCTTCTCGGATATTCAGGCTTTCATTGGCTGGATAGACCCGAGCGACAACCATATCGACATCGAACTTCATTCATGTGGTGGAGACATCGTGGAGGGGTATGCGATATATGATGCGCTAAGGGCTACCGGGAAGGAAATATCAGCTACCGTGGTCGGTCGTTGTGCATCGATGGCTACAATCATTCTTCTTGCCGCTCCCCTTGAGCGCAGAAAGATGTACCCTAACGCAAAACTGCTTATCCATGCTCCGTACTGCCCGGGTTTCGATGGAGCGCTTGATGTCCCTACGCTTGACGCATTGAGAGCAGGACTGGACGCAGAGCGTGAGAAGATGTTGTCTATCTATGTAGAGCGTTGCGGTGTGGGCAGAGGACTGCTAGAGGCACAGATGGAAAAGGAGACATGGTTCGGAGGCGAGGCAGCTAAGCAACTAGGATTTATCAGTGAAGTAATTATGCCGAAATCGGCAAAGGTATCAACAATTAAAACAGTTATGAAGAAGAAGGAAACGACAGTAAGTCAGTCCCTGCTTGACAGATTGCTGGCAAAGGCAGGGTATGCGAGAATTGAGGATGTTCCGGCAGTTGCTTTGGAGCTAACCACCGCAGGAGGTGACACGTTGACCGTGGAACGTGAAGAAGGCGAGCCGCAGGTAGGCGACAAGGCTTCTCCCGATGGCGAACACGTAATGCCGGATGGAAGCACTATCGTAGTGGTGGATGGTGTTATCACAGAAATCCGCGAAAAGGAAGAAGAATCTACCGAAGAGCTGGAAGCACGTATCGCAGAGCTGGAGCAAACGGTTGCTGAACTCACTGCAAACGCAAAGAGCGAGGAGGATGTTAAGATTCTTAACGCAGTAGCAAAGGCAGGAGGTATCGAGGCTCTGACAAAGGCAGCGGCTTCTAAGTACGTTCCGGCAGGACGCGCACCGCAGACAGTAGGCAAGACAGAGCAACAGAAGCCTGTTAGCAAAATCGAAACTAGACTAAAAGAAATCAGAGAAAAAAGAGGAGGTAAGTAATTATGAAATGGGAGGAGTTATCGAACTTGACCCCTGATAACGGGGCAATCAAAGACTTGAAGGAATTAATCATCGCAGAGGTCTTTACAGACCCCGTGCTGGAGCAGTTCTTTACGCTGATGTACAATGTTAAGAACGGCGACAAGGTTGGTTATGTAGGTGAAATGAGTGATGTCGGTTGGGCTGGCGACAAGTGTAATCCGGAGTACAAGAAGGCGACCATCGATTTTCTTGAGAAGGAATGGAAAATCGGCTCTTGGACTGTACCCTTGGAATGGTGTTACAAGGATTTGGAAAACACTATCGCAGAATATTGCTTGAAGAAAGGCACTGACATCGGAGACCTGACTTCTACGGACTACATGGACGATATCGTTTATCCTGCACTGAAGGATGCAATGATTAAGATGATGTGGCGCATGGTATGGTTCTCAGATACGGATGCGAATCTTCACAGCGCATCGGGAGTATTTTCTACCGGAACAGACCTTGACCTGTTCAAGACCACTGACGGATTGTGGAAACACTTGTTCGCTATCGGTACGGCAAGCGCAGGGCAGAAAACAGCCATCGCAGCGAACACACAGACAACCACCGCTTTGCAGTTCAGCAAGCTGAAAGAGGCAGGTGTGGCAATCTCAATCTTCGACACTATGCTGGAGAATGCTGATTCACGTATCGCAGGTCTGCCGGGTGCTGCAATCTATTGTACGAAGTCACTCGCTGACGCACTGACTAAGGACTTGAAGCGTGAGTACAAGGAAATCCTTACATGGGAGCAGGTGTTCGGAGGCTTGAAGGTATCTGAATACAACGGGGTGACCATCTATCAGATTCCGATTTGGGACAGAATGATTATGCAGTATCAGAACGATGGTACGAAGCTCAACCTTCCGCACCGAGCTATCCTCGGCTCGCCTCGTGAAATGCTTGTGGGTACCCCTGCAAATCAGCTTATCAGCGAGCTGGATATATTCTTCGAGCGCAAAGAGAGAATGAACTACATCTATTCAACAGGTAAGTTAGGAACCCAAATCGGACAGGACGACTTGTTCCAGCTTGCATACTAATAGGAGGGATATATGGGAGTATGTGATAATCTACTTAAGCAGGACATCGTACCATCGTGCGATGACCCTGCAATCCCCGGCTTCGAGCAGGAGGGAGTATTGATTAACCGCAAGGATATTGACTTTGCGAATGTAACCTTTAACGTAACACGCAGCAACGTGATGGAAGCTCTGCCGCTGAAGCAAGGTAAGAAGGGGTTCAAAATTGTAGCACTCGGAGCGCAGCCTTTCAACGGCACAGGAACGGCTTTCGCTGCCGGAACGTACCGCAATTCGTTTAACAATACATTCGCCTTTGTGGTGCTTGATGATGGTCCGGATGTGCGAGGCAACATCATCGATGCGCTGGCGAACGGGGAGTTTGTTGCAGTGCTTGAGAACAAGTACAAGGGAATGGGTAAGACCAACAAGGGAGACTGCGCATTTCAGGTGTACGGCTTCTATCAGGGTCTTAAGGCTACCGAAATGGCAGACGGCAAGTATTCAGAGGACACTGACGGAGGTTGGACAATTACGATGCAGGAGACTAAGACACCGAAGTCGGGACTGTACCTCTTTAAGACATCCTACGATGCTACACAGAAGTTGGTCGAAACATTGCTGACTGTGGCAGGAGGCTAAGATGATGGAAGTTACTGAAGTAATTGAAAGATTGAAAGAGCTGGGAGGTGTGACCTCCCTTTCTTTCAGCGAAAAGGCGGAGGTAGAAGGTTTGTATCACGATGTCCTCGACAAGACCTTTGTGCGCACATCGTGCAATGACTGCTACCGGGATGCAATAATCGAGATGAGTGTTTACCTTAAAAAACATGGAAAGATGAAAGAAAAGAGAGCATACAAGCTGAAGAGCGGTGTATTGTTGCAGATGGAGTTCGGAAGCCCTGACTTCTACACAAACGAGAACCTTACAGATGATATTGCAGAGGAATATCTGAAGAAGTACCCCGACAATGTAGGCTATTTTGCTGAGTTGCCGGAAGATTGGGAAGAACGGATTGTCGGCAAAGCCTTTGACGAAAAACTGCTCGAAGAAATCGTACAAGCCAAAAAGGATGGAATCTCGGATGAGTCAATCATCAACGAGCTGGCATCGTCAAGAGTGAACGGCAAGAGGGTAACGAAAAACCCTGCTGAAAGAGTACATAGAGGAAGCAGAAAGGATTGTCAAGGAAACAAAAGACGAGGAATGACTAACTAACATCACGGAATCATGAGAGTACACGAACTGAAGAAGAAATCAAGCAAGAGGGTGGATGTGCGTTACTTGCAGACGCTCGGAATACAGACATACGGAGAGGATAACCTTTATCCGCAGACCTTCCGCAATATCCTTGCAGCAAGTTCAACGGGAGCAGAGTGTCTTGACAGGTTTGCTGACTTCATCGAGGGGAACGGTTTCCGTGATGTGCCGTTTTCCGAATCTGTTGTAAACCGGAAAGGAGATACCGCAGATGACATTCACGCTCTCGTCTGCCGTGATGTGGCATATTACAACGGGCTTGCCTTGCACGTTAATTATAACATTTACGGAGACATTGTTGAGCTGCATCACGTACCCTTTGAGAACTGCCGCCTTGTAGAATCAGACGATAGCGGATATGTAGGCAAGATTGCCATCCATCCAGACTGGAGCGGACAGAAAACCAGAGGGGGCAAGGTCATAAAGGTTGCAAAGGAGAACATCGACTACATTGATGTGTTTAATCCTGACAAGAGGGTCGTGGCAGCGCAGATAGAAGCCGCAGGAGGTATTGAGTATTACAAGGGACAGGTGTTGTGGGTGTCTCTCAGCGGCAAGGATATTTACCCGACCGGAAAGGGAGACTGCGTAGTAACAGAGATGAGCACAGATGAGGGGCTGGCGAACGTGAAGTATCGGAATGTTCGCAATAACTTCCTTCCTGCTGCAATGATATTCACCAAAAAAGGGACGAATATCACCTTTGACCAAGACGGAAAAATGTTATTCTTAGGCGATCTAGTTAAAAAATTATGTGCTTCTCTATTGCAGTTGCAGGGAGATACCAACTGCGGCAAGCTGATGGAGGTGACACTGGAGACGGACGAGGATAAGCCTGAGGTGGTATCGCTCAACTCGCAGAACTACGACAAGGAATTCACCGTCACAGACATAAGTGTTACGGAAAGAATCTATTCCGCTTTCGGGCAGGAGCCATGGTATTGTATTCGTGTCGGGAAAGTCGGATTTTCGGGTGACATCCTTGAGGACGCATTCGAGTACTACAACTCTATCGTAAGCAAGCAGCAGAGATTGATTGAGCGCACGTTTGCACGTGTTTTCAGACACTTTTACGAAGCGGTCAATGCTTCTAATGATTTCAGTGTAGAACCTTTAAAATACGTAAGAAATGCAACAGTATCTGATAACAACGCTTGAGGTTTCATCCTTATCACGTAGTATGTCTGTGCATATCGACGAGGACAAGATAGAAACATATATCCGTGAATCTGAGAGCATAGACATAAAATCTGCTCTTGGTGATGCTTTATATCTTGATGTGAAAGATAATCCGGATAAATATAAATTATTACTTGAGGGAGGAATATATGAAGGTAAGGATGGAAAGCAATTGCTGACAGGTTTGAAGACTGCATTGGCTTATTATACTTACGCACGAATCGTAAAGAATGGTGATGGAAATGTTACCAGGTATGGTTTTGTTCAGAAGGAGAGTGAATATAGTTCACATATTGAGTTCAAGGAGAAAGTAATGGCTTATGATGATGCGTTCTCCATTGCCGACCGTTACCTGAAGGAATGTGTTATGTTCCTGAATGTAAAGAAAGAGGAATATCCTCTTTATAAGGGAGAAGGTAAGATTAAAGCTAATAGAACTGTGTACAGAGTGATAGGTGAGTGATGGCTGATAGTGTAGACATATTGAAAAAGTTAGCCCAACAGGTTCGTAATGCTACTCAGGAAGGAGAAAATACAGCAGAACGTGTTGGTCGTGTTTTAGTTGGAATAATAGAAAATCTGAGTCAGTATGATATTGAAAAACTGTCAGAATATTTTCTTCGTAAAGATCAGTCAGATGCTACCAATTTCCTTCTGAAGTTCGGCAATTTTATTGACTCTTTGACAGCCGGTAAGGGTGCCGGTATATATCCTGATGGGCGTGGACAGTTTGAGAAGCTAGAGGTACGTAGCGCAATGATCGTAAAAGAGCTGATATACAATCGTTGGTTTGCGCAGGAAGGGAACGTCACTTATTCTGAATCTGGTACAATCGAACGAATTGAGCAGCTCGAAGACGGCACTTATGACCTGTATCTTCGTCGTCGCTGGGATAATGATATTACGGCATTCAAGGAGCAGGACGTAGACTACGGATCAGTTAATAACTTGAACTCAACTGGAGAATATTATGATAGCTGGTTCCGTGTCCTTAGTGTCATGCAGGCAGAGAATAAGATTAACGTGGTTCTTTATCCTGATGAAGAGGTGCCGGGTGGTAAGAACTATCCTCCTGCTTCCGGCATGGTAATTACCCGTCGAGGAAATGCAGTGGATGAAGAACGGCAGGGATTCTGGTATATATCCAGCTATGAAGGCTGTATCTGCATGCTTGACGGTGTCACGAAACCTATACTCGAGGAATCTAATTACAGCATCATTATCGGAAAACTGAAGAGGTTGGAACTGTTCGATAACCTCCCTATCAATTACCGGCATAGCTATGTATATTGCCGTGGTATAGCCATTCAGGACTTGATGCGAATTAACTATCAGGGAGTGGTTGTCGTGCAGCTGAACGACCGTGGATTCTGGTCATTGGAGGTAGCTCAAAGTGATAATCCTTATACTGCTGGCAAAGAAACGGTCGATACTGTATGGCATTATGGATGTCGCTGGAAATGTCTTGTCACCGGTACGACGGACGAACCTCGCTATGCCAGCACGGGCTGGGCGATGATTGAAGGCACCCCGGCATTTTCTATTGACATTGAAAGCGAAAACGGTTGGGCTTTTGATGCTACCCAGCTTCAGGAAGGAGTAGTATTTACAACTTTATCTGTAACCGGACAGTTATACAACCGTGATGTGACTGAACACATACTCGATACGGATGTAAGCTGGACACGAGATACGGGCAACGTGAGTGAAGATAATGCGTGGGCAATCAAGAGAGCTGATGCCGGCAAGACTCTTACACTGACATCCGATGATTTGGGCATTGATTTTACTCGTAAGGGAGTGTGCTCTTTTAAGGCGACTGCTCTACTTCGTGATGGTCAGCAGACAGAATTAGCAGAACAAACAATAACATTCTAATATGGGAATAAAAAGTAAAACAAAGAGATTGGATGTAAACTATACACCTCTCCAGATTAGCGGAAGTATAGAGGTTGTTGGTAGTGTTCCAGACCGGCAGATATACAGCAGCGATGTAAAGGAATATACTCCTGACTATACACTGACGCCTCTTGTACTGTTTCCGCGATGCAATGCAACCGATCCGGATTCTTATCTGAAGAGTGGTCCGGTGAACGCATCTCTTACTAACATGAAGTGGTATCAGATTATCGGTACCCAGAGAACATTGATAAATTCGGATAATACTGATTACGAGATAACGACAGAAGGAGATAATAAAGGACAGATTAAGGTAAAAAGAAATTCCTCTGTTTCTTCACCTCTTGCCTTTGAATTTTACGCTGAGTATGTCGATACCCGTACCAGTCAGGTATATATGTTCCGAATGAGTACGGTCATAGCCGTATCGGACGCAACACTCCCGGCACCGATTTTGAAACTCGACAGTCCTGCAACTGTGGCATGGAATCCGTTACGCAATCCGTTGACACGTAAGATAACCGCATCCGTGTTTGCCGGTGAATCTGACATAGCCTCCGACAAGCAGAAGTGTCAGTTCTTCTGGTTCCGTATGACCGATGGAAGTCTGGAACCTATTACGGATGGCAACGGTGACAATGACTGGGAAGTTGAAGCAATAGACCATAATACTTTAACGATTAATCAGGATTATATTGGGGAAGATCAGACTTATGTCTGCAAGCTGGGATATTCGGCAGATGGCAGTTTACCTTCTGCTCCTCCTGACGATGCTCCCACGGCAACAACCACCATCCGGCGCCGCATACCGGAAGTGGAAGTCGACTGGAAAGGAGCACCCACGCAGGTTGCCGGAGGAACGGAGAAATTGAAATTGGAAGCGTTTGTGATGGACGGAATGGGTGTTGTTCCTGATCCGGAAGAATGGTTCCGGTTTGTATGGAAAGTAAAATCTCCGTATTCTCAGAGTTATTCCAAGCAGGCTGAAGGAATCAAACCTACGATTACGTTCATTCCAGGAATGATGCTTGAATTAGAAGTGCAGGATAGGGGCCCGCAAGCTATACTTATTGATGACACGGACGGTTCTGTATTGCAGGACGCTGACGGGAATGTACTTTTTGACAGAATTAACAATTAAAAAATTATACGACTATGGCTTTTTATGTGAAAGTGACAAAACAGGTTGCAGATAAGATGAGTCTTACTGCAATACGCAATAAGACGGCAGACGGTAATGTGCTGTTGTGGCAGGCTGACTTGAACCGGATTGAAGGTGATACAATATTTGACAGAGCAACTCGCGTGGGTGGCGTTGCATTGACTCCACAGGCGGCTCGTCTGGAAACGGACGGTATTGAGAACCCGGCAGAAGTAACTACTCCGGATGAATATCGGGATGACAAACCGACAATTTTACCTGAGTTCCCAGATACACCTACAACTCTTAACAAGGAAGGAGGCAGCAATGAGTGAGGCTAGTTCAGTACGGCAGGTCGTGTTCCTGCGCAAGGGTAGTGTATACATGCCTTTCCTGCAATCCAATATGGGTGACTTGTATCAGGAATATCAGGGTACAGCAGGTAGCCCGACTAATATATCTCCGGATTTTTCTACATTAACGCCTATGTTAAGTTACATTATTACATCTTCATTGGTCGCGGCCGGACTGGTTGTTCCCAGCTCGGTGAAATGGTACTTTAATGACACTGAATTGACATTCGGTAGCGACAAGGTTTCAACGAATAGTTTTAACGGCGAAACAAGTCACTTCCAGAGTATTCCTTATCAAGCTGGAGTACAGAATTACTTTGCCCTGAAAATCATGAAAAACCTTGTAAAAGCATCCGGAGGTGCGGCATGTAACATCAAGGCAGAAGCTACGATTGCGGTAGGTAATACCTCCGACAAGGTTCAGGCTGTGTATAATATACCGATAACGGTGGGTGTTGGAAACAGCAAACGTGTGACCATCATGGCCGGTGACAATAAATTCTTTACACTAACCGATAAGGGAGATTCCTGTATACTGAAGGCTGTAGCGTGGATAGGTAGCGACCAGTTGACGGCTAATCTGACATATAAATGGTATTCCCTGCAGTCTGGAACGTGGTCTGTAATAGGCGGACAGACAGGGCAGACATTATCAGTTAATAATGATATGGTCGATACTACCGGACAGTTTAAGGTAGAAGTCTATCAGGATGGAAACCTTATCGGTATGGACGTACAGACGGTAATAGACGCCAGTGATCCGTTCGATATCCTACCAAATCCTAATCCGGAGAATGAAACTATCGAGCAGGGTTCCGGTGGAAGTGTTACTTATACTCCTATTTTGGTGAAGCGTGGCAGCATAACAAAATTCAAGGACATGAAGTTCTTTTTCGTATTCACGGATTCAGCAGGCAATATCCTTAATCCGGACACGGCTAAGGTTGCATCATACAGCGGAACCGTGACAGAGGCTATGTGCGAGCAGGCTTCAGGTAATGTTTCTGTAATAATAACAACGGAGGAATAACTATGATTGCAGAAAAAAGAACAGAGGTTAATTATCGTGTTAAACCAGTGACCAGGCTTCCTTATCCGGCTGGTATTTATTCTGACAACATGAGCTATACGTGTTCGGCTAATGTGGCTCCTTATGTCGTATTCCAGCCGAACACGGCGCAGGATGCAGTCCGGTACGTGATGAACAAGGTCGGAACATGGCTGGGGACTGAGCAGGGCATGACACCGGCAGAAGATTATGCCAAGAACGGGGAAAATGCTACGTGGCTCCCGTTTGAACACTTCAATGCGATTGAGATTGAACTTGCCCTGATCCAATTCGCTAAAATCGGGCAGGCTATATTCTATGACCAGTATATGTTTAGCCAGAATGGTTTTGATGCTAACGGGAATATAACAGCTGATTACAAAGATTTTTCGCCTGAAATGGATAAGTTCACTCCGATGATTCTATTAGACTTTTTAAAAGGCACCGGACATCTTGGTGGAAAGAGTATTCGTTTTGACGAATTGGGTAGAATTATCATGAAATCAGATATGGTATATGAGTGGAGGATCGTAAATGAAGAGCTCACATCGCATGTATCAGAATATAATATTGATTTCAGCAAGGGATCATTGTTGGACGTATCTGCCGGTTTTTCTTATCGAAAGATTGATACGATTGTTATACCACCTACATCTTCAGTCCCCGATGGATTCCAATTCCGGATTCGTGGTAGGCTTGTTTCGAGAAATGATTCTCCATCTTTAATAAAATCGTCTTCTTCATTTTGTGCTAAGATTGACGGGAGCTATAAAAATTTTAATGAATGGGGAGTTGGACTTGGATATGTGGAGGAATATATCGTATCGAAAGGGGATGATGGATTATGGTATATTGCTAGCACAAGAGAGATAAGAGTTTATTAATTTGAATTTAAAATTTACGATTATGATACAGAAAAAATCTTTAAAAGATGCGATACAAAATCCTGAGATAATATCAGTTGTGGGAGAACTGCTACCAGTAGCATCACCTTCTCAAAAAGGTTTAATGAGTGCAAACATGTACAAAACATCGACGGCTCACACTCTTCCTCCGAATAAAAAAGTTAGAATTATAAGTAGAGATAAATACGTTGAAACAATCTTGGAGTTTGTAGGACGCTCTGTTTTTGAGGAGTTTGTTCATTTAATCATAAAACATGCTAATCAACAAGTAAATATAGAAAAGGGCACCTACAATAATGCACCTGATGAACGTATAGAATATAAATTTTATTATGACAGTTCATCCGTCTATATAATTACACCTTCTAATAAATCAACCATAAGACTAGTCGGTACGACAAATAAAGACAATGTTAAATATGAAGAAATGTCTGATATGAGCATAGATGGGCTTACACCTATCATTCTATCTTAGGAGGCTGTCAGCGCAGCCTCCTATTAGATCAAGGTTCTATTTCAACTGCGCCTTCTGGTAATGTATCTACCCTTGAGAAATCATCGTTTATTATATTTAAAGCAGTATATTTGGTTACCCATATTTTGCCAACAGCTCCGTTGGTTAAATTTGTAGTAATATAAATAGACGTTGTATTGTCGTTACTATTAAAATAATAAGCTAATTTTAATCCGACATCAACTTTGTCTTTAGTCCCTAAAGCTATGACATAAGGAGTACATGTTGTACCATGTGCAATACCCAACAATAAGACACTTTGCCTATCAGCACCATATCTACCAAACTGTACTTGCATTATCGAACTGACACGAGCAAACGCATCTTTATTTTTTATTGTCGTTAAATGTACCCAATTTGTACCTGTGAATTGTTCTGATGTAGCTGGGAATTTAATAGGGATTTTATTATCAACATCTAGTAGTCCTCCCACAGCCAAATTTGCCTCTTTCTTTGTAAATATCTATTTTTGACGTAAAAATGGATAAGATAAAATACCGGCTTGTCTATAATCGCAAGAAGAAACTTAATAAGCAAGGAACAGCACTCGTACAAGTAGAAGCATCATTGAACCAGCGCAAAGTATATTTCAAAACAAATGTTTACTTACACCCAGAACACTGGGATAAGCGGACCTCTCAGATTATCGTTCATCCGCAAGCTGATGATTTAAATTCTATGTTGTTTGAGTTTGTTCTATACCTTCAGGGAATAGAATTG
>OGNQ01001481.1_pt1 | contig 15961 bp, 10 predicted proteins | sample 1573481 | NCBI WGS metagenome assembly OGNQ01 (sample SAMEA2581920, study PRJEB24529) | metagenome | biome: Human gut stool | place: China | collected 2011 | reverse complement strand
GTATGTACCCGTATCTGACGGGCTCCGCAGCCTGGATGATGCTGTGCGTGGTGCAGGAAATGTTTGGCGTCCGCGGGGAAAATGGAGCGCTGTGTCTGCGGCCTCAGCTGCTGCCGGAACAGTTTGATGAAAAAGGCAGTGCTGGATTGAAGCTGGAATTTGCCAGGAAGAAATTTGAGATCATAATGCATAATCCGGAAAAGAAGGACTTAAGAATAGAGCAGATCAGACGGGCAGTGTGCGATGAGAAAGTCGTATTGGAACCGGAGCCGGAATATGGTGTACGGTTAAGGAAGAGTGTGATTGAAACACTTGACCCAAAAAAATGTCACAGAATTGATGTGTTTTTTCAAGAGTAACATGTAAAAATGACTGATAGGGTGAGAGAAGCAGCATACAGATTTTGTATGCTGCTTTTTTTAGAAAACATGCATTACCACATGGATTTATAATATTTATCCCGGTATTTTTTGGGCGTCAGTCCGGTATAGTTTTCAAAAATCTGAATGAAATGACTCTGTGAGGAGAAAGAAAGATAGTTTGCGATGTCGACGATCGGTTTGTCAGAATACCGCAGCAGATGAGTTGCCTTTTCAATCTTTTTTTCACGGATATAATCGCTGATGGATATGCCGAGGTTCTGTTTGAAAACGCGCGAGAGATAACTTTCAGACAGATCGGTATATTCAGCTAAAGTGGTTATGGTAATGCGTTCTTTGATGTGTGTATAGATGTAATCCACACATTGCATGACCGGTTTCGAGAGTATAGAACTTTTTTTCTGTAAAATCATTTTTCCGGTAAAATCTTTTACCATTTCATGATGCAGATCTGCCACCTGCCGGACGGTGGTACACGAATCCATCCTTAAAATATAAAAATCACTCAGGCGGTAAGCCTGCTCCGGCTCTAATCCGCCATCAATACAATAGCGCGTGATCATAGCGGTAGTGACAACAAAATGATATTTAATATTTGTAAGCGGATTACGGGAAAGGACACCGGTACCCTTTAAGTCGATGAAGGCATCTTCCTTACAGTTTCGTATCACAGAATCCATGTCACCGGTTTTGACAGCATTGTAAAAAGAATATTCAACAGTCGGGGAACGGTGCAGCATATCGTATTCACTGTTGGCTAATTCTGTGTGATACCATTCTTTTGAAAGTTCCATAGCATTACTCCTGTTTTTTATTTTCGCATTATTATGTCATGAATCTGATATTTTTTCAAGTGATTTAATATAATGCAGAGCTGAAATCCGGTAATATATCACTTGTAAACAAGACAGGAACACAAAAGATAAAGTGTTCCAAAGGTGCTTATAAAAAGGGAGGAAAAGTAAATGAAACGAAGAATCGTAAGTATGATGCTTGTGGCAGCAATGGGGACAGCTTTATTGGCAGGCTGTGGAGGAAATACAGCAAACAGCAGCACAGCAGAGACATCCAATGACACAGCAAAAGAAGACACTGCGCCGGTAACAGAGACAGCAGATACAGACGCAGAGACAGCAGGTACAGACGCAGAGACAGGTACTTCTGATGAGGGAAAAGTATTGAATATCTACTGCTGGAATGAGGAGTTCAAGAGTCGTCTGACAGATCATTATCCTGGATATACAGAGGTAGATGCAACCACAGGTACGATCGGTGATGTAACAGTAAAATGGAACATTACCCCGAGTGATGATATGGCATATCAGAATAACCTGGATGCGGCCTTATTAAAGCAGTCTGATGCAGCAGCAGATGATAAAATTGATATCTTCCTGGTAGAAGCTGATTATGCATTGAAATATGTTGATACCGACTACACAATGGCAGTGACAGACCTTGGTATTACCGATGAAGATCTTTCTAAACAGTATCAGTACACCAAAGATGTTGTTACCAATTCTGATGGTGTATTAAAAGGTCTTTCATGGCAGGGCTGTCCTGGCGTATTATTCTATAACAGAGATGCAGCAAAAGCAGTATTAGGTTCTGATGATCCGGCAGAGGTTCAGAATTATGTGAAAGACTGGGATACATTTAATGATACAGCAAAGAAGATGAAAGATGCAGGCTACACCATCACATCTTCCGCAAACGATACTTACCGTGTATATTCCAACAACGTTACTTCCAAATGGGTTGTTGATGGCAAGATCAATATTGATGACAACATTATGAAATGGGTTGATGATTCCAAAGAACTTGTAGATGCAGGCGAGACAGGAACATACGAACTGTGGAGTGATGACTGGAAGAAAGGTTTCTATCCGGAAGGAAATGTATTCTGCTACTTTGGACCTGCATGGTTAGTAAACTTCTCAATGGCAGCAGATACCGAAGGCAGTATCGGTTACAACGGTGGCTGGGGAGCAACCGAAGGACCGCAGGGTTTCTTCTGGGGTGGTACATGGATCTGTGCAGCAAACGGAACTGATAACCAGAGCCTTGTAAAAGATATCATGCTTCAGATGACAACCAATGATGATGTTATGAGAGAGATCATCGAGAAAGATGATGACTTTGTAAACAACCAGGATGTAATCGTTGAGATGGCAGACAGCTCTTACGCAAGTAAAATCTTAGGCGGACAGAATCCACTTGGTATTTATAATGAGGGTGTATCCAAACTTGATTTAAGTAATCTTTCTTCATACGATCAGGGATGCAACGAAGAATTTCAGCATGCAATGAAGAACTATTTTGAAGGAAGTGCAACGAAAGAAGAGGCATTAGACTTGTTTTACAAATCAGTTTTAGAGAAATATCCGGAATTAACATATTAAGAAGATGAATGATCTAAAAATAACAATGGAAAGCACGCTCTGCGGATATTCTGTTGTTATGAATGAAAAGCTGCGCCTGCCGGAATGCAATAAGGAAGGCAGGTGCGGTTTATTCAGGTTAAAATGCCAAGCGCAGAGCTGACAGCATGTTTACACAGGATAAAGGTGAAGGATGCTGTGAGCTCTGTGGATGAAAATAATACACTCTGAAAAAGGAGGTCAGATTATCATGAAAAAAAGTAGTGGAAAGGTAGTAAGGTACAATAAATGGGGATATATCTTTTTGATTCCATTTATTGTAGTATACGTTATTTTTCAGCTGATCCCATTAGTCAGCACTATTTACAACAGTTTCTTTGAAAACTATATGTCAGGACTGACACAGGTCGGACCAAAGTTTGTCGGACTTGCAAACTATCAAAAACTCTTTTCTGATGGAGATATCTGGGTTTATACAAAAAATACTATGGTATTATGGATCATGTGTTTCGTGCCGCAGATCATTTTATCACTGGTACTTGGCGCCTGGTTCTCCGATGTACGTCTTAAATTAAAAGGAACCCGTTTCTTTAAAACAGTTGTATATCTGCCGAATCTGATCATGGCATCTGCATTTTCCATGTTGTTCTTTACGTTGTTTTCTGATGGAGGACCCATCAACTCAATGCTGATGCAGATTGGATTGGTTGATACACCGTATAAATTTTTATCGAATGTAGGAAGTGCAAGAGGGTTGATCGCATTGATGAACTGTCTGATGTGGTTTGGTAATACGACGATCCTTCTGATGGCAGGCATGATGGGTATCGATACCTCTCTGTTTGAGGCAGCAGAGGTCGATGGGGCAACTTCTTCGCAGGTATTCTGGCAGATCACACTGCCGCTGTTACGCCCAATCCTTGTATATGTGGTTATCACATCTCTGATCGGTGGTTTACAGTTATTTGATGTGCCACAGATCTTAACCAACGGAACCGGTGACCCGATGCGTTCTACCATGACGCTGATCATGTTCTTAAATAAACATCTCTACAGCAAGAACTATGGTATGGCTGGTGCATTGTCAGTTGTTCTGTTTATCATTACAGGTATCTTAAGCCTGGTAGTATTTAAGATAACCGGCAATGATAAGAGGAAGGGGTGAAGATCATGAATGAAAATCGTAATCTGAAAAAAGGTGTAGGAATTCATGCAAGAAGACTGATCGCATATATCGTACTGATCATTGTTTCCATATTGTGTCTGTTCTGGTTTTATGTACTGTTTATCAATGCAACCAGATCAAACGGTGAGTTGCAGTCAGGTTTTACGCTGGTTCCGAGCAGCCATCTGTGGGAAAACTGGAAGAATTTGAGAAATGGAACGCTTCCGGTATGGAACGGTATGTTCAACAGCCTGATCGTTTCTTCGCTCAGTGCAGTACTCAGCGTATATTTTTCAACGATGACAGCTTATGCGATCCATGCATATGATTTCAAACTGAAAAAATACATTTATCCGTTTATTTTGATGATCATGATGATTCCGACACAGGTAACTGCACTTGGATTTATCAAACTTGTTTCCAACATGAAATTAGAGGATTCCTTTATACCTCTGATCGTGCCGACGATTGCGGCTCCGGTTACATTTTTCTATATGAAACAGTATATGGAGAGTACACTGCCGTTGTCACTGATCGAGGCAGCACGTATCGATGGTTCCGGTGAATTCCGTACCTTCAATGCAATTGTAATGCCACTGATGAAACCGGCAATTGCTGTGCAGATGATCTTCACATTCGTAAGCAGCTGGAACAACTACTTCACACCGGCATTGATCTTACATGATGACAAGAAAAAAACACTGCCTATCTTAATCGCACAGCTGCGTGCGGCAGACTGGCTCAAGTTTGACATGGGGCAGGTATATGTGATGATCGCATTTTCCATCTTCCCGGTTATCATTGTATATCTGATCTTATCCAAACACATCGTACAGGGTGTTGCACTTGGAAGCGTAAAGGGTTAATAAACGGATTGCTGTACTACATAAAAATGAGACTGCCATATGGGTGGTCTCATTTTTTAACTCTTATTTTTGATGAAAATCTTTGACAATGTCACTGGTAAATAAGCCGGTTGTGTGCTATACTATTATATATGATTAGTAGAAATAAAGGATCGGATGTGTTGGGGTACATGGGTGCAGACAAGAACGGACAGGCTGGATCTTTGTAAAATACACATAGAAATGGAGAGGAATATGACAGAGACAGGATTATGGATTTTTCTGATTTGTTTACTTGTAGTAGTCATCATAGCGACTGTGGTTGCAGTAGTGTCAGCAGTATCAGGTGCTACGGCAGCGATCGTGGATGATGAGGAATCAGAGGAAGAGTAGGAATACAGCAGGTATAAGAGAAAAGCCTCTTGTCAGTTTTGTATAGGTGTATAGCTGACAGGGGCTTTTTTGTGCACAGGATTCTGCCTTAATCAGCAATCTAAAAAAATATAAACTGGTACGAAAGTCTTGCAATCCATTTTGAAACAGGTAAACTAAATATATTGTGGCAAAATATTTGCTGCCAGGTGTTTATTACAAATGTCTTGCGCATTCAGGTGGAGGGACAAAAGAGAGTGTTGTCAAAATTAAGTGTGAAGAAACCGTATACTGTGATCGTAGGCGTGATCTTAGTCATTGTGTTAGGAGCCGTATCCCTAACCAAAATGACCACAGATCTACTGCCGGATATGAGTCTGCCATATGCCTTAGTCATTACGACGGATATGGGGGCAAGCCCGGAGAAAGTGGAATCCGATGTGACAGCACCTGTCGAGGCATCCATGGCGACGACTTCGAGCATCAAAAATGTGAGTTCTGCCTCCTACGATAATTATTCGATGGTGATCTTAGAGTATGAGCAGAATGCCAATATGGATTCGGTCATTATCGAGATCCAGCAGAAATTAGACCAGTTAGAGGGCAGTTTTCCGGATGGTGCCGGGAAGCCGATGATCATGCAGATCGACCCGGATATGATGCCTGTAATGGTGGCATCTGCCGATGTGGAAGGCATGACGCAGTCAGAGATTTCGGATTATGTGGAAAATGAACTTTCGCCGGTGCTTGAGAGTATCGACGGTGTGGCATCTGTTTCTACAACCGGAACTGTGGAAGAGAACATTCATGTCACATTAGATCAGGATAAAATCGATGCACTGAATCAGAAGATCCAGAGTAAGATCGAGGAACAGTTTACTGAACCGCAGGAACAGCTCGATCAGGCTGCCGAGCAGGTGGAGAGTGGACGCAGGCAGATGGAAAGCGGAAAAGATCAGCTTGCAAACCAGCTTGGACAGGCAGAAAATGAAGTGATCAATGGTAAGTCGCAGGCGTTTGTGGCAGAATCAGATCTGAGTCAGAATTATACAGTATTGAAAGCGACCGATGAGCTGATAAAGCGGGCAATCCCGGAACTCCAGAGTATTTATGAACAGGGAATGGGATTAAAAGCAGACATTGAACAGGCACAAAAAGAAGCCCAGATGAACAGTGACGATGGAAGCAGACGTATAGAAGAACTTTTAGAGGAGGCGAAGATTTCCGGAGATCAGGAACAGATCAATCAGATCCTTGCGATGACCGGGGAAAATCAGGAGAGCATTGCGGAAGCAGGAAAACGTCTGGAATTATTACAGGAAGAACTGTTAGAACTGAATACATCCTTAAATCAGCAGTGGGCAGATCAGTTAGCAGCGTTAAATGTGAGTCTTAGTTCGATCGATGATATTCCGCAGGTGATTACGCAGCTGTCACAAAAACAGGTTGAGATCCAAACAGCAATGGCAGCTCTGCAGACTGCACAGGAACAGGTTACAGATGGAAAAACTACCTTAGATGATGCGTATGTAACGTTAAACCGGATGGAGATCGACGGGATCTTAGAGATGAGTGAAGCGTCTGCACAGCTTGCGGTCGGGGAAGCCCGGTTAGAGCAGGGACAGGAAAAATTAGAAGAGTCAAAACAGAGTGCACTTGAGTCTGCGGATCTGAATCAGATCCTGTCGGTGGAAACATTAGGCCAAATTCTGACAGCACAGAATTTTTCCATGCCGGCAGGTTATGTCAATGAAAATAAGAAACAGTATTTAGTGCGTGTCGGCGACGAGGTTTCATCCGTGGAAGAACTTGAAAATCTTGTGCTTGTGGATGTAGGACTGGATGGAATCGAGCCAATCCGCTTATCGGATGTTGCAGAAACAGAAGTGGTGGACGATACGGGAGATTCCTATTCCAAGGTAAACGGAAATCCTGCGATTATGCTTTCCATTGAGAAGCAGACCGGGTACTCTACCGGGGATGTAACAAAACGGATCAAAACCAGATTTGAATTACTGGAAAAAGAAAATGACAAACTTCACATGACGATTTTGATGAATCAGGGAGTTTACATTGATACCATTGTGGAGTCAGTCATGGAAAATATGATTGTAGGTGCAATTCTTGCCGTACTTATTCTGATTCTGTTTTTAAAGGATATCAAACCGACTCTGGTGATCGCATGCTCTATTCCACTCAGCGTGGTTTTTGCAATCGTTTTGATGTATTTTACCGGAATATCGTTAAATATCATTTCATTGTCCGGTCTTGCGCTTGGCGTCGGCATGCTTGTAGATAATTCGATTGTCGTGATCGAAAATATTTACCGGCTCAGGAATCAGGGATTATCGATCCGGAAGGCAGCAGTTGAAGGAGCAGGACAGGTGGCAGGAGCTATTTTTGCATCCACGCTCACAACGGTCTGTGTGTTTGCGCCGATCATTTTTACGGAGGGTATCACAAGGCAGCTGTTTGTGGATATTGCACTCACGATCGCCTATACGTTAGCGGCAAGTCTGATTGTGGCGCTGACGTTTGTAGCGATGATGGCATCCGGTGCGCTGAAGAATACCAGGGAAATCAAACATCCGTGGTTTGACCGCATTTTAGATGGATATGAAAAAGTTCTGCGTGTGGCACTGCGGTTTAAACCGATCGTACTGATCTGTGTGGTAGTTTTTCTGGTGGCAAGTGTGACGCTTTCCGTTTCCAAAGGATTTACCTTTATGGACATGAATATGGAGACAGAGCAGCTCACGGTCACGGTTTCAGCGAAAGAGGATGAAAAGCTGACATTTGAGGAACTGACGGAGCGCGCGGATGAGGTTGTGGATAAGATCTCTGGCATCTCCGGTGTGGATTCGATCGGAGCCATGGCAGGCGGCGGTGGAATCATGTCGATGGGCGGCAGTACGGACAGTGTGACCATGTACGTGCTCATCGATGATTCCGGGGCGACTGGCAGTGAGATCACTGCCTCGATACAGGCGCTTACAGCGGATCTTGACTGCGACGTGAATACGGACAGCTCTGCGTCGGATATGAGTTCCTTTTTCGGAAGCGGTATTTCCGTGCGGGTCAGCGGAAAAGATTTAGATAAGCTGCAGAAACTCGCAGGGCAGATCGCAGAAGTCGTGGAAAAGACGGAGGGCACTGTAGATGTGGACGATGGTCTTGGAGATACGACACCGTCTTTCACGGTAAAAGTGGACAAAGAAAAAGCTGCAAAATATGGCATGACAACAGCGCAGGTGTATCAGCTTGTCTATAAACAGCTTGCATCGAATACGTCATCCACAACGATCTCGACGGATTTAAAAGACTATAAAGTATATGTGCAGAGTGGGGAACAGGCGGATGTCACGCCAGGGGATATCCGTAAGCTGACATTTCCTTATACAGACCGTATCAGCGGAGAGACAACAGATATTCCACTGAAAGATATCGCAGAGTTTGAGGAAGGTGAGTCCTTAAATGTGATAAACAGAAGCTCGCAGACGCGCTATATCAGCGTGACAGCCGGTGTGGATGAAGATCACAATGTGACGCTGGTAAGTAACCAGATCCAGAAAGAATTAGATAAGATCAAGCTGCCGGATGGATATGAGATCTCCATGACCGGGGAGGATGAGACGATCCGGGATGCGATGAACCAATTGTATCTGATGCTGATCTTAGCGGTGGTATTTATTTATCTTATCATGGTTGCACAGTTCCAGTCATTTTTGTCGCCTTTTATTATTATGTTCACGATTCCGCTTGCATTTACGGGAGGTTTCTTTGCTCTGTTTGTGACAGACAATGAAGTCGGCGTGGTATCCATGATCGGATTTGTCATGTTAGCGGGTGTCATCGTCAATAACGGAATCGTGTTAGTCGATTATATCAATCAGCTGAGAAGAGAGGGCATGGATAAAAAGGAGGCGATTGTCACAGCCGGAAGAACGAGACTGCGCCCGATCTTAATGACGGCACTGACCACGATCCTTGCAATGTCCACGATGGCGATGGGACTTGGAAGCGGTTCAGAGATGATGCAGCCGATGGCGATCGTGACTGAGGGAGGTATGTTATATGGAACACTGCTGACACTGATCGTGGTGCCTTGTATCTATGATCTGTTTACGAGGAACAAGAGTATGGTGGAGGAAGAGATCTAAAAAAACAGTTGACAAACCCCGCGTCCCCTCGTATGATAAAAACAGCAAAAAACAAAGGTTGTGAGAAAGAGGAGTACACATAAACTCTTTGCAGAGAGGGAAGTTCACCGGCTGAAAGACATCCCAGAGAAAGATATGTGGAAGGTAGCTTTTGAACCGGAATGCTGAGAAAGCATAGCTGTATGACAGGATATAAGAACAGGCATTGCAGATATGCACAGGTATTCACGACTCATCCACGTTACAGGATGACCGGTCAGATATGGAACTGGCTGGACATGAGCACCAACAAAGGTGGTACCGCGATCATATTCGCCCTTTGTATTCCGTATGGAATACGAAGGGCTTTTTTTAATTCATAGGAAATTATGTCCTGTGAATCAAAACCGCCTATCTATCAGAACTAAAAAAGGAGAACAGATTATGTGTCAGAATTGCAGCAAAGAATTAGCAAAGACCTACGATCCAAAAAGCATTGAAGACCGTTTATACAAAAAATGGGAAGACAACGGCTATTTCCACGCCGAAGTTGACCGCAGCAAAAAGCCGTTTACCATCGTGATGCCGCCGCCAAACATCACAGGACAGCTTCACATGGGACATGCCCTCGACAACACCATGCAGGATATTTTAACACGTTATAAGAGAATGCAGGGTTACAACGCGTTATGGCAGCCGGGTACAGACCATGCGTCCATTGCAACTGAGGTAAAGGTGATCGAGAACCTGAAAAAACAGGGAATCGACAAGCGTGATCTTGGAAGAGAGGGATTCTTAGAAAAATGCTGGGAGTGGCGTGACGAGTACGGCAGCCGCATCATCAACCAGTTAAAGAAAATGGGATCTTCCGCAGACTGGGAGAGAGAGCGTTTTACGATGGACAAGGGCTGCTCTGAGGCAGTACTTGAGGTATTTGTAAAATTATATGAAAAAGGGCTGATCTACAAAGGTTCCCGTATCGTCAACTGGTGTCCGGTATGTAAGACTTCCATCTCAGATGCCGAGGTAGAGCACGAAGAGCAGGACGGATTCTTCTGGCACATCAACTATCCGGTTGTCGGCGAAGAGGGAAGATTTGTTGAGATCGCAACGACAAGACCGGAGACATTGTTTGGTGATACCGCAGTTGCAGTGAACCCGGACGACGACCGCTACAAAGACATCGTCGGAAAGATGTTAAAACTTCCGATGACAGACCGCGAGATCCCGGTGATCGCAGACGCTTATGTTGACAAAGAGTTCGGAACCGGATGTGTAAAGATCACACCGGCACATGACCCGAACGACTTTGAGGTTGGAAAACGTCACAACTTAGAGGAGATCACCGTCATCAACGACGATGCAACAATGAACCATTATGCCGGAAAATATGAGGGCATGGACCGCTACGAGTGCAGAAAAGCACTGGTGGAGGATCTTGAAAAACAGGGACTGCTTGTAAAAGTAGAGCCGCATTCCCACAACGTAGGAACCCATGACCGCTGCGGCACAACCGTTGAGCCGATGGTAAAACAGCAGTGGTTTGTAAAGATGGACGAACTGATCAAACCGGCTGTGGAAGCAGTGAAAAACGGAGACATCCAGTTACTTCCAAAACGTATGGAGAAAACATACTTTAACTGGACTGACAATATCCGTGACTGGTGTATTTCCAGACAGCTCTGGTGGGGACACCGCATCCCGGCTTATTACTGCCCGGACTGCGGTGAGATGGTGGTAGCAAAGACTGCACCGGAGAAATGTCCGAAATGTGGATGTGACCACATGGAGCAGGATCCGGATACCTTAGATACCTGGTTCTCATCCGCACTCTGGCCGTTCTCCACATTAGGCTGGCCGGATAAGACAGAAGATCTGGATTACTTCTATCCGACCGATGTACTTGTAACCGGATACGATATCATTTTCTTCTGGGTCATCCGTATGATTTTCTCCGGCTATGAGCAGATGGGCAAAGCACCGTTCCATACCGTATTGTTCCACGGACTGGTTCGTGATTCCCAGGGACGCAAGATGAGTAAATCTTTAGGAAACGGTATTGATCCGCTCGAAGTAATCGATAAATACGGCGCAGATGCACTCCGTCTGACACTGATCACCGGAAATGCACCGGGAAATGATATGCGTTTCTACTGGGAGCGTGTTGAGGCATCCAGAAACTTTGCCAACAAAGTATGGAATGCATCCCGTTTCATCATGATGAACCTTGAGGGAAGCGAGATCAAGGAGCCGTCACTGGATGAGTTAAAACCGGCAGATAAGTGGATCTTATCCAAGGTAAACACACTTGCAAAAGACGTGACAGAAAATATGGATAAGTACGAGATGGGAATCGCCGTACAGAAAGTTTATGATTTTATCTGGGATGAATTCTGTGACTGGTACATTGAGATCACTAAGACCCGTACTTATAATAAAGAAAATGATCCGGCATCTGCAAACGCAGCATTCTGGACATTAAAGACCGTACTGACAGAGGCATTAAAACTGCTTCATCCGTTCATGCCGTTTATCACAGAAGAGATTTTCTGCACACTGCATCCGGAAGAAGACACGATCATGCTTGCAAAATGGCCGGAGTACCGTGCTGACTGGAATTTCCCGGCAGAGGAAGAAATGTTAGAGCACTGCAAGGATCTGGTAAAAGGTGTCCGTAATGTGCGCACAGAGATGGATGTTCCGCCATCAAGAAAAGCGAAAATCTTTATTGTTGCTGAAGATGCCGCTTTGCGTGATTCCTTTGAACTGACCAAAGAGGCTTATGCAAACCTTGCCGGAGCAAGTGAGGTCATGGTGCAGCAGGATAAGACAGGCATCGGGGAGGATGCAGTATCTGTTGTGATCCCTGGCGCTACACTGTATCTGCCATTAGAAGATCTGGTTGATTTCGAGAAAGAAAAAGAGCGTCTGTTAAAAGAGCAGGCACGTTTAGAGAAAGAGCTTGCACGTTCTAAGGGAATGCTTTCGAATGAAAAATTCTTAAGCAAAGCACCGGAAGCAAAAGTGCAGGAAGAGAAGGACAAACTTGCCGGATACGAACAGATGATGGAGCAGGTCAAAGAACGTTTGGCACAGATGTCAAAATAATTGCAAGATAATGAGCGCAAGAACGGCGAATTGTATCATGTGCTGATTTTGCACATGATATAATAAGACTGCCGAGCGAAGCTCGTGTAGATCATGATCATGAAGCATTGCTTCATGATATAATAAGAAGGAGCTATGCACGATGGGTATCATCTTTACTGGTCAGCCGGTAAAGTGGTGCCTGCCTTGTATAGCTCTTTTTGGTAAAATAGCACCAAAAAGGATGCGTTGTGTTAAAGAATTTACTTGAAAAAGCATAAAAATACTAGTATTATATAAGATAAGGAATATTCTACGTTACTGTATATACATACATCAGAAAGAATTGGGGAGCACGCCTATGGTAACAGAAGAAAAACCAATCGTACGGATGACGGCAGATAGCATGGAAGCGTATGTTATGCTTATAACACCAGACGATGGGGGAGAATATACAATTGAATCATTGCAGAAAGCATTGGATGACAGAGGTGTCAAGTACGGAATAGATGAAGCAGCGTTGACGGAGCTGATTGATGAAAAAAAATATGGTGTGGAGACGTTAGTTGCGCAGGGAACAGAGCCGGTAGACGGAAAAGACGGTTATTATGATTACAATTTTAACTGCAACTTTGATAAAAAACCGTTGATGCGGCCGGATGGAACCGTGGATTACTGGTCTGTAAAGTCGATAGAGTCTGTGGTGCAGGATCAGGTGATCGCGGAGTACCATCCTTGTGTGGAGGGAATGGACGGCAAGACAGTCACTGGAAAGCCGATACCTGCAAAGCGGGGAAGAGAACAGCTTCCACTGAAAGGAAAAGGATTTGAACGCAAGGATGATAATACCTATGTTGCGCTGATGAGTGGTAAGATCGAGACACAGAATGACAGGGTTGTGATCCTTCCGGTACATGAATTGTCCGGCAATGCAGATCTTTCCAGTGGCAACATTGATTTTCATGGTGATGTTGTGATCCACGGAAGCGTGGAAAGCGGCGTTATAGTAAAAGCAAGCGGTACGATCACAGTGGATGGAATCGTCGAGGCATGTACTTTAGAGGCAGGGAAAGATATTATTTTAAGAAGTGGAATGCTCGGTGGAAATAAGGCATCAGTAAAGACAAAAGGCAGTATTACCGCAAAGTTTTTTGAATTTACCCGTATTGAATGTGCAGGCGATATCCGTGCAGATGTGCTGATGGATTGTCAGGTACAGTGCTTTGGAAAGATCATCATGAATGGAAAACGCGGAAGCATCATCGGTGGCCTTACACATGGAGTGTGTGGAATCGAGGTTACGACATTAGGAAATGATGCCGAGAAAAAGACCGTTATTATGGCTGGTGCAAGTCCGGAAGGATATGCAAAACTCAGACAGTTGGAAAAGACGATTCAGGAGTTGAGTCAGGGATTGGCACAGATTGAAGAGGGGCTGCGCAAGTTTGAAGAGCTGGAAAAAGCGCGTGGAGTCAGCTACAAAGACGATCCGAGGCGAGTGACATTGCTCCGTATCAAGATCCGTGATACTGCGACATTAGCACACAGCAAAGAAGAGGCAAAGCAGCTGCGCAATCTGATCGAGAGTGCGAGCGGTGCATGTGTTACCGTTTTGCGGGGGACTTATCCGGGAGCTGTGATCCAGATCGAGGATACCAAGCTGCTTGTACAGAATTATGTAAAAGCAGCTGAGTTTTACAAGCTGCAGGATAAGATCAAGACGAGAGAATGCTCATAAAACTGCTGTCGAATATGGCAGAAGTTTTACGAAAAACTTAATATAAATTTACTTGATTATTGTCACCACTATATTATAATATAGTGGTGATTCTTTTTGCCCTTAATTATGTGGTGGAGAGAAGAATCTTAAAATAGATGTTTGCCATAAACAAATGGCAGAAAAGGACAGGTCGATTATGATTAATTTTGAAGAAGAATTAAAGAATTTTAAACCGAGCTTAGAGGTAGAAGAGGCAGAACAGGCAATATATAATCATGAATTAACAGATATGACAGATGTTTTAAAAGAGATGATGCAGGAGTTAAAACATAATATGTAAGACATCTTTTGGAAAAGTCGAATGTAAATTCATGAAGTGAGGGAAAGAATGAAGTGCTATAATTGTGGAGCAAAGCTTGGAAGGGAAAATATCTGCCCTGAATGCGGCGTAAATGTAAAAATATATAAAAAAATTGTCATGGCATCCAATGAATATTACAATGATGCACTGGCAAAGGCGAGTGTCCGTGATCTTTCAGGAGCAATAGAAAGCTTGAAAACAAGCCTGAAATTCAATAAATTAAATATAGATGCAAGAAATCTGCTGGGACTCATCTACTTTGAGATGGGCGAAGTGGTGGAGGCATTGACAGAGTGGGTCATCAGTAAGAACTATCAGCCTGCTGAGAATGCCGCAAGCCGTTATCTGGATGAAATACAGAATAACAGATCAAGACTTGAGACAATCAATCAGACCATTAAAAAATACAATCAGGCGTTATTGTACTGCAGACAGGACAGCCGTGATCTTGCGATTATCCAGTTGAAAAAGGTACTGTCACTGAACCCGAAATTAGTCAGTGGACATCAGCTTTTAGCATTGCTCTATATTCAGGAGGGCAAATATGATCTTGCCAAGAAGTCTTTGCGCAACGCCGGAAAGATTGATGCAAATAACACGATCACACTTCGTTATTTAAAAGAAGTGAATGCAGGATTAAAGGAGAATACGCCGGGTAAGAAACAGAAGGAGGAACAGATTTCCTACCAGAGCGGCAATGAGACGATCATCCAGCCGAAGTATTTAAAGGACAATTCCGCAATGAGTACGATTCTTAATATGGTCATCGGTATTGCAATCGGTGCGGCAATTACCGGATTTCTGGTTGTACCGGGTGTGCGCCGTCAGGTGCAGAATGATGCCAAAGCGCAGGTGCTCGATGCGAATAACACTGTTTCGTCCAAGAATCAGGAGATCAGTACACTGCAGAAGCAGATTGATGATCTGACGAGCCAGATCACTGAGGTCAAGGACAGCGCAGAAGGTTCCGAGAATAAGATCAGCACATATGACCAGTTATTATCCGCATATGCATCCTATTCGGATGGAGATATTGAGGCAGCAGGCAATGCGCTTGGCAATGTCAATGAGGAATACTTAAGTGACAGCGCAAAGAGTGTTTATGAGACGATTAATGCGCAGGTCAATGCTGATTATCTGGAGTCCTTATATAATCAGGGATACAGCGATTATAACAGTCAGAAATTTGAGGAATCCATCACCAGCTTGCAAAAAGTTGTGGACATGGAGGAAACCTACAAAGATGGATATGCACTGTACTATTTAGCACAGGCTTACCGTAAGAATAATGATCTTGAAACGGCAAAGACTTACTATCAGAAGATCGTAGAACTGTATCCGGGTACAGAGCGCGCGGCGAATGCACAGAATTACATCAATATTGAAGAGTAAAAATCATTATAAAAATTAAATAAAGATGATACAAAAGACGTCTAAGTGATATTAGACGTCTTTTTTTAGTTTGCGCGCCATGGGCGCGCTCTAACGGGTGTAAGTCCCGAACACGCCCAGAT
>OGNQ01001476.1_pt1 | contig 16000 bp, 11 predicted proteins | sample 1573481 | NCBI WGS metagenome assembly OGNQ01 (sample SAMEA2581920, study PRJEB24529) | metagenome | biome: Human gut stool | place: China | collected 2011 | reverse complement strand
GCCGTCAGCCGCGCAGCGGCCTTATATGTTTCTTATGTAGCTTATGTTCTTATGTTCCCGCGGTAAGCGGCTAACACAAACGTTATATCTTATGTTCTTATGTTCTTATGTCCTTTTGTTTCCCGCGTTAGCGGCTGCCAGGCAACGCTACGGCGTTAGCCCATTAGTATATTAACACATTAGCAGCCCATCAGCCCATCAGAGAGTTCCCTCCCTCCTCAGCGGGTAATTACCGCGCAGCCGTTCAAAGTCATCAGGGCATTGTTTCAGCGCCACACTGTCGCGCACAGGGTCATAAAGCCTCAGTTCGGGCGCAAGCAAATACCCCACCCCCTCAGGGTAATAAGCAAACCCCTCAGGCAACTCAGGCGCCGACACTGCCTCGAAAGCAGATGCGTCCAATTCAAAATGCCCCGCCACAGCCTCCAAACTCATTCGCGTACCGTTAGCCTTGCCGTCAGCGCTGTAACCCGCAATGTGCGGTGTACCCACAAACACCATGTCAAGCAATTCACGGTCAATGCCAGGCTCATGCTCCCAAGTGTCAATCACTGCCGTGCGCACACGTCCGGCCTTCATGGCAGCCTTCAGCGCAGCAGTGTCCACCACCTCGCCGCGACTACTGTTAATCACCACAGCCCCCTTGCGCAACTTGCCAAAAAACTCCCGTCCTGCCAAGTGGAACGTAGGATAAGGCTGAGGCTCACGCGTCAGCGGCGTATGAAACGTCACCACGTCAGCCCTTTCAGCCACCTCGTCAAGCCCCACAAAGTCAGGTCCCGACGCCCCCTCATGCGCGGCACGCAGCGGGTCGCAAAGCAGCACCTCCTTAAATCCCAGCCTTTCAGCCATCAGCAGCACCTGCGTGCCCACATGGCCCACACCCACAATGCCCAGCGTCAAACCGCCAAACACCGTGCGGTCAAGTTCACCGCGCGTCACCCGTGCCGTAGCAGGCAGCAGTTCACCCCCCGCGCGCCAGCACCCGTGTGCAGCCAGTTGCAGCAGCACAGCCTCAATATACTGTGCCACACTGCGAGCGTTACAGCCCGGGCAGTTAGTCCATGCTATGCCAACCTCCTTCAGCCACGCCGTGTCCAGGTGGTCATAGCCAATAGTAGCCGTTGCAATAAACTGAACCTTCGAGCCTTCAAGCAGCATCCTGTCACAGTGCGTGCGAGTGCGCACAATCAGCGCATCAGCGTCACGCACATCATCGGGACCAATCTCAGCCCCCGCCTTATACGTCACATCACCCAGCAGTTCGGCATAGCCGTGCATAAAGGGTATTTTAGAGTCAATGACCAGTTTCATGTCCTTACGTCTGTTGTAGTAAAGGCCATTGCTGCCAGCATTCGCGCAGCAATGGCCTTGTTCAAATCATTATTCACTGCCACATTATGGTATGGCATCAATATCCTTTTGAGGCAGTCCTGTCAGCTTTTCTATCAAGTCATAACCCAGGCCCTCCCTTTTCATTTCGCTAACCATTTTGTTGAGCGTCTCAACCCGTCCTTTAGCCATACCTTTAGCCATACCTTTAGCCATGCCCTCGGCACGTCCCTCGTCCTTGGCAGTATCAAGCGAATTCTTTATGTCGCGGTAAGCCTTCAAGCTATCCTCATATTCCTTCAATTCCGTGTGGGTGAAACTTGCGATTTCGGCTTCCGAAAACAAGTGGTCAAACACCGCGTTGCGCAAGTGTGCAGGTTGCTTGTTGAGTCGGGCAAGGTTCTTCAGCACATATATCCATTTGTCATACAACGTGTCAAGCTCGTCCAGGTTCTTGTTGAATTTAGCTACTTCCACATACTTAAAGCTCAGCTTCTCGTTGAACACCTTGTTGGTTTCCTTGTCAATCAGCGCCACATCATGGATGATGGAGTCTCTTGCAAAAGCCTCTTCGTGCATGTCAAAGTTGAGCAGAGCCACCACGTAGACGTGTGCCAGCTTAAAGTTCCAGTCCTGTCCCTTTGGAGCTTGTTCGCGTATGGGAAAGGTTGCATAATACAATGAGCGGTCCTTAAAGTAGTGCTGCTTTGCATTCTGCATCTCCACAATAAACTTCTCTCCTCGCTCATTCTCGCAGTACACGTCAAAAATAGCCTTGCGTTCGGCATACACGTCGCCCACATGTTCGCTGTTCAGAAAGTGCACATCTTTCACCACCTCCTCACCGTTAAAAAGCGAGTTAAGGAAACTTATCAGCAAGTCCTTGTTAGGCAGCGTGCCGAAAATGCGCTTAAATCCAAAGTCTGTAAGAAGACTTATATAACGTTCCTCAGTATATCTCATAATTTGGGTTAGGGGGGTAAGAGGTTAGAGGGTTATTGGGTTAGGAGGGGTTAGGGGGTTAAGAGGTTAGAGGGTTATTGGGTTAAAAGGGGTTAGAGGGTTAAGAGGTTAAAAGATTACCATAACGTGCCTAACGCACAAAGGTTACTTTATAACCTTATAACCTCATAACCTCCCTCATAACCTCATAACCTCATAATCTTGCTTTCTCAATGCCTCTGGCGGCGTACAGAGTAGCCACCACCCGACGATTTGCCGGTTGAAGCCTTAGGCTGGCGTGAACTCGTCTTGGCCGGTTTGCTCTGCTTCGTCGAGCTGCCAGTCGACACCTTCGTTGTGCTTGTGCGGCGCGTGCTCGACGTGCGACGCGAAGTAGACGTGCGCCGGCTTGTGCGCGAAGCCTTGCCAGCCGCAGCTAACGAGTCAGCAGCCGCCTGCGCCAGCGAGTCGGCACGCAACTTGGCATAATAAGCACTGTCGCGTCCGTAAACGTGCTCCTGCACATCAACCAGCTGCTTCTCAATGCGCTTCTGTTCGCGAATTACCGCAGAGTCGTCCGTGCAATAGTTCGACAGCAAGCGGTCCTGCAAATTCACAGCCTTGTAAATGTCGCCCTTGTAACACTTCATTGTAAAAAAGTCGTCGGCCGACATCATAGCCGCATTATTCAGCGACGAGCCCATCAGCATCAGCTTGCCCAGATAAGGCGCAATGTCACTCATCTTCACCCAGAACATGGGGTACTGCGCCAGCTCGCCGCCAAAGTCAGCATCGCCGCGTTTCAGCACAGGGCAGAGCGCCGTCACCTGACTGCGGAAAGTAGCCGTATGCTGGTCGTAGTAAGTACTCTCCTTTACAAAGTAAGCCTTCACCTCGTCCGACGGAATGTCAGCATCGTTCACACGCACCTTGTCACCCTTCGACTCGTAAAAGATGTGGTAGCGGTCCATCAACTGCTTGGCCGTCACCTCGTTCTTGGCCGAAAAGTCCTCGTTGCCGTCAAGCTTATAGTCGTAAGCCTTGATTTGCTTGCGCAGCAGCAACTTAAACAAGTATGTAAACAAATTCTCGCGTCCGTCCTGCGGCGTGGTAGGGTAGTAGAGCACCGCATTCTGTTCCTTGCTCAAGTCGATGGTGCGGTACAAGTCGCGTCGCCAGGCCGCATCAGCCGGCATGGTCTGTGCGGTCGGAAACTCGCGGTATGCGCTGCCTTGCGGCGCGTTGAGTTGTTGTTCCTGTCGAGCCTGCTGTTCAGCGCGCCGGCGTGGCGGCTGAGCTTGGGCCACATCAGCATAAGCTGTAGCACAGAGCAGCAGTACAAGGGCAAATATCTTTTTCATGAGGTTGTGTTAATTTACTATCACTTCGAGACTACCGTTAAGGTTGCGCGCAATGCCGTCGGGACCGATGGCACGCACCTTCGATATGTAGAAACGCTGGCCGCGGCGCAGCTCGCGCATCAAGTTACGTTGGTTCTCGGTAAAGTTGGCACCCGCCGAGGGTTCGGGGCGGAAGTTGCCCATGCGGTCGGCAAACACCGTTTCAAAACTCAGCACCCTGAACGGGATATTGAGCAACCCGTCGTCAATGGCAGCCCCCAGGCCATGAGCACCAATAATGCTCCCCTTGGCTATGCGGCCACCCCTAAAGCGGTCGGCTCCCACCTGTATAAAGGCCGTCGGGTCGGGCAGTTTGCGCACCTGGAAGGTAAACTGGCCCATATTCTGCGCCTTGCCGTTCACCGTGCCGCTCACCGTAAAGGTCACGTGTTCGCCCACCCTGGCCGGACGTGCCGTATACTTGCCAGGGCCGCGTTGCACAAGCGAGCCGCCCGTCATGGTCAAGTGCACACCAGCATTGCCGCCCGCAGCCGTCACACTGATGGGGTTGTCAAAGCCCGCATAGAGCACATTCATCAAGTCGGCCGCCACAGTGGCACCCGTGGGCGGTGCTATCACATTATACTTCTGCGTAAAGTTGCGGCGTATCACATCGCCCGCAGCATTAGGCATCAGTATGTAGCCCGAAAAACTGTACTGGCCCGGGCCACCCACCGTAAAGTTGTAAGAGCCGTCGGCCGCAATGCGCCGGCCGTTCACATATATCTCGGGGCGCTGCGTGGTGTCGACAGCCGCCATAAATATCTTAGAGCGGAACTGCTCGCCGGGGTACAGCGTGGTAGCCTCGGCCGACACATAGGCGTTAAGCTGGTTCACGCGTATATCCTTCAAGTCGATGTTAGCCAGCAGCGTGTGCACCACCTCGTTCTCAGCCTTGCGCACATCACTCTGCAGCTTGGCCAGCATCGTCACCGCAGCCACCGAGGGCATCTCCTCAAACATATATTGCTGCCAGTTCTTGCCCACAGTGTTCTCGTTGCGGGGCACATCAGTCGACAGGTTCGAGGCAATGATAGCCTTTTGCCGAGGGTCGGTCACGAGGGCCAGAATGCGGTTGCGGAACGAGTTGATGGCATCGAACAGCTGTTTGCCCTTGCCCCGTGCCGGAGCCAGCATCACGCGGTTAGAGCCCTCAAGGTCCTCCTTATTCTGCAAGTTGTCGGGGTCAGCGTCCTTGCCGTCAGCCTCACGGGCAATGGCCATACGCAGTTCGCCGGCAAAGTTGTATAGCGAGTCGCTCATGCGTTTCACCTCCATGGCCTTGTCGTACCATGGCTTCACCTTTGCCGGATTACCCTTCATGGCCTCGGCAAAGTCAGCGTAGAGCGCTTGGTTCTCCTTCATGGCATTGCCAGTGGTGCGCTTCAGGCTCTCGCCAATCATGGTGAAACCCTTCAGCACGTCACTCGACACATTGAGCGCCAACATAGCCATTAACACGATATACATCAGGTTAATCATCTTTTGGCGTGGAGATACCGGTCTTTTCTTTACAGACATCTGTAGTAATGTTATTATATATTCAAATTCTTCGCTTGGCGTGGGCAGGCCGCAATAACGTGCTGCAAGAAACGCAAGCACTAATGGGGGCGACTTGAAACCAGGGAAAGCACTGTTATGCCAAGGATTTGCGCTCTAATGGGGGGCGACGCGTCTCGCGTCGGGATATTTTCAGCATTTCAACCCATAACCCTCGGCGTCAGCCCTTATGTTCTTGCGGCCACGCGGACGTCAGTCCGTGGCCGTCCGCCGCGCAGCGGCCTTATGTCCTTATGCTCTTATGTTCTTATGTTTCCCGCGTTAGCGGCAGCTAAGCCACGCTACGGCGTCAGCCCTTATGTTTCTTATAGTATGGGGCGCAGCCCCCATACCAAAGTTATGTCTCTTATGTAGCCTATGTTCTTATGTCTCCGCGGTAAGCGCAAAGCAACCAGCCCCGCGCTAAGCGAAGAACAACGTCACATCAACAAGCCCGATCTACTCCGCCTGCTTCGGCATATTCACCGCCATGGCATCAATCATGCGGCGGTACACCCCATTAAGCTCCTCAATGCGTTTGGCCAGCTGGCGCGTCTCCTCATTGATTTGTTCGATAGTGCCCACCTGCTTGCTGATGCTCTGAAAGTGCAAGTCATAAGTCTTGTTGATAGCCGTGAGCGTGCGGTTGAGCTGCGCCATCTCCTCACTGTCGTGAGCCAGACGTGCGCTCTGCTCGTCCACCTTGGTAAAGGTGTCGGCCAGTGTGCGCAACTTGGCAATATATGCCTGCGTAGCCTCCTCCATTTCGGGCGAGAGCACCGCCTGTGCGCGACGCAGCAGCTCATCGTTTGCCAGCCGTATTATTTCGGCCAACCGTTTGGCCTCGGCGTCAAAGGGCTGGGCACCAGCCGGCGTGGCAGCCGCAATGGCAGCCTGTGCCGCCTCGGCCGCATTCGGTGCAGCAGCCGCCGTTTCGGGCGCAGCAGCAGTGCTACCCCCGCCAACGGTTGCCGTGGCAGCGGCAGCAGGTGCAGCGGCAGCGCCACCACCCACAAACACCACACCACTCACGCCCTGAGCCGCAGCCGCAGCAGGCTGGGCAGCGGGTTGAGCAGCCGCAGGTTGAGCAGCAGCCGCAGGCTGAACAGCAGACTGAGAAACCGCCTCATCAGCTGTCGTATCCTCAATGGTATCCTCGTCAGTGTCGTCAGCCTCCTCGTCGTCGTCAGTCAAGCCGAGTCGTGCGGCTATCTCCTCGTCAGTCTCATAGTCGTGCGGCAGTTCCTTGCCAATCTCATCCTTGTCGAAGGGGCGGTCAAAGGCCGAGAGGAAGAACACCACCACCTCGGTGCCCATACCCATAAAAAGCATAAAGTTGCCGCCCGGCAGGTGAGTCAGTTTGAACAGTGCACCAAGAATAACGATTGATGCACCCCACGAGTAGGCATAATTAAGGAACGTCTGTCCGGGCACACTATCCATCCAGTGTTGCAAGCGGACTACTATGTTAATCTTGCTCATTATTTCTTCTTCTTGCCATTGTTAGTTGCACTTGTCGTGTTAGCCTTCGACCTCACGCAGCGGAAACCGATGTACGAGCGCGGCTGGTTTTGATACTCCCACGTGCGCCATGCCGAGCGAATGTACGACATGGGGTCCTTCCACGAACCGCCGCGCACACTCTTGCGCTTCAGCACATAGGGGTCCTCCTTGGCAGCGTTGTAGGTCAGTTGCGGATTGAGGTCGGCCATGGCGTCCACACCCGCCTCGGTGTACACCGTGCTGGTCCATTCAGCCACGTTGCCCGCCATGTCGAACAAGCCGTTAGAGTTGGCACCATAGATGCCCACGCGCGAGGTAATAAGGTTGCCGTCGTCGGTATAATTGCCGCGGTCGGGCTTAAAGTTGGCATAGTAGCAGCCGTCCTGGCTCTTCGACTCCATGCCCTGCCACGGATAGGGGTTACCCTCCTTGCCGCGTGCGGCATATTCCCACTCCACCTCGGTAGGCAGGCGGTAGCGCTGAATAAATTTGGCCTGTGGCCCCATGCCCTTGAGCAGATAGTTGGTGCGCCAGGCGCAGAAAGCCTCGGCCTGCTCCCACGACACACCCACCACGGGGTAGTCGTTGTAGTTGGCCGATGAAAAGTAGAGCTTCATGTACTGCTCGTTGTTGGCATTCGAAAAGTCGTTCACCCACACCGTCGTGTCGGGGTACACGGGCACGATGTAAGTGTTCAGGAAGTCGTAAAGGCTCGAGAGCGGCCGTTCGATAGTCTGTCGCACAATCTGTCCGTTATCGTCCACATAAGCCGTATCCTTCGATATCATCACCACCTCGTCGGGGTCGGCAGGGCGGTCGGTGTTGAGCGAGCGCTCCTTAGGGTCGAGCCGGTATTTGCGCAGCGCGGCCTTTTCGTAGTCAAACACCTCGTAGCGGTAGTTAAGCTGTTTGGTGTCAATCATGCGCGTGCCGTCAATGGGGTGCGTGTAGTACACACTGTTAATGGCGCGTTCCTGGTCCTCGTTAGGTTTGCGCGGCAGCGGTTTAGCCCAGTTAAGGTGCGGTTTCACGGGGTCGCCGTTTCTGTCCACCTCAATTTTGTACGTTTCATCGCCGCCATATTGCGGGTCGGCCAGTCTTTCGCGAATGATAGAGTCGCGCACCCACTCCACAAACTGTCGGTACATGCCGTTAGTCACCTCGGTTTGGTCCATCCAGAACCCGTCCACCGAGATGTCCTTTTGTGGTGTCACCGTGCCCCACAGCGAGTCATTCTTTTCGAGACCCACCTTCAAGTAGCCGCGTTTCACCTCCACCATGCCGTAGGGTGTCGGTTCGTTAAACGAGGCACCGCGTGCGCCGGTCACCTCGCCGCCGCTCATCATGGCTCTGCCGCTGCCCATGCACGATGCCATCAGGCCGCACAGGGCAAGAGCCGCGAGTATATTTGCTATTTTGTGTAACATACAGTAGTTGTAAGTACTAATGGTGTTTATGTGTATTATATAGATATTGTGTGCATGAGATTTTTTGCGAGACCATTTTGTGAAACGCGCTGCAAGAAGCGCAAGCACAAATGGGGGCGACGCGTCCCGGGAAACAAAGCTGTTGCTGAAATGCGCTGCAAGAAACGCAAGCATAAATGGGGGCGACGCGTCCCGCGTCGGGAAATAAAGCTGTTGCACAAGCGGATTCACCGAGGCGGGACGCCTCGCCCCCATTTGTGCTTGCTTTCTGATGCCCTTATGTCCTTATGTCTCCCGCGTCAGCGGCTGCCAGACCACGCTACGGCGTCAGCCCTTATGTTTCTTGAGGCCACCCGGACGATAGTCCGTGGCCGTCAGCCGCGCAGCGGCCTTATATGTTTCTTATGTAGCTTATGTTCTTATGTTCCCGCGGTAAGCGGCTAACACGAACGTTATATCTTATGTTCTTATGTCCTTATGTTCTTATGTCTCCCGCGTTAGCGGCTGCCAAGCAACGCCTCGGCACCAGCCCATTACGACATCGTTATTTTCCTAAAAAAGCGGTAAATACCGATTTTACCGGTATTATCCGCCTTGATTATCAGCACATATATACTCATTAGTATTTTTTTTGTAACTTTGCACCCGGAGAAAAAGGGGATAGCACACGTTGTGCCTGTAAACCGACATAACGCACAAAATCTTCTACTTAACTACACACGATTACACATTACACACATACAATTTTGACTGACTGATGAAACGCATAATACTGTTCATGCAGGCGGCGCTGCTGCTCTGCACCCTCAACTCGTGCATACAGGACGAACCACTCAATGCAGAGTGCGACATAACGGGGGTGGACACACTGTGGCTGCAGCAAAACCGCAGCCTGATAAAGGGTAATCCGCGCATAGACAACAACCGCGTGTCGTTTACTGTGCCTTATGATGCCGACCGTTCGGCCCTTGCCCCCAAATTCTATCTTACCCCTGGCGCACGCCTTACGGCTATGGTTGACGGGGTGGAGGTGGCAGATGCCAACGGCATGACGCGCGACTTCAATACACCGCAAACCTACACTGCCCATTCGCAGGACGGCCAATGGAGCAAGCCCTACGAGGTGACCTTTGAACTTGAAGCACGGCCGGTTGAGAAGTGGGCACTCGACTTTGAAAACTTTGAGCTCGACCCCTCGGGACGTTACCAAGTTTGGTTCGAGATGGACGCCAACGATGCCAGCAATCCGCGCCGCAACTATTGGGCGTCGGGCAATCCGGGCTACAACCTTACGGGTCTTGGCTCGTCGCCAGAGGTGTTCCCCACCACTGCGGCTGAGGGGGGCGTGTCGGGCAAGTGCATTAAGCTCGAGACTAAGGACACTGGTATGTATGGCATGAACACCAGGCCCAAGATGCCTATTGCAGCCGGCAACCTGTTCATTGGCGAGTTCGAGCTGAGCAAGGCGTCGCGCTTCCCGCGCAAGGCCACCAAATTTGGTCTGCCATTGGTGCGTAAAAAGCCCGTCACGCTCGAGGGCTACTACAAATATAAGGCCGGTGCCAAATTTACCGATGCCAAGAAAAAGGTGCAGCCCACCATGCACGACACGGCCGACATCTATGCTGTGGTGTATGAGATTGACCCCGACAATTTTGTGCCACTCGATGGCGACAACATACTTACTGCCTCAAACATAGCCCTTATGGCACGCATCGACAAGCCCGCAGAATTTGAGGGCGACATGTCGGAGCTTGCGGCTGCAGACTGGGTGCACTTTAGCGAACCCTTCAAACCTATGAACGGTAAGGAATTTGACGCAGAGCGTTTGGCCCGCGGCGGCTATGCCATAGCCATTGTCATGACCTCGAGCCGCCAGGGTGCCTACTTCGAGGGCGCTATTGGTTCAACGCTCTATGTAGACCAGCTGCGCGTGGTGTATGAGTAATTGCGAGTGTGTATAATGGCGAGAGAACTCGGAATATTTCAAAATTTGTAATTATGACGACAGATACATGCAGTGACCATCAAGAGTGGTGCAAATATAGCATAGAGTTGCCTAAAGAAGATGTGCGCTTTTTCAGAACCTTGGCAAAACGTTTGGGCTGGGAAGTAGGGCGCAAGCAGCGTAGTACGAAAAATGGCCAATAATATTACAATATCATCATTCGTTCAATGAAAAAGATACTACTCAGCATACTCCTGCTGCTGACCCTCATGCCCGCTGCCCAAGCGCAGAAGATGGGCGAAGCCAAAGAAACGGACACTAACTTGATAAAGGCTGCCCTGAAGGGCTGGCACGTGCGCATAGGCGCCGGTGTGAGTCTGGGCGGCACATCGCCCATGCCGCTGCCGGCCGAGATACGCAAGATTAACAGCTACAACCCCACGCTGTGCATTCAGCTCGAGGGCGCTGTGCAACGCAAGTTTGGCCCGCACTGGGGCACCATGATAGGCGTGCGCTTCGAAAACAAAGGCATGAAAACCGACGCCAAGGTGAAGAACTACCACATGGAGGCCACCAACAACAATCCGGCCGAGGGCACATCGGGCCAGGTGATAGGTGCCTGGACGGGTAATGTAAAGACCGAGGTGAATAACAATTACCTCACCTTCCCGGTGCTGGCCACTTATGCCTTCAACGACCGCTGGCAGGTGCAGGCCGGACCTTACTTTTCGTACCTCATCAATGGCACCTTCAAGGGCGAGGCTTACGACGGTTATATCCGCGATGGTGTGCCCACGGGCAACAAGGCCGAGATAGAGAGCGCCACTTACGACTTCAGCAACGACTTGCGCCGTTTTGCATGGGGTGTACAGTTGGGCGGCGAGTTCAAGGCTTACAAGCACTTGTCGGTGTCGGCCAACTTGACATGGGGTTGCAACAGCATTTTCCCCTCCGACTTTTCGGCGGTGACGTTCAAGCTCTTCCCCATTTATGGCACGTTAGGGTTTAATTACCTGTTCTAAAATAAGTTGCCTGAAAGGTGCGGCAAAAAACGCAAGCACTAATGGGGACATTATAACCGACAACAATAACAAATATATTCATACTTTTTATGAGAAAACTTTTACTTATGGCTGTGGCCGTGTGCTGCAGTGCGCCCACTTTTGCACAGACCGACGTGCAACCCGTGGTGGGTGGCTATGAGGGCAACCTCTACGTCAATGTGGGTAGTGCCGACTATGTGGAGGACAAAGACCTGCGTATGTACGCCAAGGTGTTTGTCAATGCTTCGGAGGACGCTACCGGCAAGGTTGACTTCAGCTTGCCCAACTTCTCGTTTATGGGCATAAAGCTCGGCGACATCTTTTTGCCTACTATTGGCTTGAACGAGAATAATGGCGTTTACACCTTTGGCGAAAACCCCAAGGTGCGCCTGAACTTCAAAATCACGGCAACAGACAGCATCTTGGCTGATGCCAAGCTCGACGAGGCCCTCTCGTATGTGAAGGGCGACAGCATCGTGGCCTACATACCCGTGCAGTGGGTGGCAGACTCAACGACCCAAGTGCCCATCGCCGTACTGTTCAAGGGCGTGCGCGTGAACCCTTACGCCTTGAGCAATTACAACTTTAACGATGCCACACGCTGGACGCAGAGCCGTCCGTGGGACAGCAAGAATGGTTATTTTGACTGGACAGCGTTGGAGGACAACGACGAATATTGGGCCAGCTCAAAATGGCAGATGGAGGAATATATCACCCCCGACGCTTGGTGTGTTTCGCACGTGATGGGCATGAACGGCCTCGGTGCCACAGTGGTGGGTGCTAAGGAATTGACTAACGGCGACGAGGAAAATCCCGAGTACGCAGTGCGTTTGACCAACACCCCCAACCCCTTTATGTCCACCCAGGTTGTACCCGCCTATATGACCCTCGGCACGAGCTTTGCCTCGGCCAGTGTGTCAGACCTCGGCAAGGCCGACGGTGGTACGTTTGGCGGTGTGGCCTTTACTGGCAAGCCTGACGCCATACAGTTTGACTACAGCCGCTCACACACACAGGCTGGCGACACACTCTATGCTGCTGAGGTGATTAACAGCGAGGAGCCTGCCACTGTGGTGGCTTACTTGTGGAAGGGCCAGTACAAGCAGGAGACTGTGCCGGGCGAGACGGCTTTTGCCGGTCCTTCGACAGTGACCATGTATGGCCGCGAGCGCAACATACTCGACATCAAGACCACTACTGGCGGTGCAACAACCAAGAGCGACGACGCGGCTTGCATAGCCAAGGTGGTGAAGAGCATTACTGGCAATGTGGAGGGCAAACTTGAAACGATGGTTGTGCCCCTCGACTATGGCAAGTATGCCGGTACTGATGTGCAGCCCGACTCGTTGAACATCATCTTTGCGGCCAGCGACTACTTTGGCCAGCGCAGCAAGGTGGGTGCAGGCAACACATTGGTGGTGGACAATGTGAAGTTGCTCTACTATCATGCCATTAAGGATGCCAGCTACAACGGCAATGAGTTTGTGTTCGGTGACGACAAAACTGCCGACTTTAGCACAGAGGCTTATGTGCCTGCCAACTTGCAGTTTACCAAGGTGGGCCAGGGTGCCACTGTGGAGCAGGTTTATAACGCCGAAACAGGTGTGTTGACCATTACGGTGAAGGGCCAGGACGTGCGTTTCAACCCCGAGTCTGTGACAGTGTACACCATTCAGTTTGACGCTGCAAAGACCGCCGTTTCTGGTGTGAAGGCTGATGCCGCCACTAAGGCTGCCCCTGCCGTTTACGGTATTGATGGCCGCCGTTTGGCTGCCCCTGTAAAGGGTGCCAACATCATTGGTGGCAAGAAGGTTATCAAGTAATTAACAACGAAACAATAACAACAATGGGGCTGTGCCGTGCCGGTGCAAACCTTGCGCTTGGTGCAGCCCCCTTTTAACGCAAAACAAAACAATGAAAAAACAACTTTTGACGCTCGCGCTGCTGGCTGTGGCTGGCACGGCGGGGGCGCAGCAATTGCCGAATGGTAGTTTTGATGAGGGTAATTGGGTGGATTGTGTGCCTTGGACAAGTACTGGTAATAAATCGGTACAAGGTTTGCAACCTGTATCATGGACAATTTCTAATGTGAAGGGCCTTAACGGAGGTGGTACTGGTGCAACGACTATAGGAACAAAAGTACAAGGAAGACAAGGGAATGCTGTGCAAGTCGAAAATAAGTCGATTATAATGGGGCAAATCGTACCTGGTTATTTTACTTTAGGTACGACGTGGAGTACTGCAAAAGTATCGGGTATTACTCCTACAGCAAAAGATGGTGGTACTTTTGGTGGAATAGATTTTGCGTATAAGCCCGATGCTCTTAAGTTCTATTATAAAAGGAGTTGTAGTGGAACCAATACGCGCTCTTCTGTAATTGCTTATCTTTGGAATGGAAGTACATCACAAGCGAACGTCCCTGGTGTTAATGCAAGTAATCCTAAGAAGGTAACAATGGCTGACAGAGACATAAATGTTCTCAATATGTCAACTGATGGCCATCAAGGAGGTGCTGTTACATATAAACATAAACTTATTGCAAAGATAGAGTCGTATACGACAGAGCAACCTACGGAATGGACAGAATGGACGATACCTTTTGTCTATGTCTCGGAGAATAGCAACGAAACTCCACAGAAAATAAATGTCATATTCGCTGCAAGTGATTATTTCAATTCGTCAAATGTAACAGCGGGTGTTAAGTTGTGCATAGACGATGTAAGCTTAGTTTATTACAAACATCTGAAGTCACTCACGATAGATGGCACAACTCCTTCAACATTCGTAGGAGATGACACGCAGAATAACACCAATGAAGTAAATATTGATGCTTCGGATAAGTATTACACAGAGGGTTGTATTTCTGCAAAGGCAGCTGGTGCAGGTGCAAAGGTAAACGAGACCTACAATTCAAGTACGCATGTTTGTACCTTGAAGGTAACAGCAGGTGATGGTGAAGTGAAGAACTACAATATCCAGTTCGGCGTTCCTTGCACAGGCAAACTCTCATCATTGACCGTGAATGGCACAGTTGTTGAACTTGTTGCTGATAAATACTACTATGTGGTGACAGGTGACTATGCAGCCAACAGCGTAAGCTATGTGAAAGAAGATGGCGACAAGGCAACTGCGGCAAAGTCGTATGATGCAGACAAGCATATTTCTACCATAAAGGTGACAGCCCCTGGCGTGGAAGATCACACTTACTATGTGAAATTTGCCAAGACAGGCGACAAGTACATGAGCAATCTGTTCATTGGTATGGGAGGTTTGCTGGCTCACCCGCAGCAAAATGTAGAGATTGCAAAAGGCGATGCAGCAAACACCATTGATTTGCAGTTGCGCGATTTCAAACTAGGTGAAGATGGAGACCCAATTGGCGATATCTTTGTTTATGGCATACCTTGCAATCCAGTGAACGGCTCAGCGACTTTGCACAAGGTACTTACGAAAGATGACAACTTCCGCATCTTTGGCGATGGAGGCTCTTCACTTGTATTGCCCAATCTGGTACTTGATGGTGACTTGACTAATGGCAAGCTCAATGTAGCGCTCACAATTACTTGGGATATGACAGGAGAAGGTGACGAAAATTCCTATGCTCCCATTTTAGTGAAAGTATATTCTCCCTCAGCCACAAGTGTGGACCTTTCAGATGAGAATTTTACGGGTGCAGGTTCTGAGATTAGTAAGATTCTTGGCAACTTCAGTAACTCTCCCATCGTTTATCTTCCCGAGGGTGAGGAAGTTAATGGTGTAGCTAACGTAGTAGTAGGCACCACCGCCAGCAGCCTTTCACTCACTGATGGCAATGACTGGGGTGTGACCAAGGACTTCACTGCCGAAGCAGTAAGCTATGACCGCGTATTTAATACTGATGCCAACTATGTGCAGAGCTTTGTATTGCCCTTCGGCTTTACTGTGCCCACTGGTACTACGGTGGCTGAACTCAGCAGCGTGAATGGTGACAACCTCGTGTTCAAGCCCGTGACTGAGACAGTGGCCAACAAGCCTTACTTGGTGGTGACTACTGATGCTGACTTTATCAACAAGCTGACAAATGTGCAGGTGAAGGCTACTACTGGTGCCGACCTGACTACTACCGTTAATGGTGTAAGCCACATTGGTTCGTACACTGCTCAGAATGTAGAGGGCGTGTATGGCTATGCTAATGGCAAGTTTGTTAAGGCTACCACTGGTTCGGTGAAGCCCTTCCGCACTTATATCAAGGTGGCAGGCACACAGGCTGCTCCCATGGCTTTCGGTGTGAACATTGAGGGTACTGTGACAGGCATCAACAATGCCACTACTGCTGCCACTGCCAAGGAGGCTATCTACAACCTGCAGGGTGTGCGCGTGAGCGGTGACTTGAAGCACCTGACAAAGGGTGTGTACATTGTGAACGGCCAGAAGGTGGTAGTGAAGTAACACAGACTTTAATAATATAAAGACAGACAATGAAAAAGACATATATGCGCCCCGAGGGCACTGTAATACAGCTCTGCATGGAGCAGCACATTCTTGACGGTTCGATTACGGCTAACACTTCACAGGCCGACGCCAAGGACAATGTGGAGTTTGAATCGGCCGCCAAGGGCTGGGGCAGCGAAAGCTGGAGCGAGGAGTAAAGGCGCTCATCAGGCTTAAGCTCAAAACTCGAGCATAAATGGGGGCGATGCGTCCCGCATCGGGGTAAAAGGGGGTTGCACTCTCTTTGCCCCGGCGCGAGGGGTGTCGCCCCCATTGGTGTTTTTTGGGGTGGGCATAATAGGCAATAGGCAATAGGCATAATAACGCGAGTTCGAGATAATATTCAAAAAAGTAAAGAGCAGAAAAACATCCAACCTACAAAGGGTGGCCATAAAA